>Ga0308007_10000534_pt1 | contig 17495 bp, 18 predicted proteins | sample Neamet71_FD_203152 | JGI IMG/M metagenome (GOLD analysis project Ga0308007, IMG submission 203152) | Marine microbial communities from water near the shore, Antarctic Ocean - #71 | ecosystem: Environmental > Aquatic > Marine > Unclassified | place: Southern Ocean | collected 2014-06-07
CTTGATTTCCGAGATTTCCTTGATTTCCGAGATTTCCTTGATTTCCGATGTTTCCTTGATTTCCTTGATCGATGTTTCCTTGATTTCCTTGATCGATGTTTCCTTGATTTCCTTGATCGATGTTTCGGTTTCCGATTCTTACGAGAAGAGCGCCGTTTCCGAGACTTGCTTGATCGTCGTCTTGATTTACGTCTGGACTTGCGTCTGGACTTATTGTGCTTTGCTGTTTTGTGCTTTGCTGTTTTGCGATTAGATTTGTTAAATGCAAATGACATCGGTGAAGGGATTGCTTGGTTTATACCCGTTATACCACCCTGGGATGTTGGTCCCTCCACCGCACTCAAAGTAGCCACCTGATTGTAATAACTATTGGTACAACCAAAGCTATTACACCCCCCCCACGTCCCAGATAAAGATGCCGAAACAGTTGACGCTATTATGTAGTTCTTGCACATCAAGCCCTTCTGCTCGACGAGCTCTGCTAAAGCGTCCGCCCTGGTGTCAGAGACACCGTTGGGCGTCATCATCACAGACTCCTGTCCTCTAATGATTGCTTCAGATAATTCAATATTTAATAATGTTGCAGAGTTATCATTATGTAACATTGCACGAAGATCAGTGGATATAGATTTTGGAGCATCATCAAATGGATTTTGGATAGGGAACTCCCTATCTACTTGATTGCACATGTTTGTAAAGTCAACTGCGCCTACGGGTCCCCATCCTCCATCCCACTCCGTTGTCACCCAAGTCGCAAGTTGTGGATGTATAGATGAAGCTAATTGAAATAGATCTCCTTTTGTTTTAATTAAAACAACTTGAATAATGTCATGCATAAGTTTTTGGAGAGATGCGCGGTACTGGGGGTCATTCAGGGACTCGTTGTATATCTCTCCTATAATATATAAAATTTGGTATTCAGCCGCCACCTCGCCGGCGAGAGCGGCGCCCCCGGCGGCCTCCACCCAAAGTTGAAGACGTTGATTAAGTAATGTTGCACACTTTGCTTTGCTAAATTCATGCCATGTCGCCACGCGTGGTGTGATCTCAAGAGCCGCTGCAGTCAAATCAAATACTACCTGCTGACCATTTGATCCTCCAAATACAATTTGACATTGATCATTCATGTTATTAGCATCAATCCCATCACCCATTTGGAAGAGGCGAATCCCATGACCAACGCTATTTTGGAAGTTCATATCAAACAGTATAGATACTGGGCTATTGTCTGGTGTTATAGGTATAGATGGAGTATTAAAACAAGATCCACTCATCGGATCTTGTGCTTCGTATATTGTGTTTAAATGTAATTGTCTCATGTCATGTCGGGGAGGGAGCCATGGCACGTTGCGAGTAGCGATTGTGCCCGGCGCCTGTGTAGAAAATGTTGTATTACGTGATGCATTATTCATTATATATCTCTTTTCCGCCCCACGGTGCGAGAGAATGCCACTCGCTCGGATGAGGTTACAAGACATATCGCCCTGTATATCCCTGCATAAGGGCGTGGCGTTCGGATCGAACCCTGCTTGCCCGTCAGGCCCTGGCATGGCTGGGGATGCAGTAAATATAGTTAAATTTTCGAGTAATCTTTCCATATTTGATTGTGCCTCAAATACAGATGGTGCTCGCAGTAACATCCATAATGTTATTATTATTTTACATAAATAACGACAGTGTACCGGCCAACTTCCAGGTAACATGTTATTCGTCAATAATTGTGAAAGCCGGTCAACTGGCTCGTACTGATCCCCCCGCCCCCATCCACACTGCGGTTGCATCTGGACCATCTCCTCCACCACATCCTCCACAAAGTCTTTGTGGAGCAGGTTCCACATCTCCAGCAAGCACGCGGACCCGGGTCCGCCCGGGGAATCGAATTTCCTGCAAATGTCCATATATATAGTCAGAACAAGTTCGGCAGACTTTGAATCATGTTTCCGACGCCCTTCAAGATCTAGTGCCGGAGAACCCCCGTTGATAATGAGCTGGGTGTATATTTTGTTGGTTTGGGTTGTGTGTGAGTCGGCATCAGTATAAATATTTAACAAGTTGATTAAGCCAGCTGATACTAATAATATTACCATTCCATGAGTGTTAATGGATTTTGCCAGGTGAACATGGCCTTCTGAACCATATGCACGTCCTTCGTTATTGACATCAATAGTGGGAACACGACGAAGCCAAATATTATAAATTTTTGTTAAAAAATTATCTGTAAAAATTATCAACCTGTCCAACCTGTTGAGTACCTCTTTTGTCGGGCTCTCGCTCTCTACATCGGCTGTTAGATTAGTTAGCCAATGCTGTGCATCCATCCTAGACTCAGTGAGAAGGGTCGTGATGAACGTGATTACGTCGAACCCCCCTAGGGCGTGGAGGTTCTTCATCTCCCCCAGAGCTGATAGTGCTGTGGTCCTCGCGTCTGGAACACTACGAGGGTTATATGTTAGATTCCAGACGTTTCTTGAAGCATTTACATCACGCTGGTAAACCCCGGGGTCTTGTTGGAAGAGCACTTGGTCTTTTCTTCTAAATGCCCATTTTGCGGTGGTGGTGGTGCATCCCGCAAACTCAACATTCACCGGAGGGTCATAAAAACGTGCAAATATTAGATTTGCGACAAGTCGAAGCAAATCCTGGGAGAGGGGAGAGAGACCCAGGTGGAGGGAGGGAGGAGGAGGGAGGCCAAACGGGAAATTCCCCCCCATGCCCGGCCCTCCAGTAGCACTTTCAAGTGTGTGTGTCCAATGAACGACGCCGCCGGAAGTTAAATTGTCAATCAAATTACCTACATCGTTGGATGACGTTCTGAAATCATGTAACACATCAATTATTGATATATGTGATTGCAATGCTAATATATCAAATGAATTAATATTATATACTGCCATTTATTATAGTTTTTTAAATGAAAAATATAAAAGTATTTGATAATGTCCGTTTAAATATAAAATAATATTATTTTTAGCATTACTAATCAGAGCACTGCGCGAAGGCAATTCTGATTTTCAATAAAATCTTGCCGACGAACAGCTTGGTATCAACAGGGACGGCGGTGTCTATTTTGTAAATAGCGAGGGGTAAAACTTACCCAAACGAGTGCGACCTACAAATTGAAATTGATACAAAAGATTTATTGGACAAGTATATCCCAAAAACATTCGATGCTAACGCTCAACCAGCGAGCCGGGGGTGTTGAATATCTGAAATGTTTTCAAGTCCGCATCCAATTGGAGGTCCGGTCGGCCTGATACAAGTTGAGCAACGCCAGATCTAATATAATACTATTATTTTAGTTAGCTCCAGAAGATTACTCATTTGTGAGTAATCCTACCCATTCACTGTTTAATCCGTCAAAAAATGAATAAATATTGCCAATTCCTTATTAATACACATGGCGAATTTTGTATCTCACACTATGGTAATTGAAATCCCCCATATGAATATAATAGGGGATGTCAAACCTCAAGAAACTATGGTAAAGCGTCTTGCGGCGAATTTACATGAGACATGGGCTGAACTGTATAACAAAATTGGACTCGCAGCGCGACCGTGGCATCCGCAGCAGCGTGGCTGCGGTTTCAATCTTGGCTCGGGATGGGGACTATGGATGACTGCCGATGTAATCAGTGTTGATTTTTTTAAGGGGACGGATGATCCCTTCCCCTCTTTACACCGCCCTCTGCGAACAACACACAGCTCCTTGCTAAAGATTGTGACAAAAATGACTCAGGATACCAAAGACGAATTGAATAATTTCTTGAGTGTGATGCCGTATTGTTGGTTTCCTGATTGTGAAACGAGACTGGCGGATGGGGAAGAAGAAGGAGTGATGATGGCTTTTCATTGGTATCCAGATATCAAGCATGATGAAGGACTCGACGCGGATGGTGTCAGGATTTTTGTTGATGGTGGTTCGTCAGGAACGCTCGAGCTAGCGAGTGAGTACGAACCGATTGACTACTTTCAATGGAATGTTCGCTGTCCGACGTGCCCCCGTCCTCGCCAGAACGGGGATGCCGCCGTTTGGCTTGCGGCGCATGCCGCTCTGGCTCGCGAGAAGTTGCCGGGGTGTCGGATATGTTGCAACCCTCATGCAGTTGCTTCGATTTCGTTCACCAAGCCGACGAAATCTGCCAACAAGAAGGTGTCGAGCTATTAGCAGAACATAACTTGAAACAATAATTATGTATTAGTCGATCAATCCATACGGAAATAATCAATGTTTTTATTTATAATTTAATAATTGCAAATAAATTTGGATATCATTGCTGTACAGGCAAAATATTGGTCATTAGAAAGCCTGATCACCCAAGTTGGAAACTTCTTTTTATTCAAGTAATCCGATGTTTATTGCTATTAACTGATTGTCCATGTGTAACACGCCTGATTGGGATCACAGACTGTCCAAGAGTCGCCAACATAGCATGTACTGGCGAACAAGCCTACCCCCGCCTTTGCCGGCAACTCTGAACACTTCCTTAATCCAATTTTTGAAATTAGACTTGTTGAATCTAATGGGGTGGCCATTAGATGGGCGGTTGTCCAACTACCTAAGCGGCTGGTACTACAATCATTATTATCCGGTAATTTATGTATGTGCGTTTTTTCGATCCGTAATAATGTTTTGTCATTGTATCCTCCTTGATATATTATGCGGGGTATTTGACACCCGACCAATAGCGCCCCCCCAATATTCAGCATAGCATTGAGCGAATTTATTATACCAGAGTATGTAGTTTCTGATGGTGTGCATGTTTTCGATGTAAATAGTCGCCAATACGCAGATGCTGGGTCGCCTTGATTTGCAATCAGTGTTATTTTATTGGTATTGAATGATGGTTTAATATTTTTAACAAATCTTTCCATATAGTTAACAACCCCAATATATGGGTTGACTAAAACCATCTTATCAATCTTCGTCATTATATTACCACCAACACTTGTATATAACCACAAACAAATCGCCCCCCCGAGACTGTGTCCTGATATAACTTTGATATTATCAGTACCGATAAACTTTAGGAGATTTTTACAAACATCGTTAAGAGTCGCCCACCCTTTGGCATCACCACATGCAATATTTTTATCCATTGTGACGTTGTTCGTGAGGGAAATGGTGCCCTGTACGCCAATATATACATTGTTAGCGCTGTCTTTGTATTTAACAGCGATGATAGAGCCAGCCTGGTCAATACCGCTCCCTATATCTGACTTGTCCGCATATATAAGCACTCCAACCGGGATCGGACATTTAATCGCTTTCGGGGCACCTATCCCCACAGTCCTTTTGAAGCCATGTGATGGCCAGTCAGATGGATAAGCGAAATAGGCTAGCACCCCCCCGATTTTGTCATCTATTGTTAAATTAAATGTCCCTTCACATCCTATCATTTGACAATTTTGCGACTCGAGATTTTTTCCAGCTCCATACGTCTCGAGATTTTTTCCCTTACATTTTGATAGTAATCTTGTCAACAACACACTACATAAAATTAGAATTACAATAATTAATAGATAGATTATTACCATAAATCTATTAGCTGTCATTTATCTTATTATAATGCCATACGATAAAAATGAAAAAATAACAGACATTCCCTATTGTTATCAGCCATGGAAGATATCGTCACACACACCATGGTGATTGAAATCCCCCACAAGAATATGCAATGCAACACCGAGCCGCAAAGAGCTGTATTGCATGGTTTCAAAACGAATATAGAATCAACATGGGCCGAGGTGTACAAAAGAATGGCCATGATGGAAGGCTGGCGGTGTTGGACGAGCTGTGAAGTTCAGAGTGTAGAGTTTTATGCAGACGAGCTTGGTCAAGCGGGCCTGTGGTGGTTATTGGGAACATCGTTGGTGAAGGTAGTCACACGAATGACCCAGGATAAGCGGAACCAACTTGATGCACATTTGGGTTGCATGCCATATCGCTGGTATCCTGATAAAGCGATCGGAGAGGATGGCCATGACCGTGATGGACGGCTTATGGTAGTTCACTGGTTTCCTGATATCAGACATGACGAAGGCGTTGATTCAGATGGGGTCAGGATTTTCCATCATGATCGCTCAATCGGAACGCTCGAGCTAACATGGCAGTACGCAACCATTGATTACTATGGATGGGACACACATAAACCTATGAATCAGAGCATGCCAGTGGATGCGAGGTCAACGTTTGAGCCGCATGCTATTGCAGCAGTTTCGTTTGTCAAACCAACGAAATCGGCCGGCAAGTCAATGGGTCCACGTCAATAGGGTCGGTTGGATAATTATATATGTACCAAAGGCGGTACCTATATAAAAATGAAAATAGCTTGGACAATTCTTTGTTATTGGTAGATCATGCAAGCATCACCATCGACCTATCAACAAACTGTGTGGATTGAAATCCCACATGCGAATTTATATTCGGCTCCCGGCACACGGGAGGAGGCTAAAGCCCGCAAAATACAGCAAAACCTGTTGACTGGTCTCGAGGATGATATTGAGAAGACATGGGATATGTTGTACGAGCGATTTCAGCAATATTTTGCTCTCAACGCTCTCATTGACAGCGTTGATTTTTTTCGTGGAATACCGCGTGATCGTTGTGGTGGGGGCGAATCATCACTCCTAAAGGTTGTAATGAAGCTACCCTCACCCACCGCTTCTATGAGGACCGTCCCGGTCGACCGGCATTTTGCTATACCAGTACGATGGTATCCTCTCAACAACTCTCCGAGCTTTCCGGGATATTTCTCACGCGGAAGTCCTGGATTACTAACATATGTCCATTGGGATGTAACGGTCAAACACGACGAAGGCCTTGACGAATATGGTGCTAAGACTTTTGATCATGATGAGGCGATTGGAATATTGGAGATAGATTTTCCAGCAAGGTGTTGTACAGACTCGTTTCATATTAACTCAAGGGGTATGAGACCCCTTGCGCAGGGTTACACGTTGGAGGGCAGCTGCGATTTCGGTGACATGAACTGGAGAAGCATCGTACGCTGCGAGCCGCATGCGATTTCGTCTGTTTCATTTAACAAACCAATGAAATCTGCAGCCAAGAAGCGCGAACCTCCCTGAACGAATAGTGCGCTCGGATTTTATATAAAATCATTTAATATGTTTATCCGGCCATCTCTACATTATAACTGTTTAATAATTTTATATAAAATTATTAAATTAGAGTTCGCACTCAACTTTCTGGGGATGTGTTTGGTATCCATGCGGCGGGCAATCCCCCCGCATTCTCAGTGATTTGTGGTGTAAAGCTGCAGTCATTGCAAATGCGCTTACCATATTTATCAACACCCTTACATGATGTACACGGCGCCAGCCCACCATTCCAACCACCCTTGCCACATCCAGTAAAGTTTTTTATGGTTGGAGCACCCTCCCAATTTTCTCGAATAAAAAGTTCGGTCTTAGCTATGGGAATCCCATAGCTATATGCTTGGTCGAGAGTCTGAAATATTCCCGAACAATTTGGCATTTATTTACTGAAAATATTAAAAAATGATTTTAATATTTTTTTAACATTAAATTAACGTTATGAATCCTACTATGCAAAAACTTACCACTACTGGTCTTATGCCCATCGCTGACGAGGCGCTTAAAGCATATACTGTTTCACTGGCAGCCCGCGGAATCACTATCAATGCAGCTACGCTTTCTGAATCAGAACTAATGGATATTGCAATGGCTTTCGGTAAAACTGTTTTTCAAAATTCTGTGACCGAAGTTGACAATCCTGTTAAGAAACAAAAAAGGGTATCCGGCTATCTTGTTTTTTGTGAACAGCATCGCAAACAACTGAAAGCCGAAGGGCTTGATTTTAAGGCAACGGCAACACGTCTCGGTCAAATGTGGACGCAGGCGGATCAGACTGTATGGAATTCAAAAGCAATACTCGTCAGCCAAGATGTCCCGCAAAAGGCTGCTGTGGCTCGCAAGACATCGACTCCAACCACAACCACAACCACAACCACAACCAAACGTGTAATTAAAAAAAAGGAGCCGCTCAACTATCCTCATCTGAATAAATTTTGCAAAATTTGGTATGAAGCATCCGATGCTGATGATGATCGTTGGAGACAAGCTCAGATCACATCCATATCTTTAAAAGATGGGTCGTCACCACCCATTGATTACCAGCGATACATTGCAACTTTTAAAGATCAGGAAACAATTGACGTGGATATTAGTCAATGGATTGACGACGACTTTTTTGAATTTCTCACGAAACAACAATATGACGATGACCTTCCTGAAGAAGAGGAAGAGGAGGAAGAAGAGGAAGAAGAAGAGGAAGAGGAAGGGGATGAAGAAGAGGATGAAGAAGAGGATGAAGAAGAGGATGAAGAAGAGGATGAAGAAGAGGAAGAGGAAGGGGATGAAGAAGCTATAAAGAAAGCTGTGTCCATTCCAGCATCATGTGATGATGAATTGGAAGAGGAGGACACATATAACTAATTAGATAAAAATGGCGACTTTGATAAAAAGAGTGAATATGACCAAGAACGGAATCCCTATTAAAAAATGATTTTTTAATAGGGATTCCCGCTAATATTCGGAATGGGTGCTGCAATGATTAAGATGATGAATATGGCAGCCTCTGGTGGAAAGAATATGATGAGCGGCGTGTACCACCTTCTATGCATATGTGCCAGAAGCACCCACTACATTGTGCGGCTTTTTGCCACATGTGTGTGGAAGTTGCTGCAGGCGCAAGGAAGGCGTGTCCTTGCCTTGGTGAGGAAGGTTCCCGGGCGGCCGCTCTTGGAGGACGACGACGACGACGACGACGACGACGACAAGGAGGGAGGGAAAGAGGGTGGTGCTTCCACCGGGAAAACGCAGCTCAAAGCGCAGTTGGAGCTCGTGAGTGAGGCTGCCTTCGGTGATGCTGGCGATGAAGTGCTGGAAGAGGAAGATGAGGTAAAGGTGTCACCCCTGCTACGACAGGCGAAGCTACTTGAGGAGAGGGAGAAGAATGAACGACCGCGCGGTGAGGCTGGCGATGAAGTGCTGGAAGAGGAAGATGAGGTAAAGGTGTCACCCCTGCTACGACAGGCGAAGAATGAACGACCGCGCGGAGATTCACCACCCAAGACTGGGGTTGGCAGCACGGTTGTTAGCTTTGACAAAGGGGCTCATCTGGGCTTCGTTGTTGAAGACGGTGGCAGGATGTGGATGTTGAACACGGGGAAGGGTGTTGTGAAGAGCAGCCTGGGGAAGAAGGGTGGATGGCAATGGAAGGCAAAGGCACAGTTGGTGTCACCCAGGGTAAGTCCAGTCCCTAAGGCCCTGCCACAACATTTGCAGCGCCATGTGGTGTGTAATGCGCAGGCGGCGCTTGACTTGCTGATGAAGATGCAGCAGGCTGGGATGACAGTTCCACTTCACATTACAGTGACGTGAGGGGGTGGAGGTGGAGGAATTGGTTTTGGAGACAATGGTCTCCAAAAACAAAAAATGAAATTGTGATGAATAATACTATTAATAAGTGTGATTATGAGCGCAGAGATTTACAATCTATCGGTTGATGAAATAATGATATTGTGGAAAGTGCGAGCAGAGAGGATGGCAGCAGAGAAGTCGGTTGTGGCGGCGCCGGTGGGGCTTAGACAACCGACTTCAATTAGACATCTGGTTATTGATGCGCGGGTTACAAGCACCGATGGTGGTATATTTGTGGATGGCGTTGAGTGTATGTCGTTGTGACTGGATGTACTTACAACTTTTATATAATTTATATAAAAGTGAAATGTATATATAAAATATATTGAATACCGATGACTCGTAATGATAGATTAACGTATAGATATGACGAGCAGCCAACTGATGATATACAAGCCGCCAATACGACCTGTGGCGCTGTGTGGAGAAGTACATGGTTCTATGTGTGTGGCGCATTTTATCGACCGTTCACAAGCACTTTGTTGCTGATGATTTGCATCGCAACTATCAGGCCACCAGCTACTTTCCTATATACGTTATTGGTTGAATATTTAGAAGTTGCTATCGTATATAACACAGTTAGTCTCAATTCATTTACAGATCAATTGATAATCGGTTATGATTGCATGATAAGTATTTGGACAGCTGTAGCGACAAAGCCGATCTGGGGGCAGTACTAACACGATAAAAATGATATATTTTTGTAATAAGTTTCATAATTTCGGAATGATGAAAAGTATTACATTTAGGTGCAATATAGCGAATATGACGGTAAGGAGTGGTATTCACGGAACGATCCGTATGAATTGGTGGGAACGCCATTCACATGGGAGTAATCGACTCCAGACAGAAGATCTTACGTACTCTTCAACTCGCCCCTTTCCGGCGTGTATGAATAAGGCATGGACATTTTCCGAGGAGGACTATTCAACGTTTTGCTGGTTCACATCGAAAGAGCTCGATGATGACGAGACAGAGTTTTCATACACCACAAGGTACCCGTTTCGTATAGAGGTTGATTACAGCCTCGACGAGTTGGGTGTAACAACACTTATAATCTTCAAGGGCGAAGAGCACAATAATATCGAGAAGCTGGTGATCACGAAGGACTCGAGTAAGTCATACCCAGGGCTGAACAAGACATCGCCGGGAATGCGTCACTGTATTGACGCACTGTATATGGCTCGTCTTGGATGAGTTTTACACCCAGGCCGATCACAACGTATTAATTATTGTTTCATTTTGTAAACAATAACACCCAAAATGAATTAAATAGCAAGTTATTTGTGCAAAATCATTATGACGTCGACAATCGGTTATGATTGTCTGATAAGTAATCTGGATTGCTCTAACGACAGGCGTCGATGAAGGGAGTACTAGCAACGATTACTATAAAAAATGATATATTTTTGTAATAAGTTTCATAATTTCGGAATGATGAAGAGTATTACATTTAGGTGCAATATAGCGAAGATGGTGATAAGGAGTAATATTCACGGAACGATACGTATGAATTGGTGGGAACACAATTCATACGGTACTAATCGAAAAGCCATGGCTTTTCGAGTACAAACAGATGATCTTACGTACTCTTCAAACCGTGCCTTTCCGGTACATATGGGAAAGGCGTTAATATTTTCCGAGGAGGACTATTCAACGTTTTGCTGGTTCACATCGAAAGAGCTCGATGATGGCGAGACAGAGTTTTCATACACCACAAGGTACCCGTTTCGTATAGAGGTTGATTACAGCCTCGACGAGTTGGGTGTAACAACACTTATAATCTCCAAGGGCGAAGAGCACGATAATATCGAGAAGCTAGATACGCTTTAAAAAACACCACACAAGAGCAGCTGCTTGCGAATGAGTGGGTTAGGGGGAGTGGGTTTTTGGATGCGGGTGCATCCAAAAACAAACACGTGCAGGCGACGGTAAAAATGATTTTTTTTACAGTGTTGCTGCAAAATATCGGGATGCAAGCAGCTATCGGAAACATGATGAAGAATGGAATTAAGAATATCTCCGATGAGACCGCGAGGGCATATATTGAGCATCTGATGGGGCTTGGCGCCGTCACTGTTGATGGAAATGAGATGACAGCTTCGGGGCTGTATCGCGATTATGAAGACTTTGCCAAGCCCGCGTTTAAAGATGCGGGAGCAGCCGCAAAGAAAGCTGGCAAGAAGGCCGACCCTAATGCTGAACAAAAACCGAAGAGGGCAAAGTCAGGCTACATGCTTTTTTGCGAAGATGCCAGACCCGCTCTGCAGGAGGAAGGACTCAAGTTCAAGGACACTGCCAAGCGGCTTGGTGAAATGTGGCAGGAAGGTGGGGTCAAGGATGAATGGAATGCAAAGGCTGCGGCATTGAAAACAGATGATGTGCCTCTGCTAAAGAAGACCATCGCCATGCCCAAACCTGCCGGGAAGCCTAAGGGTGGGGGAGATGCCGGGAAGCCTAAGGTGGCGGTGTTTGCAACTGCAGCAGCCAAGAAGTTTGCCGATGAGAATAATCTTGAGAAGCGGCTTGTTGACTGCGCAGCAACTGGCAAGGATGGGGCTTTCAAGCTGACTGATCTGAAAACTCTCCAGAAAGCAATCGAAGCCGTGGTTGAAGAGGAAGAAGAGGCAGAAGAGGAAGAGGAAGAGGAAGAGGAAGAGGAAGAGGAAGAGGAAGAGGAAGAGGAAGAGGAAGAGGAAGAGGATCCGGCTGATTGGATTGGCTGGTCTTGCATGGTAACAGTTGCGGATGGTGAGGGCAGGGCTGGAGAGATCACCAAATATAATAAAAAGGCAGGGACGCATACTGTCAAATGGGAATCCGGCAAGAAGGAGGAGATCAATATCAAGGAGCTGGAGGAAGCTGAAGAATTTGAATGGGTTGATGAGTAGGTGATGAGTGGTGGGTGAGTTGAAATATAGTTGTACATTAGTGCAACTATATTTAATTGTGGTCTCTGGATCACCGAGCGCGGGTGAAATGATTTTGTTGCAGCTGCTAATATTTATGGATTGAAAAAATTTTATAATTATACAATAAATGACACACGAAAAAGTTAGCGATCGTATAACAAATACGGCTTTTAAGTCAAGGAAGTCAAGGAAATCGCGCAAGTCAAGGAAGTCAAGGAAATCGCGCAAGTCAAGGAAGTCTCGCAAGTCAAGGAAGTCTCGCAAGTCAAGGAAGTCAAGGAAGTCAAGGAAGTCAAGGAAATCGCGCAAGTCAAGGAAAGAAAGGAAACCTCGCAAGGCAAGGAATGTAAGGAAGTCTCGCACGGTAAGAAAACCCCGTAAGGCAAGGAAGATACGAAAACCTGTTATCGGGACGCACCTTGCTAAGATCGATGACCAACTCATCAAGATCCAGCACCCAAAGTTTATATACCGTGAACATATTGCTGCATTCGATTATGACCATACCATTGTAAAGCCGAAATCAAATAGCACCTTTTCGAAAAATGTTGATGATTGGATGTGGCTCAGGCCGAATGTAGTGGCCGTTATACGGGCGCTTTACGAACGTGGCTATTCCATACTTGTGTTTACAAATCAACAGCAAATATTTAAACAAGAGCAAATTAAACTCGCACTTGATACACTCAATGTACCATACAAGGCCTATATTATGATGGATAAAGCTGTGAAAAAGCCAAACCCCATATCTTTTCAAAACCATATCGCCACACATAAAATGTCTGCAAGATCATTTTATGTGGGTGACGCACTTGGGCGTCAGCAAGATTGGAGCGATGTCGATAAAGTATTTGCCCAGAATAACAAAATCCAATACTTTAGCCCAGAATATATGTTTCCATTTCTTAAAAAACAGGGTGTTGTAGTCAATATCGTTCCAGATAAGGAAGTGGTCATCATGGTCGGATACCAAGGCAGCGGGAAATCAACATTCGCAGCCAAACATTTCGGTGACAGGTACACAATTCTGCAAGGTGATATTCTCAAAACAGAAGCAAAAATGACTAAACATCTCAAACTTGAATTGGGAGCGGGGAATTCAGTAGTATTAGATGCTACCAACCCGAGCATTAAAAAGCGGGCGGTCTTCATAAAGATTGCAAAAGATAACGGTGCGAGAGTCCGCATCGTTCATATAGCGTCAACCATTGAAGAAGCACTGATGAATAATGCCAAGAGAGACAAGCCTATTCCTAAAATAGCATTCTATTTGTTTAGGAAGCATTATGAGCAACCAACTATAGAAGAAGGAGTTGAAGAAGTTATTACAGTATCATAGGCAGAAAATTGATTTTTAAATTGCGTGTATTATAAACTGATGTATGATGCAATCAGCGAAGACACAATTTAATATCGACGTTACGGGGCAGACAATCACGATTATGGCCACGTCAACATGTCATCAATATATTGGCGCCGTACCATTTATATCGATTGAAAAGATGCTTATAACAAATTGGCAGTATAATCGCGAAGCCGACGAGAACAGAGTTGTCGAGATCACAAAATATATCAAAAAGAAGGAAAAGATTGATGGCATTATATATTTGGCGATTATCAATGAACAACTTGTGTGTTATGACGGAGGTCATCGATTGGCAGCCGCGAAGCACATTTTGGGTGAGAGGGGTGATGTATTGCATTATTCTCCAGTGCTTATATCATTTATGTTTGTTGACGAAGAAGGTACAATTATAGATCATTTCAAAGCATTAAATCAATGTGTTAGTATTCCCGAAATATATACGAGTGCTGATAAGCGGGAAGATAAACGGAAAGTGGTAATAGCGGTGTATGGACATTACAAAGTAACGTATCCGACATTTTTTGTGGGTAGTACGAATCCACAGCTTCCTCATGAGAATAAGAGCGGGTTTGAAACCAAACTTGGGCGACTTTATGATGACCTTGAGGAAGAGGGTACATGTAAAAATCTGAACAAGCTTGAGACATATTTGAAAATATTAGGCGATCAAAATGAATATTATAAAGTAAATGTGCCGAGAATATCAGGAAAGCGCATGCAAAAATGCATTGGTGGTGGAAAGGGTGGATTTTATTTATTTGCGAAGCGCGAATGGGCGGTGGATGCGTTTGACACATATAAAAATAAAATAATTTGATGGAGGAGCAAGACATTTTTAATAGGCGATTGTGTATTAAAAATAGATTAAGGAAAATTGATTTCCATTGGGATCGGCAGTCCAAGTTGTAATGATTTCGACAGACACGATGACTACATATATAGCAAAGGTGGCACCAAAAATCAAAACTCTTCTGACAATGAAGCGCAAAAAATTCGTTCATATACCTACAATTTTTGGATTAAATGATCAAGAATCACAGCGTGCAGCGAAAACGGCATTTGAAGTAAAGCAACGTCAGATGAAGGAAGGCGAACTTGCGCAAATAGCAATAGGAAATTGGCATGGATGGGAAGATTTAGGTGTGGGACACGCAAGCGGTTTAGACTGCCGAAAAGTTGATAATTCGATGATACTTGAGCTTAAAAATCGGCATAATACGGTCAAGGGTTCAGATATAAAAAGGTCGCTCCTTCCGCAGCTTGTGCGATATAAAAAGCAATATCCCAATACGATGGTTGGATGGGGGATCATAAATGCAAACCCCACTTTGGGGGTAACTGGGAAGAGAGAAACTATCCAACACGATAGTGTTGAAATCGAAAAAATCCAAGGGCGCGAATTATTTAAAATGGTATTTACATTAAATGAGATTGATTATTCACAAAAAGTTATAGATTTTATTCGCGATGAAGCCTCGAAATACTAGAGCAGGCTTAAAAAATATATTAACAATATATAACGAAATGGTTAAATATTGTTGCGAACGCTGTGGAAATGAATTTTCCAAAAAATCAAGCTATGAGTCTCATAAAAATCGTAAAACACCTTGTGATGATAAAAAGGATGGTGCTGGGCTAATTCATAAAAAAGTGATTTCGCATAAAACATGTATTAAGGAAAAAAAACAAATGAGTGAGACAAAAAAATACAATGTTATTGAAGTTTGTTCCGGGGCTGGTGGTTTGAGTACGGGCTTTACGAGTGTTGGATTTGAACCACTATTGTTAAATGATAACAATAAGTGTTGTGTTGATACGTTAAAAATGAATCATCCAAAAACACCGATTTTTAAGGGTAGTATGATGGATATTGATTTGGATGAATATAAAAATAAGGAAATCGACGTATTAATGGGGGGTGTCCCATGTCAATCATTTTCACAAGCTGGTAAAAGAAAAGGCATAACTGATGACCGTGGCAAATTGCTATTATATTTTATTAAAATGCTGGATACTCTGAATCCCAAAATATTTATTATTGAAAATGTCCAAGGATTACTGACACACAATAAAGGCGAAACGATAAAATATATAATCGAAACAATCGGAAAGTTGCAAAAATATACCGTTAGCTACCAATTATTGGATTCGAACAATTATAGCGTTCCACAGAATCGAAAAAGGCTTATTATTGTAGGTGTACGCAATAATATAAATAAGGTATTTGTATTTCCAAAAGTGCATACATACAAGCCTGTATTGAAAGATGTTTTAGTAGGCTGTCCTACAAGTCCTGGTCTGGTATATAAAAAAGAAAAATGTGATTTGTTCGCATTAATACCACCGGGTGGTTGTTGGGTAAATCTACCTGAAGAATTACAAAAATCATATATGGGCAAAAGCTATTATTCTGGAGGTGGTAAAAGGGGGATTCTGAAACGATTAGATATGAACAAACCGTCTTTGACATTACTAACGACTCCATCGCAAAAACAAACTGAACGGTGTCACCCCCTCGAAACAAGACCACTGCAAACATTAGAGTATGCCCGAATTCAGACTTTTCCAGATAGTTATAAATTTGCTGGATCGGTTAATCAAATATATAAACAAATCGGAAATGCTGTACCAGTGAATCTTGCAAAAGCAATTGCAGAAGAAGTCTTAAATGTTTTGAATAGCTAGCTATAAAAATGAAATAATACAGGCTTTCATCAAAATATATCAGGAATGCAACAATCACTTCAACTGCTCGCATTTTGTATATGTACAGCCGGCGTCGCCCTTGATACTGCCCCGGCTGACGACGCGTATCGACACCGATCAACGCTCACAAAGGATAATCCACTGATATTTACCGAACGAGAGATGATCCTCACACCAGCAGCTGGATATCTGCTCAAGAGTGCGAATCAACAGGCGGTACTGTGTCATGCCACTGGGGTGCGCAATCACATTATGTGCAATCCTGATACGATTCGATCGGGGGGGTTCCTTTATGTAATGAAGTATAAACTGGATGAAAACCTGTGCTATGGTGAGAAGTATAAACTGGATGAAAACCTGTGCTATGGCGATAAGGACAACATTAATATAGATCGATGTGTGCTAATCGTGAAGAGTAAATGGCTCCCTGATTTTTTGTCTGGGTTAATATTGACAATGATCACGATCGGAATTTTATCATGTTTCTCTTGCGGAATCTCTGATCAACCCATGAGCAGAGATATCACCCGCGGTGGGACCACCGTGTCAGTAGGCGGTGTATTGGCGGCGGTGGCATTGTTAGGAGCATTTGACGGAGCGACTGCGAATGATTCATATGCGGAATAAATAAGTTTTAAATTGTATGTATAATTTAAAAATGACGTGAGAATGCTATTGTACTTTAGATATCTCCACCTAGGTAAATTACACAGCGATAAATAAATTGCCTAATAAATATTTTATATTTCACTATAATAAATTCAATGAAACATAAAAAGATTCAAGTGAAAAAACATTCATTCGTGGCTGCCGGTGCCGCCGTTGGATGGTCACTACCTCAGGCTATTGCTGCTGCTGTAATCGTTGGCGGAGTTGGAATAGGGATTGCTGCGGCGGGAGGGGCGTTTAAATCAAAAAGGTCTTCTCGTGATTCTCGTGATTCTCGTGACTCACAGACACCGATCCACGTTGTCGCAGATAAACCAAAACCTCTCACAGCTGTTGAAACTGAAGCTATTAGAAACTTACCACCATGTAAAAATAATCAA
>Ga0308007_10000538_pt1 | contig 17401 bp, 20 predicted proteins | sample Neamet71_FD_203152 | JGI IMG/M metagenome (GOLD analysis project Ga0308007, IMG submission 203152) | Marine microbial communities from water near the shore, Antarctic Ocean - #71 | ecosystem: Environmental > Aquatic > Marine > Unclassified | place: Southern Ocean | collected 2014-06-07
TAGGTATATGCGGTTTATCCAAGAACCTCTAATTCACTTATTCGGCTTTTCCTGGATTTTCTGTTGAGTAAACTACCGCGTTAAAACCATTGTTTTTTTATTGTTTACAATATGGTGAATAATTAGCTAAAGGTTCAATTCAACATAAACATACACAAAGGTAACAAAAACGTTATCTTTTAATTTATTACACTGTGTTATATATAGCCGTGACAATAATACAGCTAATTTTTATGGAAAAATCAGCCTTATTATTAATGATTTTCTATCATCTAATTAAATAGAAAGGAGAAGATACAACAAGGGAAAATAATGATACAAACAGGTAAAAATTTAATGCAAATCCTTTATGTAGTAGCAATTACAGTCGTCGTTATTACCAGCTTTTTTGGTGGTTTAATAGAAGTAATGGTTTTTAAAGATGTTATAGCCTCTCTTAACGAAATCTCTTTAGCCTCATTGTTTCTCCTTTTTCTAGGATTATTAAAAATCCTCGCGAGTGTTTTATTGGTTATCCCTAAAACACGATTATTTAGCAGTTTACTCGTACTATTGAGTTTCACTCTTACTTTTATTTTTGTCTTTAAAGATGGATGGGCCTCCGCCGCTCCTATCGCTTCGCTTTTAGTGTTACCCATGTTTTTATCTTGTTTTATTTTCTTTGAAACATTGCAAATAGCACAAAGAAAGAGGGTTTTTAGGCGTTTGTATAAAACGTTCTAATTGTCGATCTAATCCATGTTAAGGGTTAATTTGATAACTTCCTGTCTCAAAGCCAAAGGATTTGGCTATTCTGTTTTATGTCTTTATCTGAAAAATAATGGGAACTACATTCTCAATATTATTGCTCGTCGAGCTGTCGTAACATTTTATTAGCCACTACAGGAACAGTGTTATATGTCGTGGTAAATTCTTCTACTACGTTAAAGTCGTAGGTTGCGTATAACGTTTTAGCGGGTGTGTTTGAACGTGCTACATATAAGCTGGCGGTACCATCAATTTTCGTTAGTAAAAACTCAAGAAGCGTTTTGCCTATACTTTTTCTACGAGCCTGAGGGAGTACGAAGAGTGCCCGTATTTCTGTGCCAAATAATGCCCCATAACCAAGAACAGTTGGTTCTTTATTAACCTGTCCATAAGCCTGTTCATAAACATGCTCATAAACATAAATATCAGACTCCATAAGTTCTGCATATCGTTGTTGATCTTGCTCTAGAGACAGTAATTCAAATGATGTATTCTCGAGCTGAAGTTCATCCAATTTAGACACATTATAGATATTGTTGATGGCCTGAAAATCAGCTTGCTTAAACAAACGTATAGTCATGACTTTTTCCTAGAGTTTGATCATTCCAGAGTATGTTGTAGCCAGTACGTAGTTAATTTTTTTGGTTAGGTTGCTTTTGTAATGTTAGATAATGATCTATGCCTTTGATCTTATCTTCGGCGTGATGATTGACGTAAATAACAGCCGTTGTTGTGCCCGCACAAATTTTTTCGATGAGCGCCAATACCAATTGTCTGTTTATATCATCTAAGCCAAGGCAGGGTTCATCAAGAATAAGTAGAGGAGGGTGTTTAACCATAGCTCGAGCAATCAATAATAGGCGTTGATCACCGTAAGAAAGCTTGTTAAAAGGTGAATCAGCTCGGTCTTTCATACCAAGAAGATCTAACCATTGATTAGCGATGTCTTTTTCGTTATCAGTGCTTTTCCCATACATACCAATGCTGTCATAAAAACCAGAAACGATGACATTCCTTACACTCGTACTTACTCTATATTCCCACTGTAAAGCAGTAGAAACATAACCAATATATTGTTTGATTTGCCAGATGCTCTCACCATTACCTCGTTGAAAGCCAAAGACAAAAATATCATTTACATAACATTGTGGGTGATCGCCGGTGATCAATGAAAGCAATGCTGTTTTACCACTGCCATTTGGACCACTGAGTTGCCAGTGTTGATTTGGCTCAATACGCCAGCTTAGTGTATCGATGATGGTTGTGTCAGTGTATTTTACGGTGATGTTTTTTAGCTCGACCAAGGGTTGGCTTTGATCAAGGCTTGGGAGTGTGTTGTTGGCTAGTGCGGGTGGAATAGTCAAATGGCTTGTTTTTAAATGCAGCATTTGACGTAAACTTTGATACGCTGCTACGTCATCTTTGTTTATTTTCTGAGTCAGATGTCCTTGCTCCATATAGGCAATATGAGTAATAAAATCAGGGAATTCATCCAACCGATTTAATACGAGCACCATCTGCATTTGATCTTTTAAATCGATAAGATACGTTTGTAACATGCTGAGTGTGCCAGCATCTAATCCATCAAACGGTTCGTCTAAAATCAATAACTCAGGCTGGCTGGCTAGTGCTCTGATAAGAAGAACTTTGCGGCTTTCACCAGTAGACAGTTTACGAAAGCTACGATCCAGTAAATAGTCTAATTTGAAGAGATTAACTAATTGGTCAATGCGTTTTTGATGTTCTGCATTATTGATGTCTTGTCCTTGTAAAATTTCGCGAGCAGGTGTGCCTTCAGAAATAACATCGAGAATATCTGCGTCATCTTTTTTCAACTCTGCGGCGATGATTTCTGCTTGTGCTTCAAATGAAACAATAGCGGTATGCTCAGGCACATTATTAAATTTACCGGCTACGACCCTCCCATAACCACATAAAGAAGCTGCGAGAGCCGATTTACCAGAGCCATTACTTCCTGTAATCACCCAATGTTGTTTCGGTGAGAGCCGCCAATCTATGTTGTGTAAGGTAAAGCGGTCGTCGAACTGAACGGATAGGTTTTCAAGCTGGATTTCATTTGTAGTCATTATAGCGTCGTCTTATTGATAATTTGCAGGATAACGGTTGCCTACTTTAGAATGCTTAGCTGTAAATGCCAAGAGATGAATAAGGAGAGAGTTGTGTATTTAGGATCGTGTGTATGTGGTGAAGTGGAGTTGGTTATTCAAGGTGGAATCCACGGCATCATCCATTGTCATTGTTCTCGATGTCGTAAAAATAGTGGTACAGCGTATGCAACCAATGGTTTTGTAAATGTTAATGAATTTACTCTTACAAAAGGGAAAGACAGTTTAGCTATATACAGCACTAATCCCGGTCGAAAACGCCACTTCTGCCAAAAATGTGGTTCATCTGTTTACAGTTCTAATGATCAAGATCCAAGCCGGAATCGTATTCGTTTAGGCATTTTGGATTCTGATATTATCGAGCGGCCTATCTCTCATAATTTTGTCACCTCAAAAGCAAATTGGGAAGATTTAGACGTGGACCTACCAAGAAACGAAGAGTTTGAGATTGGGCGAGCATAGAAAACAATATCAGTGACTTTGATACCAAAGTGAGTGCTTATTTTTTCCTTAATATGAAGTATTGATATATAGGTATTAAGCTATATAAATCTAATAAGAAATTACACTTTGAAAACAGGAAAAGAAGAATGTCAGAGTTACTAAAAAAATTAGAATGGCGTTATGCGGCCAAAAAAATGGATGCTAATCGCCCAGCAGAACAAGAGAAAGTTGATACTATTTTAGAAGCCATTCGTTTGACAGCAACCTCTAGTGGCTTGCAACCCTATGAATTAATTGTCGTTAAAAATCCAGAGATAAAAGCAAAAATCAAACCCCATGCTTGGAATCAAGATCAAGTAACAGACTGTTCGCATCTTTTAGTTTTTGCCGCTTGGGATAACTACACAGAAGAACGCATTAACATGATGTTTGATCTAGTAAACGACGAACGTGGTTTTGTGAATGAAGGCTGGGAGAATTATCGTAAAATGATTTTGGATTTATATCCAATACGAGATGCCGAAACGAACTACGCCCATGCTGCTCGTCAAGCTTATATTGGTTTAGGCACTGCATTAATTGCAGCAGCAGAAGAAGGCATTGATAGCACCCCAATGGAAGGTTTTGATCCAGAAAAAGTAGATGAAATCCTTGAACTAAAAAAGCGTGGTTTACGTTCCGTTATTCTGTTGCCATTAGGTTATCGTGCCGATGAAGGTGACTGGTTAGTTAATCTGAAAAAAGTGCGCCGTAGTAAAGAAAACTTCATTACTGAAATCGACTATATTCTGCCAATCGACTATATTCTGCCAATCGGTTTAATAGCCTCTGAATTAAAAACACTAATGTGGAAGCCTTGGTGTTTTTTTTGTTTTGTACTTTCTTTGGCACAACTGAATAAATGTTACTGATTAACCGATTTTAAATGTGTTAGTAAATAATCAATAAACACATTTACCTTTTGAGTGGTATAGCGGCGGTGAGCATACACTGCGTAAACGCCCACATTATCTACATGATCAATATTGTAATCTTCTAAAACAGGAACCAATGTTTTTTCTTCTATGGCTGCTTGAACAGCAAAATCGGGTGAAATGGATAAACCTAAACTTTGTTTAGCCGCTAGTGCAGCAGCGCCAGCGCCATTCACTCGTAGCCTTGGGTTTATTTGCGTTGTGTAGTGTTCCCCTTCTTTTATGAATTGCCATTTTGGGCCATCACGTCGATTACTATCATGAATACAAGGAAGATTTACTAGCTCTTCAGGGGCTGTTATTGCCGGATATTGTTGTAAAAAATCTGGGCTGGCAACTAACACTTGTCTAATAGAACTAATTTGGCGGGCAATAAGATTTGAATCTTCTAGTACACCCACTCGAATGGCGATATCAAACCCTTCTTGAACAATATCAATATATTGATCATTGAGTTGCAACTCTACTTTCAAGTGAGGGTGAGCTTGCATAAATACCGATAAAATAGGCATGATTTTTAGTTCGCCAAACGTTTGGGGCGCACTAATTCGTAAACGGCCTGATAAGGACGGATTGTTAGATTGGTTATATGTTTCTAAACTTGCAATGTCATCCATGATATTTCGCAATCTTTCATACACCTCTCTACCTTGATCTGTGACGGAAACAGAACGAGTTGTACGGCTGAGAAGTCGTTGATCTAATTGCTCTTCCAGTTGGATTACTTGGCGACTAACAATGGCTTTGGTTTTGCCAAGCTGTTTAGCTGCCTTAGTAAAGCTTCCAACTTCCACAACGGCGATAAAACTTGAGTATAAAGCGAGATTATCCATAACTCGATTGTATACTTAAAGTAAACAATGTGTCTCCTATTTTGAGTATTGTCTCTTCTGTGTGAGTAATCGATACTGTTTCTCAAGCAAAGGGGTGAAATCCTCTCTTTTATTTAGCACTTTATCTAATAGATAGAATTAGGAAAAAATTATGGTTTACACAGCAAACACGACTTATGCAGCAACATTATTACGAGCAAGCTTAGGCATCATGTTTATCGCCCATGCATGGTTAAAAATTTCAGTGTTCACGCCAGCAGGAACCGCACAGTATTTTGAATCACTAGGCTTGCCAAGCGCCTTGGCCTACCTCACTATTTTTGCGGAGCTTATTGGTGGAATATTACTGGTGATTGGTTTTAAAACTCGTGAAGTGTCATTAGCATTAATCCCCATTCTGTTAGGTGCTGTGTGGGTTCACTCAGGTAATGGTTGGCTTTTCTCTGGCACAGGTGGTGGTTGGGAGTTCCCTCTTTTTTGGACAGCAACATTGGGTGTACAAGCTTTACTGGGTAATGGTGCTTTCGCTGTAAGATGGTTATCTACTAAAGCTTAACTGCATAAAATCCGATAAGGATGTCTTCAAATTACTTATGACTTCTGAGACTTTCCTTATCAGACATACTGGAATATTACTGAGTCATTTAGATATTTTTTTTATTAAGACACAAGCTAAGTCAGCAACGTGGTTAGCCAGTAATTGCTCTGGCGTTTTTTTACTTGGCGAAGCAGGTTTAGCGAAAGCATATCCAAATATCAAGGTGCAATATGATCAAAACTTTGTTGTCGATGACAATGTTATTACCTCAAATGGCCTGTGAGCTACCAATCTGCTTTTCAATTGCTTAAGTGCGTTGAGTTCAGAAGCCTACTCTTAATAAGTGTCAGAAATGATCCAATTTAATCGTTTAGCAAACGCGTTTAAAAAAACGATTTCTCCCCTTTGAAAATCTTATTGTATAAGTAAGGTTTTCATTTTTTTATTGTTGCTTTTTGTTTAAAAGTGGTCTTCTCAAAAAAGCTGTAATTTTTTTAAAAGAACCTAATAATTCCTCGAAAATTATCAGTACGAATCAGCAAGGCTAGCTAAGGTTTCAAAGACTCCATCAAGAGTGTATCTGTTCGTATTTCCATCTTTTACAATGATTTATTAGAATAACTATATGCTCATCAATATCCTCTAAAAGCCATTGTCACCGTGGTAATGGGTTACTCTTTGTTAGTGTCTCAGTTAGCCTCCGCAACCAGTTTTACCCTTACAGATGGGCAAGTTGTAACACCCTCAGTTCTTAAACTTAAGTGCTAATGCAACAGGTTTTGTTCAAAGTGGGGGCAGGCAAATAATTAGGAAGCATTAATACTGCTTCTCCAGCGATTGGATTTAACGTTTCTAATGCTACAAATGTAATAATTACGGATTTTGGTTCCATTACTGAGGCTGAATTTCAAGCTATTTTTATAGGAGGTAATAACTCTACGATTAATAATAGTGGACCTATTAGAAGAAAACAGACTAAGAGCGATTCAAATTGAAAATGATGATGTGTCCGTGTCTGGCGTACTAAGTGTTCTGTATCGTTTTTGAAGCAACGATATTACTTTGAATGATTAAAAATAACCTTTTTTTACTTATTCCCACTAGTGTCCGGTTAAGCATTAACTAACCCGAGTGATAGCTGTACCTTCTCTTTTTCTGATGATTTTCGCCAGCTGGGGATGGGATTTAGTCGCTCGAGAATAGGCCGCCGACTGGTTATGTTGACACCAATAAGTCGGCTTAACTGTTGCCGCGATTGCTTACAGCCGCTGCTTAGCTGCGTCAGTTTCAGTAATAAATACGCAATTATGGCCACTAAGATTTGTATCAAGACACTGTTCTCGCTACGACCTATAAAACGCTTAATTTTTAAATTCTGTTTTACCCAGTTAAAAAACAATTCAATTTCCCATCGCTGCTTATACAGCGCTGCAATTTCTTCCGCTGTGCGATTAAAATCATGGGTTATACATACTAATTTTTTCTAATCTTCTTTACGTACAAATACCACACGGCGCAAAGGTATTGGACAGCCTTTTTGCGCTTTCTCTGCCGACATCCTAATAACCTCATCACTGATAATATCTGAACCTGTGGCGACAAGATTCTCAGAAACTTGATAGCAGGCATTCGCCTTCATTTTGCCAACAAATATTGAATTTTGTTGATGTAGTGAGTAGTGCCAAGCGTAGTCGTTATAAGCACGATCAACGACATAGGTGGTATTTGGCATCATTGGCAAGCTATCGAGTGCTTTTCGGTCGTTAACTTTAGCGGCGGTCATTTCAAAATATACGGGCACCTTTGCATGAGGATCATAAACGGTATGAACCTTAATACCCGCTTTCTTTGACCTAAACTTAGCCCATTGAAACGGATGTCAATTTAAATCAAACGTGGTGGAGTCAATTAGACGAACCATGTCGTTGGCATCACTTTTGGAAAGATGCATTCGAGTCAGCTCAAGTAGATAATAAAAGGTTTCCATAAAAATAGCGGCGGGTCGCTTACTGTTCGCATCAACCAGTGAAGATCGACTGATTTTTCTGGTACCAAGATGATAATGATGTGACCGCTTACTGTTAAATGACTCGACCAAATCACGCAAAGATTGCCTTCTCGATAGTTGAGCAAAGAGCAGCACAACGAGTTGGTCCCAACATGATAAAGTCCGAATCCTGTAATCTCCTTGGTGGCGATCGACCGTTGACTGGAATCGATGCCGAGGAAGAAATTTTAAAATCTGATGAAATACGCTGTTATGATGTTTCATGCTTGAGTCCTTGGTGATGAAATAGCTGTCTAGACAACGGCCATTTTACCGCAAATCAAGGGGGTCGGGGTTCCTAGCTTATGCTTGAGTTTTTAACCGGACACTAGTGACTTATTCCATTAAATTTGCCATATTAGTGGCGGGTGCGGGAATGTTTGTATCGAAAATCAATTGCAATAATTTAATTATCACAAAGCTATTTGGTCTAAGTAATGAATTTATGTCCGCAGCATGTTTATTAAAATAAAAAAGGATAATACACACATGTCAGCAAAACTAATTGTAGGTATTGATGGTAGTGAGGCCAGTCAAAGAGCAGTAGCTTATGCTAAACGACTTGCTATTCTAATTGGAAAAGAGTGCACACTTGAACTTGTTTGTGTTGTCGAATGGTCTCCTTATACGTTCCAAACAGCAGAAGAAAATGACACGCGTAAAAAGCATCGTCAAGAAGAAAAAACAAACGCCGATGAGCGGGTTATTCAGCCTGCGCTTACTGCATTACATGAGGCAGGGGTTAAAGCGGAAGGCAGAGTTATGCATGGTAAAGTTGCCAATCTATTAAATTCCATTGCGGTTGAAACGAACGCCGATCAAATTATTGTTGCTCGTTCGAATGAACAAGGTTTGAGTTCGCGTGTATTTGGAAGTGTCACCGCAAATTTGGTGATGACTGCTAATGTCCCTGTTACTGTTGTAAGCTAAGGAATTCTTATGAAAAAAATAAATATAATACTCCCTCTACTTGCCTTAATGGCTTTATTCATAAGCCCTGCAGCTTTTGCTGATGGCGGTATTGATGGCGCTGTCAATAATGCGTTCGCTGTTTCAACTGGGTGGTTTGTTAGCTTGATTTTCGCGCCTATCCCTGGAACAACCTTCCCTTGGATAGTTCTTTGGTTAGTGACCGGTGCAAGTGTATTCACTCTATATTTTGGTTTTATTCAGTTTCGTATTATCCGTCACTCTATTTCTTTAGTGAAAGGTGATTACTCAAACCCTAACGATGCTGGTGAAGTAAGTCATTTTCAAGCATTAACAACGGCGTTATCCGGCACAGTCGGTTTAGGTAATATTGCGGGTGTTGCGGTTGCGGTTAGTATTGGTGGAGCTGGAGCAACTTTTTGGATGATCCTAGCCGGCCTATTAGGTATGGCATCGAAATTCACCGAGTGTACATTAGGTGTGAAATACAGAAATGAATACCCAGATGGCCGTGTTTCTGGTGGCCCAATGTATTACATCTCTAAAGGTTTTGCTGAGAAAGGCCTACCTGGTGGTAAATTTTTAGCAGCCTTGTTTGCTGTATTTTGTATTCTGAGTGCGTTTGGTGCCGGTAACATGTTCCAGGCTAACCAAGCACATGCTCAACTAAGTAGTGTTATTGGTGATTATGATGGTTGGATTACAGGGGTTATTTTTGCTGTGATTGTGTATGCCGTTATTGTTGGTGGTATCAAATCAATCGCAAGTGTGACTGAAAAAATTGTTCCATTTATGGGGGTTTTATACGTAGGTGCGGCTCTTGTTATTTTATTAATGAATGCAGGTCAAATTGGTTGGGCGTTCGGTCAAATCTTTGAAGGCGCGTTTACTGGACTTGGGGTTGCTGGTGGCATTGTTGGTGCTCTTATCCAAGGTTTCAAACGAGCGGCTTTCTCTAACGAAGCAGGGGTTGGTTCTGCTGCTATTGCTCACTCTGCGGTACAAACGAATGAGCCAGTAACGGAAGGTTTGGTCTCTTTATTAGAACCTTTTATTGATACCGTGGTTATTTGTACTATGACAGCGTTAGTGATTATCATCACAGGTCAACTATTAACGGATCCACAAACAGGTCTTTATATTCTAAACGAAGGTGGATCAATTGCGACAGTAAGCGGTGCTACGGGTGTTGCGTTAACATCGGCGGCTTTTGGTTCTGCGCTTAGCTGGTTCCCTTACTTACTGGTTGTTGCTGTTGTATTGTTTGCTTTCTCTACTATGATCAGTTGGTCTTATTATGGTTTAAAAGCATGGACTTACCTATTTGGTGAAACACCAAAAGCAGAGCTAACATTCAAAATCATTTTCTGTGTGTTTGTGGTTATTGGTGCATCGGCTAGCTTAGGACCTGTTATCGATTTTGCTGATGCTGCTCTTTTTGCTATGGCCATCGTTAACATTGGCGCCTTGTACCTATTAATGCCTATTGTTAAGAAAGAGTTAGAGTCTTACATGTCTCGTCTTAAAAGTGGCGAAATCAAAAAGTTTAAAAAGTAATAGGTAGAACGAATAACCTTTACTCTTTACATACATAAAGAAAACTCTAAAAAACCAAGGCTTCGGTCTTGGTTTTTTTATTCGTGTAGTGAGTTATGTATTTCTAAAGAGGTTAAAGGTAAACCTTGTGACCAAGCTTGAGCCATGCCATTGGCCATTTTTTGATAATCTGTTGTTTTTGCTGATTCATTTCTTTGCTGGCTATGCGCTTTATCTGGCGTGAAAATAGTATGGGCAAGGTGTCGCCCCGTTTGTGTGATGATTTGAGTTTTCTCTTGGCGTTTTTTCTGAAATAGAGCGAAAGCATCCGTAATGTTCTGTTTATTTTGTTTCGTGCTTAGATCGATGTTTAAACATTGAGCAAGATGCCATGCATCTTCTAACGCTTGGCAAGCACCTTGCCCAGAGGTAGGTAAGGCCGCATGAGCGGCATCACCAATTAATAAAACATTATTTTTATACCAACAATCAATTGGATCATGATCATGAATATAAAGTTTGTTAATACTATTAACGGGTGTTGCTTCTATGATTTGCTTGATTGGGCCTGGCCAATGAGAAAAACGAGATAAAAGCTCCTCATGAAAGTGCTCTGGTGTATTTTTTTCTATTGTTTGTGCATAACTTCCAGCCGCCCAATAAGCCTGTTTTGAATTGATTGGCACGATACCGAACCGCTCACCTTGTCCCCAATAATCGCAAACGCTCAGCTCATCAAATGGCTTAACTTTATTAAAGGTTTCACTAAGTGCATCTTGTTCGTCTATTGGCGACTTAGTTATTGGTTGCCTAAAGATGCCAATCCAATTAATAAAATGTTGAAACTTTGGTTTGTTTTCATTATTTACATAAAGCCTAGCTTTAGAGTTCATACGGCCATCAGCGCCAATAATAATATCCGCATTCACTTCTTGGTCATTTTCTAGCAGCAGGCTGGCTTTGTTTTGTTGTTCTTTTATGGTTTTCACACCCTGCTTAAAATGAATTTGAACGCCAAGCTGTAACGCTCTTTTTAGCAAGATATTAATAATGTCATAGCGAGTGATAGAGTAACTGAGGTTGCCCATTTTTTGATTAAGTATCTGAATGTCGAGTTTGCCTAATGGGCTTCCTTGATGATCAAAACGTTGCATAGACACTATCTTACCCGCGTGCTTAGCTACTTGCTCCAATACGCCTAGCTCTTGTAAAACAAAGCTGGCATTAGGCCAGCATACGATACCTGCACCAATATTGGCGGCACTATTACGGCGTTCATAAATGCTCACGGTAAAACCCCTTTGAGTCAGAGCGATGGCACTGCTAAGCCCTGCAATACCGGCTCCTATAATGGTAATATTCATAATAATTCTCTATAAAAAAATGTGTAAAGTGGCCCATAGTAAAGTTTAGATTTATTATAATGTTATGGATTTATAATCCATGACACTTATATGAATAAACCTTCTATAGTCAATTTGCTTTTTATTTACGCTTTTATTTTAGTGAGTAGAGCAACTAACGAACGCTGCTCTGACGCTTCAAGTTTATTCATAATAGACAGGGCGTCATCCATTAACTTTTTCCCTTCGCATAAGGTAATCAACCCTTGCTTTGTAATATGGATATAGACTTTACGCTGGTCGATATCATCTCTTTTTTTGATGATCAATTGTTTATTCATCAACTTGTTTAGCAGCCTAGAAACATTCGACATTGGGGTTAACATGTGCAATTTAATATCATTTACTAAAGCACGATTTTGTTCAGACTCAGCTAATATTGACAAAATTTTTAACTGTTGACCTGTAATATCAATATTACTAAGACTTTGATTTAATTCGTTATTTAACCATTGTGCGGTCTGTATTAATCTAATTGCAGATTCATTATTCATAGGTAATATTGTGATTGCATAAAATATAATCCATGGATTGTATTTCCATGAATTATATTTTTCAAGTTTTAATTTTTTACGCTAATGAACCCTATCTTATTACGTTAATGTGCGTGATGTTAAACCGGCTGAACTTAATGCCGAATTTAGAGCGTTTTAACATGGTTCTGCTACATTTTATGAGTCTACTTCCATAAATGATTGAGGCTAATAAAATGAAAACATTATTGAAAATATTGGTACTAATTTTACCAACAGTGGCATTTGCTAATGAAGCGAATGAGATAAATGCAAGCAATACGGCTAAGACATTGGGCGGTGAGCATTCTTATTATTATCCGCATCATTATCCGATGTGGAATATTTATCGTTGGTATTTTAAACGTGCTAAACATATTGATTTGACTCACGCATTTGAGCCTAATCAACCTGTATGGCGAGGCTTTAATAATGCCAAATTTAAAGCCGCTGTAGCGGCCAAAACTATTCCGGGTTATATCGAAGAAGGGGAAGAGTATACCTACGCAGAACATGGCTTTGTGGCCACTGCTTACGATTTACCGACCGATCAATACGGCACGCAACTTGACCCACCAGCGCACTGGAATCCGCTTGGTGCCACTATGAGTGACTTGCCAGCAACGTACGCTATCCGGCCTTTAGTGGTCATCGATGTACATGAAAAGGTAGAGCAAGATAATGGGTATTATCTAACGGTACAAGACGTGCTTGATTGGGAATCTCAGTATGGCCGTATTCCAGCAGGTTCTGTCGTTATGGTGCGTTCTGACTGGTATAAAAAATGGCCGACGGCAGACTTTAATACGTCTGTTTTTCCAAGCGTTGGTTTAGCCGCGTTACAGTTTTTACATTTACAAAGAGAGATTCTTTTTCATGGTCATGAGCCATTGGATACCGATACAACCCCTGACTTAGAAGGGGAAGCTTGGTTAATGCATAATAATTTTGCACAAGCAGAAGGCGTGGCAAATCTTGATAAAGTGCCTGAAGCGGGTGCCCTTATTGTGATTGGTTTTGCGAAACCTAAAGGCGGTACAGGAGGCTATGCAAGATATATCGCGATAGCGCCATCTTATTCAACACCTTATGGAGAGTCTGTTTACAGTGAACCGGGTGCTCCTCTTGATACTCAACCTCATCCTTTGCAACGTGATGAGTTTGGTGTCATGAGACCCACGCCACAATAGACATGTTTTAACTGTTCTATTAGATAAAGCTGTAAAAGAAAAAACCAAGATACTGAGCAGTATCTTGGTTTTTTATGGCTAATTAACGCTTAAAAAATCAAACGATTTTTTTCATATCCGCCATGTGGCCACGTAAAACATTACCAATCGCTTCAACAGGATGCGAGCGCAATGCGTTGTTCACTTCGATCAAACGAGCATTATCAACACCCGTATCCGTTGACGCTAAACCTTTACCAATCACATCAGATTTGATGCCTTTCATAAAGTCACCTAATAACGGCAAACAAGCATGATTGTATAAGTAGCAACCGTATTCTGCCGTATCAGAGATAGTTGCGTTCATTTCGTATAATTTTTTACGAGCAATGGTATTGGCGATAAGCGGCGTTTCATGTAATGACTCATAGTAAGCCGAATCAGCAATGATGCCAGCGGCAGTCATGGTTTCAAAAGCAAGCTCAACACCGGCTTTAACCATGGCAACCATTAAAATACCGTTGTCGAAGTATTCTTGTTCTGTGATTTCAATATCGCCAGCAGGTGTTTTTTCAAAGCTAGTTTTGGCTGTTTCTGCACGCCATCCTAGTAATTTGGCATCATCATTTGCCCAGTCTGCCATCATGCCGCTAGAGAAGTTACCGTTTATAATGTCATCTTGGTGCTTATTATAAAGAGGGCGCATGATCACTTTTAACGCTTCAGAAAGATCAAATGCTTTGATTTTCGCTGGGTTAGATAGACGGTCTAACATGTTGGTAACGCCACCGTATTTCAGTGCTTCCGTTACGGTTTCCCAACCATACTGAATCAGTTTAGACGCATAACCCGCTTCGATACCTTCTTCGATCATCTTGTCGAAGCAAAGGAGAGACCCCGTTTGCAACATACCACAAAGGATAGTTTGCTCGCCCATAAGGTCCGATTTCACTTCAGCGATGAAAGAAGACATTAATACGCCGGCTTTATGGCCACCCGTACCCGCAGCATACGCTTTTGCTAATGCAAGACCTTCACCTTTAGGGTCGTTGTCTTCATGTACTGCAATGAGTGTTGGTACACCAAACCCACGTACATATTCATTACGTACTTCAGAGCCTGGGCACTTAGGCGCCACCATGATAACCGTTAAATCTTTACGAATTTTCATGCCTTCTTCAACAATGTTGAAACCATGAGAATAAGATAAACAAGCGTCTTTCTTCATCAAAGGCATTACCGTAGTAACAACCGCGGTATGTTGCTTATCCGGTGTTAGATTCAGCACTACGTCTGCCGTTGGAATCAATTCGTCGTAAGTACCAACAACAAAACCATTTTCAGTGGCGTTTTTCCAAGACTGGCGTTTTTGCGCAATCGCTTCAGCACGTAATGTATAAGACACATCGCAACCACTGTCGCGTAAATTAAGGCCTTGAGCCAAACCTTGAGCCCCACAACCAATCACAACTAGTTTTTTGCCTTTAAGAGCATCAACACCGTCGCTGAACTCATCCATAGACATAAAACGGCATTTTCCTAGTTGTGCTAACTGCTCACGTAGTGGCAAAGTATTAAAGTAATTATTTGACATGATTTAGTATCCAGAGTTAAAAAACAGAATTGAACGTAAAATTAGAAAGCGAAATTAAAAAAGTAAGTAGAGTCGTTCATAAGGATAAATAACAAGGTATCCTTATGATTAACGCTACTTTATCGAAACAAAAGTCTTGTGTATATTGATATATAAACATCACAGTGTTGCATAAAATGAAACGTTTTAACAAACAGGAAGAAAATAGGAAACGTAATATGTTGGCAGAAGAAGGCGTTTATAAAATGCAAAAGCATAAGGAAGGGATTACCATTCGCCACGTCAGAGAAAGTGACGCTGAAGCAATACGTGATATGTTTGCGCAAGACGCCTGTTATCCTAGCACCACGCACTTACCTTATCCGACGATAGCATTTTGGCAACAACGCTTTAGCAAAATTCCTTCAGGAGAATATCACTTTGTTGCTGAACGAGATGGCGAATTTATTGGGTCAGTAATGATTATGACGCCATCGTCACCACGACGCAGACATACGGCTCTTTTTGGTATTACGATTCGAGAGGAATTTCAAGGGCAAGGGATTGGTTCACTGTTAATGGATGTCGTCATTGATTTTTGCCATAACTGGTTGGCGGTGACGCGCATTGAATTAGGCGTTTATATTGACAATGACAATGACAATGACAATGACGCTGCGGTGGCACTTTATAAAAAGTTTGGGTTTGTGATTGAATCGACCTCTATGAAGGATATTTTTCGTAATGGAAAATATATTGATGGCTATAAAATGGTGAAGCTACTAACTCCTTCTCCTTTGTCTAAACAAACGGATAGCCTATCGCGTAATACATTACGTAAATCGCCAGCCAGTGTCTTTTCTACAGAACAGATAAATATTCGTCATAGTGAGCCAAGTGATGCCAAGCAAGTGCAGGCCTTGTATGAACAACCTTCTTGCTACGCCAATACATTACAGTTGCCTTACCCCAGCGAGGCAAATTGGCACAATAAACTGACCAATATGTCTCACAGCCTAGTCGTTGAATATCAAGGTGAGATCATTGCTCAAGCAGGGTTATTTACTTTTTCTCGGTCACGCGTACAACATCAAGCAGGTTTAGGAATGGCAGTCAGTGAGCAATATCAAGGTCAGGGTATTGGTTCAATATTGTTAACAGAGATATTGAATTTGGCGTTTAATTGGATGGCACTAAAACGCATCACGCTAGAAGTATATATAGATAATCATGCAGGCATCGCTCTCTATAAAAAGCATGGTTTTAGTACAGAGGGAACAGCGAGACAATTTGCCTTTCGAGATGGCCAATATGTTGATGTGCATTACATGGCGTTGTGCAAATAAAATATATTCGTATATTTCCTAGACATCAAAAGTATATATGTTATTGATCTGTTATGAAAAGTAGCAAAATGATTACTACATTATCTAATGCAATTTAATACTAGGAATAGTCTGATTAACGCTATTCATGTGTAGCGCGCGGCTTAGAGCTTGATAATAAAGGAAGAAATCCAAGTTCGACAGAATTGTTCTTATTAGATTAATTTACTGTATTGGCGTGGGGTGATTTTTGCAATTTGTTTACATTCACGGGTCATGTGTGCTTGATCTGAAAAGCCATTATCGAGAGCCAGCGACACTAAGTTGTTTTCAGGGTGTTGTTTAAGTGCTGCTAAGGTGCGTTTTACTCTGAGCACGCGTAAATACTGTTTGGGTGTCATACCCATACGTTTTTGAAATTGTCTTTCGATTTGGCGCTGACTAAGAGGCGCATCATTAATCTTTGTTGGTACCTGTTGCGCAATATTAATGACAGACATGGATTGTAAGAGCTGTTTAGTTATTACTTTTGAAAAATCAATTTCTGCGATAACCCATCTTTTTAATGTTTTGACTCTTTTTGTATGATTCGATATTTTAGCCAATATCTTTGCTATAGATAAAAAAGCAGAAGCTAATTTGTATTGTTTAATAGTGCTCTCATTAATAACTATAGGCGTAGCAGGTTGTTGCTCAAAAATGCCATAGCTAATTCCAGGTTGAAAATGAATACCGGCTAATTGGCACCCTGAAGGCAAGGTCAAAAGGCGTGCTTCTTTATTGACCGGCAGCAAAATAACGTTGTCAGTGTAAACCACATCATTAATGATAATGTTGCTATGCAAATTGAATAACACGCTGCTACAAGCATCTCCTTGTAGCCAGCGACTCATGCTATTTTTATTTGAAGAGTTTAAAGATGCTGACCACAGACCTTGTACAAAAGGGGACAAACCGTCTTCTGGTTGGCACAACTTAAAATCAAATACTGTACCCACTATGGAGTGGCTCTATTATGAAAGTTGATAACTGCCTACCTCTGGTTTAAAAGTCTTAGCTATTCGATTCCAACTATTTATGGAGTTAACTGCAATGGTTAAGTCGACAAGTGTCTGATCGCCTAAGGGGGGCGTTCAAAATTCTGTGTCAGCTTGAAGATTTAAATATCGAGTACGCTGTCTAAACGTCCCTCAAAATAAATAGCTAACTGAGATAAACAAAGACTCCAATTATGTATTGGCATT
>Ga0308007_10000539_pt1 | contig 17381 bp, 15 predicted proteins | sample Neamet71_FD_203152 | JGI IMG/M metagenome (GOLD analysis project Ga0308007, IMG submission 203152) | Marine microbial communities from water near the shore, Antarctic Ocean - #71 | ecosystem: Environmental > Aquatic > Marine > Unclassified | place: Southern Ocean | collected 2014-06-07
TGTATGCCCCCAATAATTTTGCTTTAACTGATAGTCACCCTTCTCTTGATAAACACCTCGGATGAATTCTCGCCATCCTAATATCTGTCTTATAAAGCCTTCAACTGAGTTGAGAGGAGTTGAGTTTTTATCCGCATAAACTAGTACTTTTTCGATGACTTCAAATGGAGATAAAAGGCCAATATTGATTAGTGCGCTGAGGCAGCTGTGAAACAAAAAATTCTTACCCTCAACCATAGCGTCTTCGTATACACCAAAATCATTTATCTTATTTTCTAAAAAGCAGTCCAACTGTTCCATAGCGCCGCTTCTAGTGACAGGAAACCAAATGTTTTCAATAAATCCTGGATGGTCGTCAAAATTCTTTTTAATAAGAGAACAAATATCTTGATGATAGATAGATGTTCGACTCTTAGGGACTTTAGGGATCGGAGTGTTTGGGGGTATTTTTTTTCTATTTTCTGCATCAAAAGACCATTTTCCTCCAACAGGCTTTTTATTTTCATCTAATAAGATATTAAATTTTTTTCTGCCCATCTGATAAAAAAATGACATTCTAAATTTTTTCTTGCCCTCTACAGCTACTCGAAACTCTTCTCTTGAAAACATAAACATTGGTGACTGATGAACTTGATAAGATATACCATCTTTTTTGAGTCCTTCAAGCATTTCGGATTCAAAAGCTTTGTCCTCTAATTCAAAAAAATTTATCGAATCCATCTGATTTTTTCTTATGAATTGTTTTAATAAAGCTATGTAAGAGTGATTTTTTTTTCGATCGTTTAATTCGAAGTAATGTACTTTGATATTATTTAATTTTAGCTCATCCCTATATTCTCTCATGGCACAAAGAAACAAGTATAGCTTTAGCTTATGATGTTTTTCATAAGTACATAATCCAAAGTCTTCGGCCATAAAGACTTCTGTGCAATTTTGTTCCTTTAGTATTTTGGGATCGAAAAGTTGGTTTCCAAGGATTACAAAAAATTTACTTTCCATAGTTAATTCTTCCATACGTACAACTCTTTCTAGCTAATCTTTCAGCTGTTATCATGACTTATAAATTTTTTTATTAAAAACAATATAAGAGCAGATAATCATGTATAAGTTTATTTTTGCATTGCTAGGGTTTCAGTTGCTAGGGTTTTTTGGTGCATTTCTGGGCTATTGTATTGGTAGTAGTATCGATCGGGCAAGAAATTATGGAATAGGAGGGATTAATCCTCTTGGAAATGCACGACGCCAAAAGGTTTTCCTAGAAACAACTTTCGTTATGATGGGAAAATTAGCCAAAGCTGATGGCCATATTTCTAAGGATGAAATCAATCATATTGAAACATTCATTAAAAAAATTGGAATGACAGACGATCATAGGCAATCAGCAATTCAGCAGTTTAAGAGAGGAAGTGCTGCTAATGAAGATGAAATTCAGAATGTACTATCTATATTTTTAAAAGCATGTGGGCAAACCTCGCAATTAAAACAAGCGCTACTGATGTATCTCATCGTAATGGCCTTGGCTGATGGCAATTTAGATTTGGCTGAAGAGGCGCTTTTAGAAAAAGTAGCCTCGCGCCTTGGTTATAGTCAGACTGAGTTTAAAAATTTCCTTGAGATGATTCTTAATCAGAGCCATTTTTCTGGAAATGGTCCTACTTCTGAGTCCAGTATAACCGAGGCATATAAAGCTTTAGGAATAACTAGTGGATGTAATGATCAAGAATTAAAAAAAGCATACCGTAAATTGATGAGTCAGAATCATCCAGATAAGTTGATGGGTCAAGGATTACCTGAAGACATGATTAAAGTTGCAACAGAGAGATCTCAAGAAATTCAGTCAGCATACGATTTTTTGAAGAATCACCGAGCTAAAGTCTAATCTGGAGATATAAGCGGAACTCGAAGACTCTCCAGCCCTAATTGAAGATCTAATAAATGTTCTTGCAGGTCTCCCCCTTTATGCTGTGCAATCCCAATAGCTAGAACATCAATAATAACTAGGTGTGCAATACGCGAAGACAGGGGTGTATAAATTTCAATGTCTTCTTTGGCGTCAACATAAATTGGAATTGTTGCTGCTGAAGCTACCGGGGTGTCTGAAGGGGAAATCGTTATTACAATTGCACCTCTTTTTTTAACTTCTTCAATAGCATTTATTAGTGTGGTTGTTCTACCTGACTGTGAGATTGCAACTACTATATCTCCCGGTCCCATTGAAGTAGCAGACATATTTTGTAGATGAGGATCAGAATATGCAGCAGTTGGAATCTGTAGTCGAAAAAATTTGTGTTGAGCATCAAATGCAACTGCTGCTGAGGCTCCAAACCCATAAAATTCAACTCTTTTGGCAGAACAAAGAGCCTTAATTGCAAGATTAAGCGTTACTAAATCTACAGAATCTCTAGCTTTTAAAAGTGTATCAACGGTAGAGTCAAATACTTTAAAGGTATATTGAGTAATAGAATCAGTCTCTGTGACAGCTATTTTTCCTTGACTTGGACTCGAGGCAAGTTGCTGGGCAAGAGCTAACTTAAATCCCTGAAACCCTGAAAAATCTATTGCCCTACAAAACCTCACAACCGTTGGCTCACTAACATCAGCAGCTTGAGCTAAATCAACGATTCTCATATGAATCACCTCACTAAGATGCTCCAAAATAAATTTAGCTACTTTACGTTCAGATTTGCGCATTAGAGAAAGATTCTCGCTAATCGCTTGTGTTATCTCTGCTGGCTTCATACATCAATCCTTCAGTTGTGAACCCATTGTAAATAAATTACAAGAAAAAGTAATTTTTATAGTCTATATTAAATATTCTCATATATGCCCTCAATATCAACCCATTCGGTGATGGATCTGTTAAAATTTGTTGTTATGGACGTAACAACAATTCTTGGCCCCTTAAATTCAGCTCAGCGTGATGCAGTTTCAAGTACTGACAAACATTTGTTAGTGCTGGCTGGTGCAGGTAGTGGAAAAACTCGAGTTTTAGTTCATCGAATTGCTTGGCTAGTTCAGGTTGAGGATAATTCGCCACATAGTATTTTGGGCGTCACTTTTACAAATAAAGCTGCAAAAGAAATGAGAAACCGTCTACAGGAAATGTTGGGCGATTCGGCTTCTAGTATGTGGGTAGGTACTTTTCATGGCCTTGCCCATAGGCTACTTAAGTTGCACTGGAAAGATGCAGAATTACCAGAGAATTTTCAAATATTAGACAGCGACGACCAGCTAAGATTAGTAAAACGCATTTATAAATCACTAGGAATAGACGATAGCAAATGGCCATATCGTCAAGCTCAGGGTTTTATAAATAAGCAAAAAGATGAAGGGCTTCGTTCCAAAAAATTACCACCGGCTGAAGATCCTTATCAGCGGGTAATGTCTCAGATTTATATAGCTTATGAAGAGGCATGCTCAAGAGCCGGTATGGTTGATTTTGGTGAACTTTTATTGCGCGCATATGAATTGTGGCTAAAAAACCCTGATTTATTGTCTCACTATCAGCAGCGTTTCGGTCAAATTTTGGTTGACGAATTTCAAGATACAAATGCCATTCAGTATTCTTGGTTAAGATTGCTGGCTGGCGAAACCGTTAGAATTACTGCGGTGGGGGATGACGATCAATCTATTTATGGTTGGCGTGGAGCAAAAGTTGAAAATATTCTAAATTTTAATCGAGACTATCCTGAAACTTCTACTGTTAGGCTAGAGCAAAACTATCGCTCTACCAAAAATATTTTGTCTGCTGCAAATGCAGTTATTTCGCATAATACTGATCGATTAGGAAAAAGTCTTTGGACAGAAGAAATTGAAGGTGAGCCAATTTCACTTTATTCCTCATTTAACGAATATGACGAAGCTCGCTTCATTGCTGGGAGCATTAGCGATTGGGTGAAAAACGGAGGTATGCGAGCTGAAGCAGCGATTTTATACAGGTCTAACGCACAATCTAGGGTATTAGAGGAAGCGCTGTTGCGCTCACAAATTCCATATAGAATTTATGGGGGTCAAAAGTTTTATGAAAGACAAGAAATAAGAAATGCGTTAGCCTACTTGAAATTAGCTATTAACCGTAATGATGACGCCGCATTTGAGCGTATAGTAAATACGCCTACACGAGGAATAGGAGACAAGACAGTTCAAGTTTTGAGAGAATTTGCACGTGATCAAAATATACCCATGTGGAACGCAGCAAAATTAGTAATGAGTAAACAGAAGCTCACTGGCCGAGCTTTTAGTGCCGTTCAGCAGTTTATTGATTTAATCGATAAGCTAGATCAAAATTTTTCAAAAGAGCTTCTACCTGAACAGGTAGACAAAGTAATCGCTGGGTCCGGTTTAATTGATTTTTATCGACAAGAAAAGGGTGACAGAGGCCAATCTAGAATAGAAAATTTACAAGAACTGGTAGTTGCAAGTCGTGCTTTTGAACCTGAAGACACAGAGCTATTAGTTTTACCACAATTTTTAGACCAAGCAGCCCTAGATGCTGGTGATAAACAAGCAGGGGAGGACGAGGATGCAGTCCAATTGATGACGCTTCATTCTTCAAAAGGTCTAGAATTTCCAGTAGTTTTTTTGGCCGGCATGGAGGAAAATCTTTTTCCACATAGAATGTCCTCAGAAGACCCTGTTCGCCTAGAAGAAGAGCGCCGTCTCGCGTATGTCGGCATCACTCGTGCAATGAAAAAGTTGTATCTCACCTTTGCTGAGTCACGTCAGCAGTATGGTACTGAAAGCTATAATAGTGTCTCACGTTTTGTGCGTGACATTCCTACAGAGCACATAGAAGAAATTAGGCTAGGCGGGCAAATAGCTCACCCAACTAGTTATGCAAAAAAAACACCTAGTCGATTTAGTGATGAAGGGACAGAAACTGGTTTAGCTTTAGGTCAGAGGGTAGCCCATAAAGTTTTTGGTGAGGGGGTTATTTTGAATTTTGAAGGTAATGGCCCCAATGCTAGGATACAAGTTAATTTTTCGAATGTAGGTAGCAAGTGGTTAGTGCAATCCTATGCTAAACTTATACCCGTATAAAATATTTCATTCTTGAAATTGTCACTCTCAACTGGCTCACAAAAATGCCTATAAAAATTTTTTTTCGTAATATAGCCTTATTTTTAATTTATACATTAGTGTTGTCGGGTTGCAGTGATTCTGAAAATGCAACCTCAAGCACTCAGATTCCAGATCAGCCATCAGCAAAAATTTATAAATGGAAGATGGTAACCACTTGGCCTAAAAACTTACCTGGATTGGGTTTAGCCGCGGAAAATTTCTCTACTTTAGTAAAAAAAATGAGCGGAGGGCGCCTCCAAGTCAAGGTTTATGGAGCCGGTCAGCTAGTTCCTGCGCTAGAAGTCTTTGATGCTGTTTCTCAAGGGACCGCCCAAATGGGTCATGGATCTGCTTATTATTGGAAAGGAAAAACACAAACGTCGGCGTTGTTTACTACAGTGCCTTTCGGGTTAAATGCACAAGAAATGAATAGCTGGTTGCATTATGGAGGAGGAATAGAGCTTTGGAGGGAGTTATATGCCCCTTTTAATTTAGTTCCTATAGCCGCAGGTAATACAGGTGTGCAAATGGCAGGTTGGTTTAACCGAGAAATTAATAGTCTGGAGGATCTAAAAGGCCTAAAAATGAGAATTCCAGGTATTGGTGGCGAAGTGATCAGCCACTTGGGGGTGGAGACCGTTAATATTCCTGGTGGCGAGTTATATACTGCAATGCAAACTGGTGTAATTGACGCCACAGAATGGGTGGGTCCATACAACGATCTCGCATTGGGATTCCACCAAGTCGCTAAGTATTATTATTACCCAGGATGGCAAGAGCCAGGACCTGCTCTCGAGTTAATCATAAATAAACAGTCTTATGATAATCTTCCCAAAGATCTGCAGGCCATCATCGAAGGATCGGCGCGTGCGGTTAATCAAGATATGTTAGATGAGTATACAGCTAGAAACCAAGCAGCATTAGATGTATTAGTTGACGTTCATGACGTCCAATTAAGAAAACTTCCAGATACTGTTCTTTCCGAGTTAAAAACTATAACTCAACAGGTTTTAAAAAAAATGGTTCAAGAGGATCCTACATTCAAAAAAGTTTATGAATCACAGGAAAAATTTAAGCATCAGGTACAAAAATATCATAAAATTTCTGAGCAAGCTTATTATCGAGCACGAGAATTGAAAGATACCAACTAGTTTAAGTTTTGTATTCCTTTAGGCTCTATTTTCTCCAGAACATAGGTGTTAATAACATAAGACACAAAAATATCTCTAGACGACCTAAAATCATACCGAAGCAGAGCACCCACTTGGCAAACATATTGATACCGCTATAATTATCAGCAACTACGCCAAGCCCAGGACCTAAATTATTTAAAGATGCCGCTGCCGCCGACCAAGAGCTAACGTAATCCAATCCTGAAGCCATTAAAAGTAAAACCATCAGACTAAAAACTGCCAGATAAACACCAAAGAAAGCCCAAACACCATCAACTACAGAGCGAGGAACGTTCTTGTGCCTAATTTTGACTTGAAAAACCCCATTAGGGTGAATCAGCCTCTGCGTGTGACATACAATTTGCTTTGACATAATTAGTAATCTTCCTGTTTTTAGACCACCTCCAGTCGATCCAGCACAGGCTCCAAAAAATGAAAAAAACAATAGAAAAAACGGTAAAAAACTTGGCCAATTTGAAAACTTTTCGGTTATAAAGCCTGTAGTTGTCATGATTGACACAAATTGAAAAACACCATGGTATAAACTATTTTTTTGATCATATATGCCTTGGGAATATAAATATAGACACACTATTATAGAGCCCAGAACAAGAAGAGATAAGTAGAGTTTTGCTTCTTGGTTATGTAGATAATGACCGATAGATTTTCTTATCCAAGCGTAATAATGTAGCCCAAAGCTCAAACCAGATAGAAGCATAAACACAATACAAACGACCATAACAGCAGGAGTTCCATCAAAAAAACCTATGCTCTCATCATGAGTGGAAAAACCCCCTATAGCTACTGTAGAAAAACTGTGTGAAATTGCATCGAAGAGACTCATACCAGCTATCCAATACGCTATAAGGCAAGCTAAAGTTAGACATATATAAACTATAAAAAGAACTTTCGCGGTATCTTGTATTCTTGGAGTAAGTTTGCTGTCACTAGTTGATCCGGCACGGTAAAGCTGAACAACCCCAACCCCGAGCATTGGCATAACTGCAATAGCTATCACTACTATACCTATGCCACCCAGCCATTGAAGTTGTTGACGATAGTAAAGAATAGCTTTCGGAAGTAAGTCCAATCCAGAAAGTATCGTGGCTCCCGTTGTAGTGAGCCCTGACATAGATTCAAATATAGCGTCAGTAAAGGATAGATCGATAGAATTAGAGAGATAAAAAGGTAGCGAGCCGACAACACCAAGTTCTAGCCAAAACAGTACCGTAATTAAAAGTCCGTCACGGATGCGAAGATCAGTTTTTTTGCGACTAAATGGTAGCCACATGATCATCCCTAAGGATACAATTATTGCAAAAGATAACAAAAATTCTTGATATGTTCCCTCGCCATAGATGCTGGCAACTAGGATAGGGGGCAGCATTGTTAGGCTGAATATCATCATCAGCATCCCGAGCACTTTTGAAATCATCGAAAAATTCATAATCTTATTTATTGATGCCCTTAGGATTTATAGATGTAAAATAAATTCTGTATACTAATTCAACATTTTAATTAAAAGAAATTAAAACCAACCGAGAAAAGTTGTTCGACGTCTCGAGTTTTTTCTTTATCTACTACGAAGATAATTGCATGATCATTGTTTTTGAGCACTGTATCATGGTGAGCAATTATGACTTCTTCATCCCTAACTAATGCTGCTACAGTGACCCCTTCGGGAAAGTTAATCTTACTGATAGTTCTGCCTACTACTTTGGACGATTTGTGGTCTCCATGTATGATAATTTCCATAGCTTCAGCCGCACCTCTTCTCAGAGAATTAGCACTAACAGTGTCGCCTTTTCGGACATGTGCGAGCAAGATACTAGTTGTTGCTTGTTGAGGCGAAATAGCTATATCAATCTCACTACCTTGAATTAAATTAGCATAGACTGGGTTGTTAATAAGGGTCATTACGGTTCTTGCACCTAGCCTTTTAGCTAACAATGAAGACATAATATTAACCTCATCGTCATTAGTTAGAGCGAGAAAAACGTCTGTCTTATCAATATTTTCTTGTAATAATAATTCTTGATCAGCAGCGGAGCCTTGAAGCACTAGTGTGTTGTTAAGATTCTCTGATATAAACTCACATCGTTGTTCTGAAAACTCGATAATTTTTATGTTAAGTTCTTCTTCAAGGGCTTTTGCAACGTGATATCCAATATTGCCACCACCCGCAATGATTATTCGACGATAAGGATTATCTAATCTACCTAGTTCACCCATCACTTTTCGGATGTTTTTCTTAGCAGCGATAAAAAATACTTCATCGTTTTCTTCAATAACAGTATTACCCTGAGGAATAATGGGCCGATCTTTTCGGAAAATAGCAGCTACTCTAGCGTCAGCTTTAGGCATATGTTGGCTTAGCACCTTTAATTCTTTTCCAAGCAGCGGACCTCCTTTAGCCACCCTTACAGCAACCAATTGAGCTAATCCATTTGCATAATCTACTACTTGAAGTGCTCCTGGCTGTTTAATGAGGCGACATATATAGCCCGTCACAACTTTTTCTGGAGATATAATAAAATCAACCGGAAAATTTTTATTACGAAACAGTCGATCACGGTATTTTTTTGATGTATAGCCGGCACTTCTTACTCGAGCTATTTTTGTGGGTGTACGAAACAAAGAATGAGCTACTTGGCAAGCAACAATATTAAGTTCATCGCTTTTCGTAACAGCTACCAACATATCTGCGTCCTCTATGCCGGCTTTTATTAAAGTATCAGGATGCGATCCCATCCCACAAACTACTCTTATATCAATACGCTCTTGCAGATCCAGTAATTTTTTTTCCTTCCAATCTATCACTGATATATCGTTAGATTCCGCCGAAAGATGTTGAGCCAGAGTCGTTCCAACTCGGCCAGCTCCAACAATTACTATTTTCATAAACGGTAGCCCTTAATGCTTGGTAGCGATATATTTTTTGTCACTCCGCCCTAATCTTTTTTGTTTCCAATGACAGAGTTTTTATCTTACCTATTACATATATCAATTTTTAACTATTTTTTATGTTAGTTCTATAGTTTTCGGAGTCGTGCGTAGAAAAAACCATCATGCTCTCCAACTTTAGGAATTAATTGTCGCCCAGTTGAGGTTTCGAGCCCTCCATGAAGATCTATTTTTTCTAAAGCCGCTCCCGGCGTACAATCTAGAAAACTCAAAATTACCATATCATTTTCTTGCGGCAATGTGGAACATGTGGCATATAACAGAATTCCATTTTTTTTCAGCGTTGGCCACATAGCTTTTAGCAACTCTAACTGCAACATAGCAAGCTTTTCAATATCTGTCGATTTTCGTAGTAGCTTCACATCAGGATGACGACGAATAACTCCTGTTGCCGAACATGGAGCATCGAGCAGAATACGATCAAATGGTTCTTCATTCCACCACTTGCTAACTTCGAGCACATCGCATTTAATTAACTCAGCTTTATAGTTTAGGCGATCTAAATTTTCTTTTACGCGCTCTAATCGTTTTTTTGAGATATCTACCGCTACTACTCCATCACTTTTTTTATAGTTTTTTTCAAGAAATTCCAAAATATGGCATGTTTTTCCACCTGGAGCACAGCAAGCGTCAAGAATTCTTTGATTGGGCATTAAATTAAGTAAATATGGAGCTAACTGGGCAGCTTCATCTTGAACACTTATTGCACCTGTTAAAAAACCAGGTAAAGCGGCAACCTCCGATGGTTTTTCTAGAACAATTCCATCAGAACTAATTTGGGTTACAGAGGCAACAATTCCGGCCTGTTTTAATAAGTCAATATATTCGGCTTGATCATAATGGTTTGTGTTAACTCTTAGGGTCATAGGCGGTTGGCTATTACTTGAAGCAATCATCGAGTCGATATGTTCCGGCCAAGCCTTTTTCCACAGGTTAATCAACCACTCTGGATGGGCGGTATCGAAAGCTACTTTACCATTTAAGTCTGCGTCTATTTGTGCCCGCTCACGCATAAAGCGACGCAAAACAGCGTTGACCAAATTTGTTGCCCAGGATTTCTTCAAAACTTTACATGCGTTTACAGCCTCATTTACCGCCGCATGAGAGGGAATACGTGTTTCCGTCAGCTGATAAATTGCACATACTATTACCGCTTCAAGGTCTTTATCTTTGTTTTTAAATGGCTTTGTGAGCAAAAAATCTAAATAGCATGAAATTTTTGGATAATAGCGTAATGTGCCGTAACTTAGTTGTTGCATTAGAGCACGATCTGATTCGGCAACCTTTTTTGTATAAAAAGGTATCAATGTACTAAGTGATCCTGAATTTTGAAGTATGCTAGTAATTATATGAACCGTAGCAATTCTAGTATTCATTTATAGTGAACCTTTTCGACCAAAGATACTCCCAGGTGCAAATAATTTAGATTTTGAGTGAAGAATTTCCGAGGCCTTTAGGCGATTTTTCCCTGGCATCTGCAGTTCAGTAATTAATATACAACCTTTACCAGTAGTGACTAGAATACCCTCATTTCCTGTATTTATTATAGTTCCAGGAGCAACACTTTCCCTAATAGTGCTCAATTCTGCGCCCCAAATTCTAATACGATCGTCATTAAGAGTGGTATACATAATTTGAAAGGGGTTAAAAGCTAAAATTTTTCTAAACAAGGTTTCAGCAGATATCGACCAATCGAGCAGCAACTCTTTTTTATCGATTTTTTTTGCGTAAGTACAAAGAGCATCATTTTGCTTAATCGAAATAACACTCCTTTGTTCTATTTCTGATATTGTACGTAATAGTAAAGGAGGCCCAATAGTAGACATTTTATGTAGAAGAGACCCACCTGTTTCATTGCTACCTATTGTACATTTTACATGGCCAATCATGTCGCCTGTATCTAGACCAACGTCCATTTGCATTATAGTAATGCCAGTTTGATGATCTCCAGCTTCTATAGCCCTTTGTATTGGAGCGGCGCCTCGCCACCTTGGAAGAAGAGATGCGTGAACATTTATGCAGCCATATTTAGGTATACTCAATATTTCTGGGGGCAGAATCAAACCATAGGCAACTACTACTAATAAATCAGGCTTTAAATTAGCCAAGATGAGCTGTTGGTCGCTATCCATTAAGCTTATTGGCTGATATACAGGCATCCCAGCTCCTTTTGCTGCTATTTTTACTGAACTGGCAGCTAGCTTTTTACCACGACCTGCTGGACGATCAGGTTGTGTATAAACAGCTATAGTCTCATGAGCGCAATCATCCCCCATTAACAATTGTAAATGTTGAGTAGCAAATTCAGGGGTACCTGCAAATATAATACGCAATTGAATGAACTCCCTGGCTTTAATTTTTACTTATAATGATGGGTCATCATGCCGGCGTTGTTTTTCTAATTTTTTCTTTAGTCGCTCGTGTTTCAAAGGAGATAAGTAGTCTACAAACAATTTACCGTTAAGATGGTCTATCTCGTGTTGTACGCATACAGCGAGTAATCCGTTTGGCTCAAACTCAAAGGCTTCGCCTTCTTTGTTCAGGGCATTTACTAGAATATGTTTGGGTCGAGTAACAATTTCAGTAAATCCGGGAACAGAAAGACACCCTTCTTCGGTTGGGCAAATCGAGCTGTCTAATACTTGTATTGTAGGGTTAATTAAAATAATTGGGTTTTTAGTATCTTGCTGTAAGTCTATTACCACTATACGCTTGTGTACATTAACTTGTGTAGCAGCCAGCCCTATGCCAACAGCCTCATACATTGTTTGTAACATATCATCGATTAATTTTTTAATAGCACTATCTACATGCCCGACAGGCTTAGCCACAGTTCGAAGACGTGCGTCAGGAAACTTGAGAATGCTTAGTAATGACATGATATTTTTAACGAGTTTCTGGCCATTAGGTGTTAACCACTGCTAACATACGCTTTTATATAAGTTATTGAGGAATTATACACAATGAATAAGCCGTTTGTTGCAATTCTTATGGGATCAGACTCCGATTTACCAGTAATGGAGTCATGTATTGATATTTTAAGGAAATTTGATGTTCCTTTTGAGGTAAAAATAACCTCTGCCCATCGTACTCCTAAAATGACACATGAATTCGTAACAGAGTCAGATCGAAAGGGCTGCGTAGCATTTATTTGTGCAGCAGGTATGGCTGCACATTTAGCAGGAGCTGTTGCAGCAACGACTTTGCGCCCTGTCATTGGTGTGCCAATTAATGCTTCGATGGATGGGTTAGACGCTTTGCTTTCAACGGTTCAGATGCCAGGAGGCATTCCAGTTGCTACTGTTGCCATTGGAAAGGCTGGAGCTAAGAATGCTGCATATCTTGCAATGCAAATCATAGCCACTTCGGATGCTGAGCTTCATAAAGCAATCATAGAAGAGCGTAAAGCGAATGCACAAGTTGTCATTGAGAAAGATGCCGCTCTACAAAAGAGCTTGAATAACCATTGATTATTAGGCCACCTTCCTCTGTTTCGGTAGAAATTCAAAGGGCAGTGACAGCAATTAAAGCTAACGGTGTTATTGCCTATCCTACTGAAGCGGTTTGGGGTCTTGGTTGTGATCCTTTTTCTAAAAAGGCTGTGGAACGGATACTGTTGATGAAGGAAAGAAGATTAGGCATGGGTCTCATTTTAATAGCAAAAGATATTGAACAGCTGCATCCGTTCCTGACAGGATTGTCATTAAGTGACATAGACGAACTACAAAAAAGTTGGCCAGGACCTCAAACATGGTTAATCCCAAACAATAATATTGCGCCTGACTGGATTACTGGAAAAAAAAGTACATTAGCAGTCCGAGTAACAGACCATCCGATTGCATCAGCTCTTTGCGCTAATTTTGGGGCCCCTTTGGTTTCTACATCAGCAAATCCTCACGGGTTACCTCCTGCAAAAACTATATCAAAAGTTAGTAAATATTTTGCTGCACAGATAGATTATATAGTGCCTGGTATACTCGGAAAAATACCTAATCCGACACCCATTAAGCACTTAGGTACTGGTGAAGTTTTACGCCCAGGTTAATATAATTATTTGTACTTAACTTGTGGGACAGATTTAATTTTTTAAATTTTCTAGTTGGTATCAATGTTATGACTGATAAGTCAGCTGTAAAAAAGTACTTATTGAACTTACAGAATAATATCTGCAGCGCCTTAGAAATTGAGGACAACAAAGCTTTATTTCACGAAGATAAGTGGAGTAGGGTCGAAGGCGGAGGAGGTTCTAGCCGAATAATTACAAATGGTAATGTGTTCGAGAAGGGCGGTGTCAATTTTTCACACATACTTGGCGCAAAATTGCCCTGTTCGGCTACAGAGTCTAGACCAGAACTCGAGGGTAGATCATTCGAGGCGATGGGAGTTTCTGTAGTAATGCATCCTAGGAGCCCTTATATTCCTACCGTACACTTAAATGTTCGTTTCTTTATTGCTGAAAGTCCAGGAGAAGATCCTGTATGGTGGTTTGGCGGAGGCTACGATTTAACACCCTATTACGCAAATCCTGCAGATTGTTTACATTGGCATAAAACTGCACAAGCAGCCTGCTTACCTTTTGGTGCTGACGTATATCCGAGCCTAAAAAAACGATGTGATGAATATTTTTTCCTAAAACACCGAAATGAGACAAGGGGAATAGGTGGGCTTTTTTTTGATGATCTCAATAAATATGGGTTTAATGGTAGCTTCGGCTTAATGGCTTCCATAGGTGATAGCTTTTTAGACGCCTATTTACCCATCGTTCAGAAGAGAAAATCAATCCCATGGGGTGATAGGGAAAGAAAATTCCAGCTATATCGCCGGGGTCGATATGTTGAATTTAACTTAGTCTATGACAGGGGTACACTATTTGGGCTTCAAACAGACGGAAGAGTTGAGTCTATATTGATGTCTATGCCTCCACTCGTTCAATGGGTGTACGATTGGGAGCCTCTTAAAGATTCTCCAGAGGCAGAGTTGTATGATAAGTATCTTCATCCACGAGAATGGCTATAGAATTTTAATCTGCAAGGAAGTTGTTTTGATTAGTAGTTGGTATTCTGGACTCCAAAAAAGGTCTTTAGCTTATGCGCGATAACTATGCTGTATTTGGCAATCCTATAGAACATAGTAAATCTCCAGATATTCATGCTGCCTTTGCTGACGCTACAGGCGAAGAAATCTCTTATCGTAAACAAAAGATTGATTTAGGCCTATTTCATAGGGAAGCAGACGCGTTCTTTAAATCTGGCGGAAAAGGTATAAATGTTACCGTCCCTTTTAAGCTCGATGCTTTTGATTATGCGGGACAACTAACTACTCGAGCTAAAAAAGCAGGCGCTGTTAATACGCTTAGTTTGAACAATGACGGCATAATATTTGGAGATACAACTGATGGCATCGGTATCACACGTGATATAGTCAGCAATCTTGGATGGAAAATTAAAGGAAAAAAAATACTTGTACTTGGTGCTGGCGGAGCAGTTAGAAGCATACTCGAACCAATACTAGAACTTTTTCCTCAACATTTGGTAGTTGCTAATCGTACAATCGAGAAAGCATTAGAGCTTTCAAAATCATTCGCTGAAATGGGCTATCTGCTTGGATGTGACTTTCAGATGCTAAAAGGTCAGCAATTTGATGTCGTAATCAACGGCACTAGTGCTACTTTATCAGGCGACCTCCCCCCACTACCTAAAGACATATTTGAAAAAAACGCAGCTTGTTACGATATGATGTATGGCCCTAAACAGTCTAAATTTTTAGACTGGGCCCAAGACAATGGAGCTACAGAAACCTCTGATGGTTTAGGTATGTTGGTAGAGCAGGCTGCAGAATCTTTTTTTATATGGAGGGGTGTCAGACCGCAGACACAGTCAGTAATTTCTGCGTTGAAAAATCAGTTATAATTTATGTTACGTATTTAATGCTGTGCAACAGAGACGTAAAAGCATTCCCAGCCACCTCTTTATCTTTTGCAGTTACTCTCTATCTTCTAAATATTGATCTTTTAACCGTACATAGTTTGCAGGTGAGTACATAAAAAACTCCCGCTCCTTTTTTGATATTTGTCGTAATACGCGAGCTGGGCTACCGACGTAAAGATTTCCACTTTCTAGTATTTTTCCAGGCGGAACAACGGTTCCTGCTCCTATTATCACTTCGTTTTGTATTACTGCTCCATCGTTCACAATAGCGCCGTTGCCAACTAAAATTCTACTCCCTAGTTTGCAGCCATGAAGTATTGCTCCGTGTCCTACAATAACATCGTCACCAATAATTAGCGGCCACCCGTCAGGATTGAACGTGCTGGAATGAGTGATATGCAAAACAGCGTTATCTTGAATATTCGAACGGCAGCCCACCTTTATTTTATGCATATCTCCACGAATTACTGCCCCTGGCCAAACAGAGACATCATCACCTAAGTCCACGTCTCCAATAATAATAGCTGCGTGGTCTACGTATACTCTTTTTCCCAAAACAGGAGTCTTATCTCTATGAGATCGAATATTATTGGACATATGAATTCCATGATAGCTTAAGAATGTTTTCATAATAGCCTTACGTACAAAAGGCTCAAGTTATTTTATTAATAATATATGAAATTAAACCTACTATTTGTTAAAATATAAGAATTATTTTTAGCATTAATGTTAATGATATAGGAGTTCATCATGTTTAAGTTTAAGGCTAAAAAACGCTTCATTGCTGGGGCCATGTGCCCAAAATGTAGCGAGATGGACAAACTAACGATTTTTAATGAAAACGGACAAGATTTTCGAGAATGTGTGAAATGTGGGTTCAGCGATAAAATGTTTTTGAAAAACGACCCAAAAGAGCTAGAAACTAGAGTCAACACCAGTAAAGAAGAAAAATTAGCTGAAATTCAAACAGTCAGGCTAATAGACCCTAAAGATATACATTGATATTAGCTCTTTAAACGCACTTTTCTCCTCTAGCCCAATGTTTAAGGCTTATCTAAGTGCAAATCATTATCATTATCATTTATATGTATGAAACATCTTTTAATCATAAATAATATGTATAGTGAATATTAAGATTAATTTAGTTAATTTGGTAGAAAGATTGACCATAAATACTAGAGGACATCATCTAAAGTTTGGTATAGTGCCGTCTAGTTTTTAAGCAACAAGCATATTAAGTGCTTTGATTAATAAAAAGTACGAATCTAAACAACAACTTTATATTGGAGATAGGGCGATGTTAAGAAGAGCAAGAATGCTTTTCACACTTTTGTTTGCCCCCGTTATGTCACTTGCGGCATCAGTCAGTGCAATAGCGGAAGAAGGTAACAGTTGGGCTACAAACATGCCGAGAGGCGTTACCTCTGTAAGCAACTCAATTTACGATATTCACATGTTAGTATTTTGGATAGTAACGATTACTGGCATATTGGTTTTCGCAGTCATGTTTTATGTCATGTATGCACATCGAAAATCTCGTGGAGCCGTCGCTGCAAACTTTCATGAGAATACTACAGCTGAAATAGTTTGGACTGCAATACCTGCAGTGATTCTTATTCTTTTATGTATTCCTGCTACTACAACTATCTTAGATGTTTACGATACTTCAGAAGCTGAAATGGACATCAAAGTTACTGGTCTACAATGGAAGTGGCAGTATGAATACTTGGGAGAGGAAGTTAAATTTCTTAGTGAACTATCTACTCCAGAATCAGAAATTTATAATACAGCCCCGAAGGGTCAATATTACCATGAAGAGGTTACTGAACCTCTGGTTATACCTGCCAATACCAAAGTACGTTTTTTGATTACAGGTCAAGATGTCATTCACTCTTGGTGGGTTCCCGACTTCGGCGTCAAGCGGGATGCGCTCCCCGGCTTCGTTAATGAAACATGGGCAAACGTATATAAGCCGGGAGTATATCGAGGGCAGTGCACCGAGCTTTGTGGTAAAGGCCATTCGTTTATGCCGATAGTAGTCAATGTGCTTGAAAAAGAAGAATTTAAAACTTGGCTAGCTGATAAGAAAGTTGAGCAGGCAGCCATTCGTGAGTTAACTAATAAAACGTTTACTATGGATGAGCTGATGGAGAAGGGAGAAATAGCATATAACCGGAGTTGTGCTGGATGTCATCAGGTTAATGGCCAAGGTGTTCCGGGCATTTTTCCTTCACTCGTAGGTCAGGGAATTGCTGTC
>Ga0308007_10000540_pt1 | contig 17333 bp, 11 predicted proteins | sample Neamet71_FD_203152 | JGI IMG/M metagenome (GOLD analysis project Ga0308007, IMG submission 203152) | Marine microbial communities from water near the shore, Antarctic Ocean - #71 | ecosystem: Environmental > Aquatic > Marine > Unclassified | place: Southern Ocean | collected 2014-06-07
CAATGACAATAGGCTCTATTTGCGGTTTCGCGACTGTTGGGATCTCATGCTGTTCATCAATTCTATAAACAGCCACATATTCATTGCCAAAATATTTGTTAGCGACATCGATGACGTCATCCTTGGATAGCCGTTCCATACGGTCAAGCTCGGCAATGCTGTAGTCCCAATCGGAGTCTTCTATAAAGGACTGGCGCATCATTGAGACTCGCGCGGTATTAAACTCCTGACTTGCTTTAGCATTCTTTTTAAAGTCATTAACAATCGCTGTGATTATCCAGTCTTCAAACTCGCCGGCTTTGACTGCGGCTAACTGTTCAAGCAGCAACTGTTCTACCTCTTCAAGACTTTGATCTTGTTTCGGCGTGCCGTAAAGGTACTGGACCCCAGCCTGGTTAAGGAACATAGGTGAAGAGCCAGCGCTTGAGACTTTCTGTTGCTGGTTTAGGTTAAGGTTAATCAAGCCAGCGGTTCGATTGTCTAGAATCATATCAACTAGCGTTAGGGCTTCCTTGTCAGGACTGCCATTGGCGGCAGTTCTAAAAGCCAGTTGAACTTCTTCTTCTCCAGGGTAGCGCACTGTTGCGCGTTCAGAACCTGATAAAGGAACTTCATTCCACGGGCCGATTTCCGGCAATGGTTTGGCTTCCCAATGGGCGAATTTTTCAGCTATAAGTTCGATTGCTATATCGGTGTCAATGTCGCCACTAATAAAGATGGCCATGTTATTTGGGACATAGTAAGTCTCAAAATAATTTTGGATATAAACCAAGGAAGGGTTTTTCAGATGCTCAGCGGTGCCTATAGTCGGCTGTTGACCATAGGGATGGACTTTAAAAACAAGGTCATTAACAGCGGTGTTTATGATTCTGCCGGGGTTATCTAGCGTTCGGTTTTTTTCTTCATAAACAGTTTCAAGTTCAGTATGAAATAAACGGAATACCGGATCAATAAAGCGGTCCGCTTCAATCGCTGCCCACTGCTCGAGTCGATTCGAAGGCAGGCCTATCTTGTAAACGGTTTCCTCAAACGAGGTGTGGGCATTTAAGTTGGTGCCGCCCATGCCAGAAAACAGCTTAGTAAGCTCGTTAGTCGCAACATATTGGGATGCCTCTTGCGCTTCGATATTTATTTGACGATAAATGTCGGCTCGCACTGTCTCATCAGTTTCTGTGAAATGTTGTTCATACAGTTCGACAATTCGGTCCAAATGAGGCTTTTCGGCTGCATAATTTAAAGACCCCATATTTTGGTTGCCTTTGAACATTAAATGCTCGAGATAATGGGCTAGGCCGGTAGCATCAGCGGGATCATGAAGAGAGCCAGCTTTAACTGCAATCTCGGCATAAAAGCGCGGTTCTTCGTGATTCTCTGTCAGGTAGACTTTGAGTCCATTGTCGAGCTCATAAATGGCTGCGTTTAATGGGTCATTTTCATTGGGTGAATTTAGCCGGCGATAGCCTATCTCCACAGCAGGCTCTGCTGTCTCTGCAGCATCGCTAGCCGGAGGTGGCGACTGATCAGAACAGGCGGCGAATGAACCTAGCAACAATGCGGCAGCAATTGAGCGCGCAATGTGAGGCGAATGAAAACGGTTTAACATGATAAAGCTCCCATTAGGAGAAATTGGTCTATTTGGTAAAAACTCAATTACTTCAATTGTTTGTGTGTGGATTGTTAACAATACGAGCTGAGTAAGTGTTTGGTTGCTCGGAAGCGGCTTAAAATCTGGTGGCTGGGATTTTAATCCCTAGGCTGCCAAGCCCCGCCATTTAAGCATATTCAGCTCGAAATTTTTGTCTCTTAAGTTGCTCTGTAATTTGTAAGTGTGGTGACTAGAGGGGCTTAAATCCAAAGTCATATGCCGCAGTAAAAAACCACAAGACCTACTATACCCTGTTCTCATTGCGCGTTGAGCACTCAATACTTCCAGAAATTATCCAGACATCGGTTTATCGGTCCTAAATAGACACTAAGTAGGCACTAAGTAGGCACTAAGTAGGCACTAAGACCTGAGTTCCCAGCGATTTAGCTGGCGTCACTGTTTGATCAGGCTATTCACACTCTGCACTACCTAAACCACGGGCTAACCTTACTTATCTTTAATTGGATGATGTTTCAGATGGAAATCAGAACCTTTGTAAGTCAGTTCTAGATATCTCCGCTGGAGAGTTTGAGATGACTTTCTACGCTATGTAGAGTGAAATCTTAAAAGCGGCTTAGAGTTACTAGGCCGCTGCCTCTTCCCTACCACCACACCTCAAAAGCCTGCCAAGCCTTGATTGGTTTACAACTTCAAAACCTTTCAAATTGCATCTCAACTATGGCTTTCAGAAGCCGTAGCCGAAAATTATTTGTGCAAATTCTCCCAACATCATCTCCCAAAATACCGAGAATCACTACGAATACGAGATTCGTATATTGTCGTCCAGCGCGGTGGAAGACAGCTTGCCAAGTTTCCCCAGTTGCTAGAAGACCTCGGCCAAAAATTCTCGGGGATCTATATGACCGGCTTCGGGAGAAAATACTCCCGGCGCGCTCATAGGCCCTTCTAACAGAAATTTGACGCCGCAGGCCAACGGTATGCCGGTGGCGGCGCCCATGCCCAGCTCAAACTCACCACCCGCTTCGAGCGCGTCGCCAATCCACGATACACCCACCGACGCTGACTTGCCGTGCTTGGTCCCAACCGCCATACCGTAAATTGCCGGCGGCGCTTGGGGACTTTTTTCTTCAACACCCACTGCCCTACTGCGTTCAAACCAAGCCAGCAAAGCCGCTGCTCGCTCCCGACTGACAAGCCCCCAATTAACCAAGCCTAGAATGCCTTTCAGCAGCCAAGAGTCAATGTCACCGCCATGAGCTAGGTTGATGGATTCTTGCAATTGCGGATAGTTATGGGGAAACGTGACGGCTTCGGGATGGCCAAAGATATGTCCGGTCAAAGACGGCAACCCGGGATAGCCCACCAGCGCCGGGGACAGCGGTTTGGTTATTTGATAGGCGCTATTTCGATAAATCTTTACCTCGCCTGTCATCTGCTCAATACCGTGCAGCATTGCCGCGCTAGCGCCCTTCTGCGAAGACTGCTCTTCGGGCGTGGCCCCGCCCAGATCCCAACCGGTGTATAGGGTCGACACCGAATCTAGCTCTTGCATCGCGATCAATGCCAACATATTCGATATACCGGGGCTTGCTCCCAGCCCAACTATGGCGGATACCCCTGCGGCTTTAGCTGCTTGGTCAAGCTTAAGCATTTCAACCGTTGGCTCCCAGTCATCACAGATATCCAAGTAATGGCATCCTGCGTCAATCGCCGCTTGCAATATTGGCACGCCAAAACGATAGAAAGGTCCGCAGGTGTTTAGCACTAAATCTATACCGACCATAGCGCTTCCCAGCGCTGTGGCGTCGCTGACATCCAAACCCATCGCGCTAACTTTATCGTTCATTTGCGCTGCAAAGCTTTGGGCGCTATCGGCATTTAGGTCTGCGATGACAATCTGCTCCACCGTATCAAAATGTTGAGCGGCAGCAACCGCGAATCTACCCACACCACCGCTGCCACCAATTGGGAGAATTTTCATATCTATTTCTTGCGAGTCCGCTTTCTATCGTTGGAATTACCGTAACAAAAAAGGATTTTTTTTGTGCACGTGCAGAGCTTTGGAAATAAAATTTGTCTATGAGGCAAATTATAGATCCTGACTAGCACCCTGTGCTCACCGTATTAATAGTGATGAGAAAAACCACTCACCAAGCGCCAATTGTAAATAAATCAGCGCTAAAATCTATTGCTGTCCCTCTCACCTGTGCCTCGTTTGGTCTTTATTTGACCTGTTGAGATTAAACCGCTCCTCAATATAAGATGAACATTCACGCAACTTAACCTATGCGGTCACTTACTATTATGCGCAATATCACTGAATTCGGATTATTAGCTTTACTACTCAGCTTTGCTGTAGCGATTCAAATGCCCAGCTTCGCAGCAGACAACGGCTTGTCTGGCTATGATGAGGCGGCGGACATCGCTGAATTGGCTCTGCATGAAAATGATCGCATGCATTTTGCCCTTATTCACTCTCAGGTCTCCGACAAAGCAGACCTCTGGGAGAACTATGCATTTGACTTGCTTGCCTTTTCAGAAGCTGATTACACAAGATTGAAGCCTCAGATTTTAGATAAATCGATAGTCGAGATTCAGGATGCCGTGGCAGCAGATCAGTTTGACTATGCAGATTTGCTCACCTTTTACCTATACCGTATTAAAAAGGTCGAAACCGATAGGGCGAGGTTTCTGAATGCCATTATCGCGATCAACCCTAACGCGCTCGCGGCTGCTAGGCAACGAGACGAGGAGCGACGAGGCGGAGTAGCGGTGCCTCGAGAGTCAGTTTTTGGAATACCTGTACTATTGAAAGACAATATCGGGGCGCAAGGCATGCCCACTTCAGCCGGTACGGTGGCACTTAAATCGAATTTTACCGTTGATGCTTTTGTAACCCAGCGCTTGATTGAAAATGGCGCGGTAATTCTAGGCAAATCAAACCTAAGCGAATGGGCCTATTTTTTTTGCGATGATTGTCCGTCAGGTTACAGCGCTGTAGGAGGCCAAACCCTCAACCCCTATGGCCGCAAAACGTTTGGTACCGGTGGTTCAAGCTCTGGCAGCGGAGCGGCGGCTGCTGCCAATTTCGCTACGGTTACTGTCGGCTCGGAGACAACCGGCTCCATTTTGTCGCCAGCGAGCGCCAATTCACTTGTCGGATTTAAACCAACAACCGGCAGTTTAAGCCGTACCGGCGTGGTGCCTATATCATCTACCCTGGACACCACAGGGCCTATCACTAAAACAGTCGCCGACGCAGTAATCTTGTTTAATGGTATGGCCGGATTTGATCCTGCGGACAAAGCCATGCCGCTAATGGCCGAGAGTTTTCAGCTGCAGCTCACTGATGTCAGTCTTGAAGGCAAAAAGCTCGGTATTCTTAACAGCTTCGATGACAATTCCTATTATCAGAATGCGGTTAACAGCCTAGTCGTGGCTGGCGCGATATCAATTGAAGTCAACTCTGAGCCGCCAATTTTAGCTGGCGTTGATGAATTTCTCGGTGCTGAAATGGTGCGTGATTTAGCGCTCTATTTGCAAGAATTTGCCGGCGCTAAAGTGACGGTTGATTCAGTGAACGCTGTTAAGTTTTTTAATGAGCAGGCGCCGGGTGTGCGAGCACCCTACGGGCAGGCCCTGTTCGATATGATGTCTGAACTGAACTACAGTGCTGAACAAACCGAAGCACTGCGAATTCAGCTGCAAGATCAGGCTGCGAGCTACCTAGGTGACCTGTTTGCAGATCTCGAGCTTGATGTGTTGCTTTCAGTTAACAGCAGCTATGCAGGCTTGGCAGCTTTTGCAAATTATCCCGCTCTGACCATTCCCATGGGATACGAGGGGGATGGCAAGCCGGTAAACCTGACTTTTTATGCGTCTCCATTTAATGAGCAAGTGCTCATTGATGTTGGGCTGCAGTTCGAAAAGCTAAGCCTTGCTCGCATGCCACCCGCCGGCTACAGCGATTAGAGTCCTGGCTTCGTATGCCGCAAAGGTTTGTACTGGATCAATGTTAGGAATTTCTATAGTCTCCAAGCAAGTATAATAATCGAAAGCTTTAGTTGGCTTTTTTGGCCAGTCAAGCAGCGGCAGAATATGGGGTTAGTGAATGTTAAGTACTTGGTTTGAAATAGCACTGTGGAAGCGAATTTTAGGCGCTCTCGTGATTGGAGTCATCGTAGGAATGCTGTGGGGGCCGGGATCGGAAAGCCTATCTTGGATAGGTGACATGTTTATGCGCTTGATACGTATGGTTGTGGTGCCTCTTGTCTTCGTGACACTTATTTCAGGTGTTGTCTCAATGGGGGATCCTTCTAAGCTCGGTTCGCTTGGTGCAAAAACCCTCGCGATTTATATGGCTACGACGTTAGCAGCCATCACCATAGGCCTAACGCTAGCGGTTATCATGCAGCCCGGTGCAGGCGTTGACTTTACCGGTTCAGCGCCAGGTCAAATTCAAGAAACTATTCCTCTGTCCCAAAGACTTATCGAAATCATACCCGTAAATCCTATAGCGGCCTTAGCTGAGGGCAATATTCTAGCGGTTATCTTTTTTGCATTAATGGTTGGGGTCAGCTTATTAACGATTGGCGAGAAGGGTAAGCCGGTTGCTGATGTCATGCACGCGTCATCAGATATGATGATCAAGATTACCCACTGGATCATGGAAGTGGCCCCGTTTGGTGTATTTGCTCTCATAGCGACGGTTGCTGGAACCCAAGGAGTGGCTGCATTATTAGATGTGCTGACGCTCGCCTTAGCCGTATTGATCGCCTGTATTGTGCATTTGGTGGTAGTGCACGGCATTATTATAATGAAGTTAACGCTGGGATTATCTCCTGTGATGTTTTTTCGTGGGGCAAGAGACGCCATGTTAGTGGCTTTTTCCACTTCATCAAGCTCGGCCACGCTTCCAGTGACGTTGTCAGTTGCTGAGGAAAATCTAGGGATCAAGCCTGTAGTGGCTTCAACGGTATTGCCACTAGGCTCTACTATTAACATGGATGGTACTGCGCTTTATGTAGGGATTGTTTCCGTCTTCGCTGCGCAGGCTTTTGGTATTGAGCTTAGTTTTGCCGACTATGTCGTAATGGCAGGTGCAACTACCTTGGTTTCGGTCGGAACCGCTGCCGTACCCGGTGCGTCTATATTTTTGATGGCTGCAGTGATGGGCACTATCGACATGACTCCTGAGCAAATAGCGATAGTTATTGGGTTTATCATTCCTTTTGATCGGCCATTGGACATGCTTCGAACTGTGGTGAATATCGGCGGTGATTTATCAGTTGCCACGGCTGTGGCGAACTGGGAAGACGAATTTGATAAGGAGGTCTTCGATCGGCCTGTTAAGTTCTAGGTGGAAAGGTAGGTAAGGACTAACGTCACTCTAACGGCAGTGAGAACGAACTGCCGTTAGAGTGACAAAGCGTTTGCAAGAGCAAGTCTGAGAAACATCAAACTCAAGAAAAAGCAGTGGTTAGAAAGAGTAGGAGAGAGTCGTGCCGAGTCGGAGGTCCTCGTCAAAGAACAACAATGGCGAGCCGGTTGCGGCATTTATGCTGATGATTTGAGCGTTAATGGCCCAGTTGTCACTTATCGAATAATCAAGTCCCACCAAGGCCAAAAGAGACTCAGCATTTAAATCCCCCTGGAACGTTGCAGAAAGCACAAGGTCACCATTTTTAAGCGAATTGCTGTAGCGAACTAACCAGCTTCCAAACACTCCATCATTAGTTAAAGATTGTCCGGGCAACAAGCCTTCGTCTTCATTCAAAAGCTTCTGGGCTTGAATGCCAAGGCTCACGCTTTGATCATTGGAGACAGCGTATTCGAAACCAAAAGATGTGCCTATCTGATTTTTCTTTAAGTCTATAGCCTGGCCAATACTATTGGTGCCCGGAAAACTAAAGCTATCGGCGGTGATCCCTCGGCTAAAGGCCAAGTCAAAATTCAACAGCAGCTTTCCTATCGCCCTGTTAGCACTAAGCCCTAAAAGCAAAAAGTCGTTCTTTTCAGCGATAGAATTACCAATGTTGTTTACAGGGTCTTCATAGCGCAGCTGGTTCTCAAAAAGATAGGCGGCCATAATTGCGATATCACTGCCCTCGAAAGATTTCCGCCACTGACTACCAACCTCTATTAATACGTCGCCTTCACGGCGGTAGTCGGTGAGGTTAAATTCAGGTTCAAAAAAGAACGGGCTGCCTCGGACTGGAGCCGGATTGAATTCGGGGAACAGATTGATGAAACTAGAGACCGTGCTGTCGTCACCAAAATAATCCCAGGCAAGCATGAGCTGATTGCGTCTAGCATCTTCAATATCAATAATGCTTAGGTCTCGAAACTCACTAGTATTGATTATATCCAGCACCGAATTGCCTAGGGTTTCCCCCCACACCACGGTTTGTCGACCAAATTTAATGCTGTGCTGGCCGAAGCTGCGTTGCACGAACAATTCGTTGATTCGACTTTCAACCTCGAGATTGTCGTTGTTGGCTTCATATTGATAGTCATTTTTTAAATACATGCGCGATTGTCCGCTCACCTGCAATAGCCAGCCGGCGGCGAAGGGGTTTTGATAACGAATGTTGATACCAAGGCGATTGTTTTCAATTTCTGATTTTCGGAAGAAGCTGTAGCCGGGAATCGGTTCGACAGAGTGATTATTGACCTGGCCGTAAATCTGCTGGGTCAGACGAATAGTAAAATTGTTAAGCCAGGCATTCTCGGGTTCACTTTCCTCAAATTCAAACCCGCCGCCGAAAAGGTCATCGTCGAAGGTGAAGTCTCCGTCAAAACTTAGATTGTCATCGAGTTCTTGCGAAGCATCTTCTTGTCCTGAGCTTATGCCCGTGACGGCCAGGCTGATTGCAAGGCTTAACAAACGCAAGAGTTCAGATGGTTTAAATAGACGCTTATAATATTGGTGCACTTAGCTTTTAGTCCTAGCTATTGAACTTGTTCGCGCAGCTTTTGCAATTCGGCTTCGCGAAAGGCCACATCGCTAAGAGTGCGCTGAGTTAGAAACTCATCGTCGACATTGATGCCAGTATTAATTTCTAGTATCGCCATATTCGATAGGCGATTGGTGACAAGGTTCATCATTGTTAAGGATCTAGCCATCCAAACATCGTCCACCATTTCAACCTTTGAGGACAGCAAGCGCTTTATTTCTTTTTCATACTGGTCGTACATCTCAGTTCGCAAAGAGACAAAGCGCTCTTTGTCGATATAGACAACGGTTTTAGAATAGCGAGATTTTCGGGCCTGGTCGGCATTGGGAATCATGTCTATTTTCCAAACCTCTCGACCCGATTCTTGGGTGTCCTCGACTACGTTAATTGAATACTCTTCAAGCTTGCCGGTGTCAGTGTCCTCGGTTGTAAACTCAGACCCAAACACTGAAGCGGGCTCTGAATCATCGTCTGAGTTGCCGCTTGCGATACGTTTGATCCGCCCCATTGCAGACAAATATAGCCAAGTCTCATTGTCTTGATCGCTATCATCATAGGCGAAGCTAAGCATGCCGATGCCGCGTTCGGAGGCCGGTTCTAATACGATAGTGACAGTTTTGGTATCTTTTAAGTTGGCACCAAAGTTTTTGCCAACAGATTCTAGAGACTTTATACGGGGTCTCTCAGCGCAGGTAATTTTGCTATTTTTTATGCCAAATTTGCAGGTTGATAACTGCATACGATTGAATGCTGAATCTGAAGTGGAGCGTTGAAACTCTTCCACCTTCTGCATGATTTCTAAACCGGTTAATTTCTGCGCGGTTAATGAAGTTGAAACAGTGAGCAAAACCGCCGCTGACAACAGTCTAAATTTTGAGTGGTTCATGTGGGTCTCTCCATGAAAGTAATTCGAGTATCAGCGTTCTTAACACCAAAGGTGGGTTTGAATATCATTATCATTGCAGGAATCAAGAAAAGGTCGCAAAGCAGGGCGACGAAAATTGCCGCCGCACCGAAGAATCCCATTTTTGCCATGCCAAGATAGTCAGAGAAGCTCAGTAAGGCAAAGCCTAGCCCCAGCACCATAGTGGTAAACATGACCGCCTGACCAACGTCTAAGATAGTGATGCGAAGGGACTCGCTGATACTGCCAGTGCGGATAAGCTCTATCCGGTAATGGGTCATAAAATGAATAGTGTCATCGACAGCGATACCAATAATTAAGGGGGCTATTAGCAGGGTGTCTGTATCCAGAGGAATACCCATGAGGCCCATTAAGCCGAAGCCCAGTAAAGCCGGAATAATATTGGGAATCATCGCCAGTAGCCCCCCCTGTATTGAGCCAAGGGTTAACACCATGATGACGCTGATGACCCCAATCGCCAGTGCAAAGCTATCAAATTGTGATTGGGCAACTTCATCAGCCATGCGCATTATCAACGCCATTGAGCCGGTGAGATAGACATCCAACTCAGGAAACTCTTCTTCTAGAGGGCCGAAAAATGTCTCAATGTCTTTTGTTATTTGGTCAAAAAATAACTTATATTGATATGAGCCGGCGTTGTAAATATTTAGCGTGATATGAGATCGGCTATAGTCATCAGAGACAAGGCTTCGGCGGTCTTCAGGGTTTGCGCTGTTAAACAAGTAGAGTAACTGGGAAATCATCTGCTCTGATTCAGGTACCGCGTAGAAAGCAGGATTGTCATCGTTCATGATTTCATTTGTGTCTTTAACAACATTCGCCAGTGAGTTCGTTCGTGTTACTTGTTCGCTGTCTCTCTGCTCGATTAGGGTTTGAAAATCATCTATGGCTTTTAACAGCTTTGGATTTAGCAGGCCGTCGGTAGTTTTCGTGTCTACCATTATCACCATCGATTGAGCGCCAGCCATGTTTTCATCCACGATATCGTAGGCCTGATTAAGCGCGCTATCCTCGCGGGTGAGCTCGGTCATGTTGGTGTCTATTTTTACTTGGCTGGTGCCGTAGGCACATAGACCAAATACGGTGGCAAATATCCCTAAAATCAACCAAGGGCGCTTGGCGACAAGGTAAGGCACGAAGGTAAGGATTTGTTTTTGCCAATTAACTACGACATAGGTCATGCTAGAAATTAAGACAATATAAGTGCCGACAAAACCCCCTAGCAACCCATAAACCGCGACTAGGTAAGCGAGGGTTATCGCTGCCTTTTTGCCGGTATGGAGATCAGTCCACTTTTGGCCCATTTTATCCGCAAAGCTTAAATCTCCAGATTCTGGCGCACCCGGATGCCATAGATCCAAAAGTATTGGGAGTAAGATGATGGTGAAGAAAAACGCCATGACGACGCCGAAGGCTGACATTAAACCAAACACTTGAATTGGCAGGAGATCTGATGTCGTTAAGGCGAGCACTCCGCACATGGTAGTTAATGTGGTGACCATTATTGCTAAGCCCGTCTTGCCGTAGGACTTGGATAGGGCTTCATAGTGTTCGATACCGCTGCGCCTAAAAGAAAAATAGGCACTCATTACATGAACACAGTCGGCAATGCCTACAGCAAACACTAAAAGCACGGTAAGTGAGATCATTTGAGAAACTGCCACGCCCAGCCAAACAGTGATTCCCCAAGTCCATGCGAGGCTAGCGGCGATAGTCACCATAGGCCACAGAACGGCACTAAAAGATCGAAACAAAATCCACAACAATCCGGTGAAAATCAAAACCATTACGACGCCCAAAACCGTCATCTGGTTTAGTACCTGCATCATAAATTCCATCATCGGTGGATTGCCCACCGGAAAGAAATCAAAGGTGTCGGTGTAGCTGTCGTAAAGGGCTTTGCTGGCGATATGGAAATTGGTATAGCCGAGGATATTTACAGGTTCAAATATGACCTCTTGGATAGCGGCGCTCTCATCAAATTCTAGATCAAAACTGGCGTCGCTATCGAAAGCACCAAAGTCACCGAAACTGTCATCCAAGGTGATTTCAGCGTCATCAACCGCAGACACATAGTCTATTAACGGTTGAGCACCAAAATCAGTTTGAATCATGATGGCGCCGTAGCGAGCATCTGCGGAATAGAATGCTAGCAGATAATCTTTTTGAGCTAGGGCGTTGGCTTTGATCTGGGCTAGTTCTTCATCGGATTCGGGCAGCAACGCAGGTACCAAGCGTTTGGAGAGGAGCGTGTCGCCTTGGTTCTCCTGATAGCGGACATTGGCGATAGATTGGATGCGGCGAATATGGTTTAACTCGTTGAAATCGGGTGCAATACCGTTGATTTCATCAGGGTAGTCTGCGGGATCAAGGTTTTGCCAATTACGCAGATCTTGAGTAAGTTTTTGAACGGCAGTGAGAGAGGCGCGGGAGAATACATCCCCGTCCTTGGCTCGATACACCAAAAATACCGAGTCGTCGCTGCCGAATTGTCGCCGGTATTCGTTCAGGGCAGAAATAGCTGGGTCTGACTGATCTAGATAACTGTCAGTGGTCATGTCCAGCTCGGTGCGAGTGACGGCCCCATAAACCATGAAGGTCGTTAACACTAGCAATCCAGATAACACGGCGCTGCGAAAGCGCAGGACTTTGTTTGGAATCTGAGCGAATCCATCACTCAGAGAAATGAGAAGTTTTTCCATTCGTAAGCTCGATTATTACTAATTGGGTTTGATAATCTTGAAATTTCTCAAATTATAGCGCACTAAAGGGCAATTACCTGCCGGCATCGAGGGAGGTTAACCTAGCAGCCTCTCTGCTTAACTAAAGGGCTCACTATTATGGAGGTTTTTTGACTCGTAGTTCTTGAGGTGCCCGTACCAAAAGCACATCTGCATTAGAACGGCTAGTACGCTAAATACTATTGCTTGAATCAAGCTCTCACTCAATAAGTTGATTATAATCAGGTCAATATCAAAGAACACCATAAGTTTCCCTGCAAGGTTATGAGTGGCCTTCCGGTTCATTTCTGACGCAATGGTCCGAGGACTCACAGACCAAGAAAAAAGTGACGTTCTGTCTTGCCTCAGACGTTTCCGACAACGATAAGAAATAGAGCAATCTTGATGGAAATGGTTTGGACTTGAATGCCAGTATCCTGATTGAATAGCACAATTGCATTGTGACTAGAGACCAGAATTAAACCGACCCCAAACAGTATGGTTCTTACTAATAGCCTGTGGTAGCGGGGCTATCTGGCTTGGCATATTGGGCTGGAGAGATTTTGACGAGCCATCAAAAGGTCAACACGCTGACGCTATCGATAGCTGCTAATGATAACGCAGCGATAATTTTCGGCTGAAAACTGGTGGATTACCAGAAAGACTGTATTGCAATGACAGTGTGTAGGGCAAGGTGCCGAACAGGCTGAGGCTCGGCCCCAGCATATAAACAAAAAGAAGACACATCCTTAAATTGGCTTGGTAGCAGCTGTCACTTTACTTCCTTCTGATTTTGGAAAAAGCCAATCATTTACTGAGCGGCATCGTCAAAAACACTCGAATTAATCTGCCATTAAATGGTTTTCCCGTGATGGGAGATCGTCATTAACTCGGCGACTTAGCATCTGTAGACGCCAAAACGCTGGGTGCCGTCGCTGATTGGAGACTCGATAACAATGGCATCTCCACTCATGCTGCCGGCTTCGTTTCGGGCTAAGGTGGCGAGTTCTTCTTCTAGCCGCAATCGATTGCGCTGGGTAAACAGAATTGTATTCAAAGTACTGGACCGAGTGCCACCAACACGAGTGCAGCTAGCTACCCCTGATTCAGGCAGAAGCATTACAGATTCGCCTTCACTGGTGAGTTGAACCCAGCTGCTGCAACTAACAAGCATGACCGCGCCGATTGCTGTGATAAGTGCCTTTGTCATGAAATACTCCTGAATAGGGTCCCTGTTTGCCAAATGCTATAAACCTAGGGCGAACACTTTAGCATTTTTAGCCGTGCCTGCCATTACGCAGAGAGGTTTGTGCTACTATTTGGCTCCTATAAAAAGATCAAATGGTCACGCTTGCTATGTCAGATACCAGCCTATTGGAGGATTTAAAAGCCATCGTTGGAGCGTCAGGTTTTCGCGAAGGGGATGACATTGATGCTCGTAACTATACTGACTGGATGGGGGCGAGGGCGATTGTACCTGTTCTTCTTTTGCGGCCATCGAATACCGCTGAAGTGTCTGCGATTTTAAAGCTCTGCAATGACGCTGGTCAGCCGCTCGCCCCTCAAGGTGGGATGACAGGTTTGGTTAGTGCTGCAGCGCCTCTGGCAGGCGAAATCTCTTTGAGTTTTGAGAGAATGAACCGCATTGAAGAAATTGATCCCTACACCAGCACAATGACTGTTGAGGCTGGCGTTGTCTTGCAGTCAATTCAAGAGCAGGCAGAAGCCCATGGCTTACTATTTCCGTTAGATCTAGGTGCCCGTGGCAGCGCCACTATCGGAGGCAATTTGTCCACCAATGCCGGCGGCAATAGGGTTATCCGCTATGGCATGACCAGAGACTTAGTGGTTGGAGTAGAAGCGGTGCTAGCTGATGGTACTGTCATTGATGGACTCCATAAATTGCGAAAAAACAATACTGGCTACGATCTGAAACAGCTTTTTATTGGCAGTGAGGGGACGTTGGGCCTGATTACCAAAGCGGTGCTTAAACTTACTCAAAAACCTAACAGCCAAGCGGTGGCTATGTGCAGTGTCGATAGTTTTGCTAATGTGGCCGATCTGTTGGTCCATTGTCAGGCGACGCTAGGGGCTAATCTAAGTGCCTTTGAAGTCATTTGGCAAAACAGCTACAAGCTGGTTGAACAGCATATGAGTCACGTGACGGTGCCGTTGGATGCAGACCACGGTTTTTACGTCTTGGTAGAAAGTATGGGTTCGGATAAAACTAAAGACACTGACCTGTTCTTCGACTCGCTAGCATCGGCCACTGAAAAGAATCTAATTGATGAAGTAGTTATCGCCGACTCAGATGCGAAAATGAAAAACCTCTGGGCTGTTCGTGACTCGGCTGCTGAGGTGTCAACGGGCGTGGGGTACATGCATACCTATGACGTAAGTCTGAATGTCAGTGACATGGGTTATTTTGGCGAGGAAGTAGAGCGTCGTCTGCGAGCGCAGTGGCCAGATGCAGTGCTTGGCTTGTTTGGACATATCGGTGATGGCAATGTTCATATTGTAATTAATGTAGGGCCGGATACTAAAGTTTTACACCGAGAAATTGACGAGGTGGTCTATGGCCTTATTCAAAAACTACACGGTGCAATTTCTGCGGAGCACGGCATTGGGATTATGAAAAAAGAATTTCTTTCTTACAGCAAAAGCGAGAATGAAATCGCGCTGATGAAAAACTTGAAATCGACATTGGACCCAAAAAACATTCTTAATCCGGGTCGTGTATTTAATTAGTTATAAAAAAATAAGGAGAGAGTGATGACGGGGAATGATCTTACAGGTAAAAAAGTAGTAATTATTGGTGGTACGGCTGGAATTGGTTTGGCCGCGGCCCAGGCAGCTGCTGCTGCAGGTGCTCAGGTTTGGGTTGCTGGCCGCTCGCAAGAGCATATAGACAACGCCAAAGCTTTGGCGAATGGGGCATTTGAAGTGCGTCAAGCAGACACTCACAATGAGCAAGAACTGGAAGCAATATTTAAAGAAGTTGGTACTATCGATCACTTGGTTTCAGCGGCGGTTGGTGGCGAGCGGACCTTAAAGCCATTTTTAGAGCAAACTGAAGATCAGTTTAAAGCGGCTTTTGATAAGCTTTGGGGCTATGGCAAAGTTGTTAGAACCGGAGCGCCTTATCTGGCCAGCGACGGAGCGATAACCATCGTCAGTGGATCACCAGCGAGAAAAGTTGCAATAGGACAATCACCTCTTAGCTGCGTTGGTGCCGCGGTTGAAAACATGTCTCGCTGCTTGGCAGTGGAAATGGCACCTATACGCGTCAATGTGGTTTCTCCAGGGACAGTGAATACAGCAATGTTTGATTTTATGGGGGAGCAGAAGCAAGCCAACCTTAGTGCGATGACTGCTAATCATTTGATCAAGCGGGCAGGCACATCTGAAGAAGTTGCTGCGGGTATACTTTTTGTTATGCAGAATAAATTCGTCACAGGTACTACAGTCGATGTAGATGGTGGCCGATTGTTGAGTTAGTTGTTTGCTTTTGATTAAAAGCAGTTATTGGAATTTAGTATGAATGATTTACAGATAAAAACAGATGTTGATGCTATGCAAAGTGGAGACCCAAAAATGAGTCTCATCGATGCCATCTATCAACGGCACTCGGTGCGCGGTTATTTGGATAAAGAGGTTCCTCAGGCAACCCTTAATCGAATTTTTGACATAGCCAATCAGTCTCCCTCCAATTGCAATGTGCAGCCTTGGAAAGCGTATGTAGCGTCCGGCAAGCTTAAAGATCGCTTGAAAGCCGAGATGGTAGAAAGAACTTCCGCTGGGGTCGCGCCGAATCCAGATTATCCTTACCGTGGTGATTTCGAGGGCGAATATCGAACACGGCAAGTTGAATGTGCTGTTGCGCTGTACTCAAATATGGGTATTGAGCGAGGCGACAAAGAAGGCCGAATGCGGGCGATAATACGAAACTTTGAGTTCTTCGACGCGCCTTATATCGCATTTCTGGGCATGAATCCTAGTTTTGGAACCACGGTGGCATTAGACGTAGGAATGTACGCACAGTCCTTGATGCTTAGCATGGTAGCTTTCGGACTGCACAGCTGTCCTATGGGGACCATGAGAAATTATCCTGATTTAGTGCGTGAGTCTTTCGATATTCAAGATGATACTAAGATTCTTTTTGGTATAAGCTTTGGCTACGAAGACAAAAGTGTCCCTGCGAACAAAACAACAACAAGCCGTGACGATATTGCGACGAATGTTGTTTTTCGCTCTGTTTAAGTCGGTCTGAAACGCGGTGGCATTAACTATAGGCTGTACAGGGTTTTGTAATTCAGAGCTGTAAATAAGAACATAAATAGAAACTACAAATAAGAACTGCAAATATGAATTATAAACCAGTGGTCCTGCTCTACGACCTGAACAATGCGTTGATAGATGAGTGTGCAATGTTGATAGGCCATACCGGCTTGTACACCACGATTAATACGTATAACGAAGCCAACGCCACCGAAGCTCTTCGGCAATACAATCGTGGTTTTGGTTTGTTAACTAATCGTCTGTCGTGTGTGATCACCGGCTGGAATAGTCATAAAAAACCCAGAGATCAGTTGCTGTTCAAAATGCGTAGCGAAGAAAAGCGGAGTCCATTCAGGTCGGCAACCCCGGTCATGATGATTACGGAAGATCACCGTTTTGATTTAAAGCAACTGGCACTAGATCCAATGGAGGGGAGTGTGGCGGCGTATCTTGATACTGAAAATTTTCAAGAAGAGATAACCAACACACTGCATAAAATTGTTTTTGGTAACCGTGCCCAAGAAATGAACTCTATTGCCTATGCGCAGGTAAGCCGTGAGGAGGAAGCATAAAAAGGGCCTAGGATAGGATTGGAGGCGAACGCTATAGCAGAAAAATTTTGCAATTAGCTCGGCGCGGGAGAAAGCTTTAAAGCCACAAAAGAAAATAAATAGAACACAAAAGCCAGAAATAAAAAAGGCCCAATCGGTGAACCGACGGGCCTTTTTTATTGGGCTTTTTTACTGGCCCTTTTAACGAGGGCCTTTTAGGTTTTGTCTAGGCAGCAGTCATACAAAACACATTAAGTTTGTTGCCATCAAGGTCGCGGAAATAGCCCGCATAAAAAC
>Ga0308007_10000544_pt1 | contig 17246 bp, 17 predicted proteins | sample Neamet71_FD_203152 | JGI IMG/M metagenome (GOLD analysis project Ga0308007, IMG submission 203152) | Marine microbial communities from water near the shore, Antarctic Ocean - #71 | ecosystem: Environmental > Aquatic > Marine > Unclassified | place: Southern Ocean | collected 2014-06-07
GCTGTACAGCAGCGTGTAAAGAAACTAAAAGGCCCTGTTCTTTGTTTAGTGGGCCCTCCTGGTGTAGGAAAAACATCTCTCGGTGAGTCTATTGCTAGGGCAACTGGTAGGAAATATGTGCGCATGTCACTTGGTGGCGTTCGAGATGAGGCTGAAATTCGAGGTCATCGACGCACCTATATTGGGTCACTTCCTGGAAAATTAGTGCAAAAATTATCTAAAGCAGAAGTAAAAAATCCTCTTTTTTTACTAGATGAAATTGATAAAATGGGTACTGATCACCGTGGCGACCCTTCCTCTGCAATGCTTGAGGTTCTTGATCCAGAGCAAAATAATAAGTTTAACGACCATTACCTTGAGGTTGATTATGATCTTTCTGAGGTAATGTTTATATGTACCGCAAATACAATGAACATCCCTGGCCCGCTATTGGATCGAATGGAGGTAATACGTATTTCGGGATATACCGAAGATGAAAAGTTAAATATTGGACTTAGATATCTCTTACCAAAACAACTTAAGGCAAACGGTTTAACAGAAAAAGAGTTGTCCCTAGAAAAAAGTGCCATGATAGAAATTATTCGTTTTTACACAAAAGAAGCAGGTGTCCGAGGTCTTGAGAAGCAGTTAGCAAAGCTTTGTCGTAAAATTGTAACTCAGCATGTTCGTCACAAAACACAAAAAACTTATTCAGTTACCTGTGAAAGTTTAGAGGAGCTGCTTGGTGTAAAAAAATACGATTTTGGCCGCGCTGATGAAGAAAGCCAGGTGGGCCAAGTTACTGGCCTTGCTTGGACCCAGGTGGGTGGTGAGCTTTTAACCATTGAGTCTTCTGCAGTTCCAGGTAATGGAAAAGTAATAAAGACGGGTTCCTTGGGTGACGTGATGCAAGAGTCGATCCAGGCTGCATTGACTGTTGTGAGGAGCCGAGCCCAGGTTTTGGGAATACATCGGGACTTTCACCAGAAACTAGATCTCCATATTCATGTTCCAGAGGGAGCTACACCTAAAGATGGACCGAGCGCTGGCATTGCTATGTGCACAGTTGTTGCGTCAGTTTTAACAGGGATTCCTGTTAGGGCAGATGTTGCAATGACTGGAGAAATTACACTAAGAGGCCAGGTTTTAAAAATTGGAGGACTGAAGGAAAAGCTTCTTGCAGCTCATCGAGGCGGGATTCGCAAGGTTATTATACCTCATGAAAATGTGCGTGATCTCAAAGAAATACCTGCCAACATAAAGGCTGATCTTGAAATTATTTCTGTACGTTGGATTGATGAGGTTTTGGACGTAGCTTTGCTCACAAAGCCTGTCTCTCTGTCTGATGAAGAGTATATGCGGAAAGAAAAAGATACCAGTAAAGTCAAAGATATCTCTGAACCCCGCATTAATACTCATTAAATTGCTTGACCGGCCAGCAGTGGGTTGGTATAAAGTTGATGTAGCATTATTAACCGCCAGATTTTATCTGTATTTACGATGGTTTATGTGTTGCAGATGAACAGTTTAAATAACCATAAAAAAAAGGGGATTTTTGTGAATAAATCTGAATTAGTTGATTCAATTGCTGAAGCAGCAGACCTGTCTAAAGCTTCAGCTGGACGCGCTCTTGACGCTACAATAGCAGCAGTATCTTCGGCGTTAGCAAATAAAGATCAAGTTTCTCTTGTAGGTTTTGGTACTTTTGCTGTGAAGCATCGTGCAGCACGCGCGGGTCGTAATCCACAGACAGGTGCAGAAATACAGATTAAAGCCGCCTATGTGCCTAGCTTTAAAGCAGGAAAAGCTCTTAAAGATGCTGTAAATTCTTAATAGTACATTGATCGGTAAGTAGTATTCTGATCTAAAGACGCATCTGCGATGCGTCTTTTTTTTTAACTAAATTTATTTTTTAAAAATACATTATATTTAAATACCAAGAGAAATTTATGCTTCAAGATTTCCGTGATAATCTAAACGGTGTAGCGAAAGGTGTTTTAGTCTTTATTATCATTATTCCTTTTGCTCTTTTTGGTGTTGATGCATTGTTTGAGACTAGAGCTACCGCAAAAGAAGTAGCGAATGTTAATGGTGATTCCATTTCTGAGCTGAACCTGCAACAAGCAGTTCTCGTAAGAAAACAGCAAATTAGCAACATGATTGAAGATGCTGATCCCTCGCTCTTTAGTGATGAAATTTTAAGGCCTGCTGTTTTGCAGCGTCTAATTAGACAGAAGGTTGAAGAGCAAACTGCATCCGACTTGGGAATGACTATTCCCAAAGGAAGAATTGACGCTCTTTTGGTCGAGGTCCCTGAATTCAAAACAGATGGTAGGTTTGACCATGAGCGCTATGCGTTTGTGGTAAAACAGATGGGCTACACTACTAACTCACACTATAAGGCTATCTACTCTGATTTTTTAGCTCAGCAATTTATCCAAGGTATTGTTTCAACAGGATTCTCTACAGAAAAAGAACAAGAGTTGATCGCTGCTGTGTCTAAGCAGTCGCGCGATTACTACTATTTGACTATCCCCATTGAGTCTCAAAAAAATAGCATTGAGCCCTCAGATAAGGATATTAAGAGTTACTATGAAAATCACTTAGCAGAGTTCATGACCAGCGAACAGGTGATGATCGAGTACATAGAACTAAGGTCGTCCGATTTGTTAAAAGAAATATCTGTTGACGCTGACCTTGTTGAAAAAAGATATCAAGAAAAAATTGATATCGCCTCTTCTTCCACATTATATCGTGCTGCGCATATTCTTTTGGATAGAAAAGATGATGGCAGTCATATGGCCAAGATGGCTACGATTCAAGATCAACTCAAAAATAAGGAGGATTTTTCGTCTCTTGCGATTGCGTACTCCGATGATTTTTTAACATCAGAAAAAGGTGGAGACCTCGGGTATCTTAGCCCAGGAGACCTTTCTTCCGAATTGGATTTAGTTTTAGGGCAGCTTTCTGTTGGGGCTGTTTCAGAAATAGTAGAGACCAAAGCTGGCATCCACCTTTTAAAGCTTATCGAAATAAAAGCTGCAGAGATTCCGAATAGAGATGAATTAGAGCCATCTATCCGTGAGGATCTCCGGTTGCAGATGGCTAAAGATCTTATGCCCGAAAAAATCGAAGAATTGAAAGAGCTGGCGTATGGCGCTGCATCCCTTGTTGGCGTGGCGAATACTATGGGTTTAGACTTAAAAATATCTGGCTTATTTAGCCGATCAGGTGGTGATGGAATACTCGCTGATAAGCAGGTTATAGAGGCTTCTTTTGGCTCTTCAGTTCTAGAGGACGGCTATGCTAGCGATGTCATCGAGCTTTCAGATGACCATGTTTTGGTTTTATCTGTGCGTGAGCATTCGCCCTCAGAGGTGCAGTCATTATTTGATGTTAGCTCCACAATTAAGCAGATTATTCAGTATGATATTGCCGCCGATAAGCTTTTTTCTTACGGAGCCAAGCTCAAAGAGCGGGTTAGATCCGGAGAAAGCATTGAGTCTGTTGCTGGGTCTGAAAATCTTCCATGGGAAGTTAGCTTTAATTCTAAAATTGATGAGAATAACGCAGCAAGTAATCTTAAAAAAATGTTTATTTTCACCCTTCCATTACCCGATGCTAAACCGGTAGTTGGACACCTGATTATGCCAAATGGTGACTATGTGTTGACAGCTTTAAGTAAGGTTACATTGGGAAACTATGGGACGCTTCGTCTTGCAGAAAAAAATATTATGTCTTCCTCTAGATCAACAGCTACAGCTAGCCGAGATTATGGAGCCTATATTTCATTGCTGCTCGAGGGTGCAGATATTGCTTCTGACTAATAAAACCAACCTATCAGCTTGCTATTTGCCCAAAGAAGAACATATTAGAAAAGATTGATCATGTTTTTTTAATAAACTTAATACACCTCGGCATAATCTTTTAGTCGGCGTTATCGGCTTTCTGGAGAAATAATCAATGGCAGACTATAAGTATGATTTGGTTATTATAGGGAGCGGTCCTGCTGGCGAAGGGGCAGCCATGTCTGCAGTCAAGCAGGGCTGGTCTGTAGCTGTAGTCGATGAGAGACCCATAGTAGGAGGCAACTGTACTCACCTAGGCACCATACCATCTAAAGCCCTTCGTCACGCAGTTAGACGAATGGTTCAATTCAATACTATGCCAATGTTTAGAGCAGTCGGTGAACCTCGTTTATTTTCTTTTTCGGATGTAATGAAGTTGGCTGATGAGGTCATACGTAAGCAGGTGGAAAGAAGAACGCATGAATATTCCAGGAACAGAGTAAAGCTTCATTTTGGTCGGGCTGCTTTTATCGATAGGAAAAATATAACTGTAACCAAGGCAGATGGGACTAAAGAAAAAATTCAAGGCCGTAATTTTTTAATTGCTACTGGATCGAGCCCCTACCACCCAGAAGATGTCGATTTCGACCACCCCTGTATATTTGATAGTGACACAATATTGAGCTTAGACCGCAGTCCCCGTAATATTATTATTTATGGGGCAGGAGTCGTAGGCTGTGAATATGCCTCAATTTTTTCTGGTCTAGATACTCGGGTAGATCTTGTAAATACTCGAGAGGGGCTCCTGGAGTTTCTTGATGATGAAATTTCTGATGCCCTGAGTTATCAGCTGCGCGACTTAAACGTCACCGTTCGTCATAAAGAAGAATATAGTCAAATTGAGACTCGCGACAATGGCGTCACAATGGTTCTTAAGTCAGGCAAGCGGATTCATGCAGAGGCAATCCTTTGGTGCAATGGTCGAACTGGCAATACTAAAAATCTAGGGTTGGACAACATAAATCTAGAGTCAGATGAAAGAGGGCAAATCGCAGTTAATAAAGACTATCAGACCTCGCTAGATAATATTTATGCCGCTGGCGATGTTGTTGGCTGGCCTGCTTTGGCTGGGGCGGCGTACGATCAAGGTCGATCAGCTGCTGCTCATATGTGTGGCTTGAACGTATATTATGTAGACGATGTTGCCACAGGAATTTGGACTATTCCCGAGATAAGCTTCGTAGGAAAAAATGAATCAGAGCTTACCAAGGACCAGGTTCCGTATGAAATTGGTCGTGCTTACTTTAAAAATATAGCAAGAGCGCATATTTCTGGAGAAGAAGTAGGCGTGCTAAAAATTCTATTTCACCAAGAAACTCTAGAAATATTGGGTGTCCATTGCTTCGGTGCTGAAGCTGCAGAAATCATCCATATTGGTCAAGCAATCATGAATCAAACAGGTGCCGCCAATACCTTAGACTACTTTATTAGCACAACCTTCAATTACCCAACAATGGCTGAAGCCTACCGATTAGCAGCTATTAACGGGATAAATCGATTGAGTCGCGAATCTAGAAAGTTGGATTTTAACGTAAACTAACTGGATCCTTTGTAGGTAGAAAATGCTTCTAAATGGAACCCAAAATAATAAAAAAAACGTCATTTTTAGTCAGATAACTAGACAGATTAACCTCGATGATATGGGCAGCCCAAATTCGGCTTTTCAAGCATGAGAGTAAATGTCGCTTTTATGATTGGTTGTCGCTATATCAGAAGTCAACGTAGTAACAGCTATATATCTTTTGTTTCTATTGTATCTTTTGCCGCTATGTCTCTTGGAGTTATGACTCTAATTGTCGTGCTCTCGGTTATGAATGGTTTTGATCATGAGATAAAAAAGAGAATCCTTAATATACTGCCGCAGATCTCGGTAATTGGCGATTCAGGAATAAAAAAATGGAAGCCTCTAGGTGTCGCGCTGCTTAAACATGACCGCATACAAGGGTACGCTCCTTTTGTAAAAGGCTATGGGCTACTGTCATCTTCTTCCCTTAGCCAAGGGGTCTTGTTGCAAGGAATTTCGCCATCAGACGAGCTCAATGTTAGCTCCATTAACAAGTACATGATTGATGGTGAACTTGACGATCTTGCACCTGGCGGTTTTGGAATATTGATAGGCAATATACTAGCTGACTCTTTGGGTGTCGTAGTTGGGGATGCTGTAACTCTATCTTTGCCAGATCTAAATATTACTCCTGTCGGGGTTTTCCCCCGTTACAAGCGCTTTTATGTAAAAGGAATTTATCGAGTAGGTGCCCAAGTGGATAATGGCATAGGATTTATTCATTATGTTGATGCTCAAAAGCTGTTACGTCTCGGTGAAAGTGTTTCTGGGATAAAATTAAAAGTTAAAAACCCATTTAATGTTATGAGTCTTGTTCCTTATGTCAAGAGAAGCATTGCTCCTTCATTCTATGTAGAGACATGGGCTACTGAAATGAATAGTTTATTCAAGGCCATAAAAATGGAAAAGAAAATTGTTGGATTGTTGTTAGCGTCTATAATCGCTATAGCAGCATTTAATATTGTAGCCAGCCTTGTTCTTATGGTTAGCAGTAAAAGCCGTGATATCGCAGTCTTAAGAACGCTTGGAGCAAGACCAAGCCTAATAGCCTGTATATTTATGATGCAAGGTTTTATTGTCGGGGCATTAGGGGTAGCTATAGGGGCAATTTTAGGGTGCATACTGGCAATATATATAGGAGACATTGTGGGGTGGGTAGAGCAGCAAGCTGACTTCCACATTTTTGATCCAGCCATTTTTTTTATTAGCCAAATACCTACTAAGCTTATTTGGGCAGATGTGCTGATAGTGTCCGGCATGGCTCTGCTGCTAGGGATTATGGCTTCCATCTACCCGGCGTATCGAGCATCCCTGGTTTCACCAGCAGAGGCACTTCGTTATGATAAGTGATAGTCAGCTTGTTCTTCAGTGTCAAAATTTGTCTAAGTTTTACATTGAGGCCGGCGCTAATATAAGCGTGCTAAATGATGTTTCATTAAATGTCGGCGTTGGTGAGAAAATTGCGATCATCGGAGCTTCTGGATCTGGAAAGACCACTTTATTGAATTTACTGGGCGGCTTAGATGATGCGTCGCATGGATCCATTGAGGTAGTGGGCGCTAACTGGGCTGGAATGGGTGAAAAAAAGCGTGCTTTTTGGCGAAATAGACACCTCGGATTTGTGTATCAATTCCATCATTTGTTGGGAGAGTTTACGGCCATAGAGAATGTGGCCATGCCCTTGATGATTGGTGGTATTAATAAGACAGAAGCACAACACAAATCGAAAAAAATGTTAGCTAAAATGGGTTTAGCTGATCGAATTCATCATAAGCCTTCAGCTTTATCAGGTGGGGAACGACAGAGAACTGCTATTGCAAGAGCTTTAGTTTTTCAGCCTGCTTGTGTCTTAATGGATGAACCTACAGGTAACCTGGATTATTTTTCTGCTGAAGCCGTCCTAAATACCATTTCCCATTTAAGTGTTGAGTTTGGAACTAGTTTTGTTGTTGTGACTCACGAGAGCAGGGTGGCATCAAAAATGGATCGCATTCTATCGCTCGAACATGGAGTTCTATTAGAAAAAGATAAAGCTAACACATCACTGTAGGCTGGCGAGTAATGTTTAAAATTTTTCCTTTTATTATTGGGTTTAGAAACTTCAAATCTGGAAACGCTAACAGTTTGGCGTCATTTATCTCTTTGCTGGCTGTTCTGGGGTTAACCTTAGGGGTGGCGTTACTTATTCTAGTTATGTCAATCATGAATGGTTTTGAGAGCGAGATGGAGTCGAAAATACTTGGCTCCGTTCCTCATATCCAAATCTTTAAGGAGGGGGGAGTTGATAACCTATCTTCCTTAACGCAACTAATTGAAGCCGATCATAATGTACGTTCAACAATGCCATTTTCTAGAATAGATGGCATGTTAATAAAAAATGGCACCTCTTTGCCAATAGAGCTGTTGGGAGTTGAAGCAGCTAAAAGCAAAGATTTTATTGGTAGTTTTGCATCTTTAGATATGCTTTTGTCTACCAAAGGAGATAGTTTTTTGCTCGCTAAGGGGGTTGCAAAGAAGCTATCTGCTGAAGTTGGGGATATCGTTACGCTTCTTGCTCCTCAGGCTGAGTCTTTAGGCGGCTTTCAATTTGCGCCAAAAATTATTTCCTTTAAGGTTGCTGGTATCTTTACCACTCATACTTCGCTTGATCAAAAGCTGGTTCTTGGCCCATTAAAAAAAGTTACAGAGATGATTGGCTTTAATGCGCCACAGGGCGTTCAGATCAAAGTAGGTAATATTTTCGATGCAAGAGAGACGGGCTTTAGGCTTATCAGGACCTTGCCTGCAGGATATAGATTTTCAGACTGGATTCAAACTCATGGAAATCTTTACCAAGCGATCAAAATGTCACGAAAAATGGTTTTGTTACTGGTTTTTTTTATCATAGTTGCCGCTGTTTTTAATGTAGTCTCGATGCTCATAATGACAGTTATGGACAAGCGCTCATGCATTGCGATATTAAAAACTTTGGGCGCCAAAAATTCTGATATTATTTTAATTTTTCTTACACAAGGATTTCTTATCGGAGCTATAGGTTCTCTTGTGGGGGCTGTAATTGGTGTATGTGGCGCCTTAAATGCACCACTTATTGCCAGTAAATTAGAATCATTTTTAGGTATAAGCTTTCTTAATTCTGAAGTTTACCCCATTGATTTTTTGCCATCTAAGCTAATTTGGGGGGATGTTTTTTTGGTAGTTGCAGTGGCAATGGTGTTGAATTTAACTGTTGCTATTTATCCTGCATTGCAAGCAGCTAAGGTTAAGCCGGCAAGTGAGTTGAAATACCGGTGAACCTTATTGTCTTTAAGTTCTGTTGATTTTTAGCTCTTTATGTCAATTCTTTGCCTATTTTTTTGGCGCTCTTCCCACTTCCTGAGTACTTCCCATTTCCACAGTTGATTTATAGCTACATAGCCTAAGCTGCCACATGCAATTCCAGCCACAAGGCTTCCTACAAGGAGTGGCAACCATATAAGCTTACCTTGCGTAATCCCCCAGCTCCAGGATAGCTCGATATTGAAATCTATAAACTCTAGCCCGAGGAGAAGAACACCAAGACTGTATGTAAACATAAGTATTGGCGCAAATGTCAAAGGATTACCGATCCAACTGAGCCCAACAGCTACAGGTAAATTTGTGCGAAAAAATAAAGCAAAAAGGGCTGCTAAAATTGTTTGGCCAGGTATAGGTAGAAAAGCAACAAAAATACCAAAGAAAAATGAGGATGAGATAGATGCTCTGTTGATGTGAAATAAGTTTGGGTCCATAAACATGGGCCCCATCCACTTAATGGCACGGTTAGTTGCAATTTTTTTACGATCCGGGAGCCAGCGACTTAAGACTTTTTTTGGCATATGTAGGCCTTAGTGGCTGCATGGAAAAATAAGTATTTATTATGACTATTTTTATCAGCACGCACTACTTATTATGGTATTTTTTTGCACCCTAATGGACAAAGATGCTCCAAAGGGACTATTTATAAATTTTTTTCATTTATAGGTTGATGTATTTTTGGCATAATAGACTCCTTATTACCAGCTGGATTATTGTACATTGTCTGATACAGAAAACTCTTCTGCTAACTCGCTTAGTTCAAGCATCCTTATTTTAAAGGATATTGCGTTTCAGCGAAATGAAGAGTTGTTATTTTCGAATATCAACATGGCTATTGGGTCAGGAGAAATTCTTCAGATTCAAGGACCTAACGGGTCTGGAAAAACTACATTATTGCGTATGCTCTCTATGACGCTGAGCCCCACCTTGGGTGAAATTTTATGGGAAGGAAAAAATGTCAATAATGTTCGAGAGCAGTATCTTGGTGACTTGCTATTTCTAGGGCATCAGTCAGGACTAAAAAAATCATTGTCTGCCGATGAAAACCTCTTGTGGTGGCGCAAGCTAAATAAAGATAATTTATTACCTAACTCTGACGCATTGGAATGTGTTGGTTTAACAAGAGACAAGAGCGTGCCTTGCTACCATCTGTCAGCAGGGCAGCTTCGCAGAGCTTCGTTGGCAAAACTCTATGTTGCTCGAGCTAAATTATGGATCCTTGACGAACCATTTTCCGCGATTGATGAACAGTTTGCGAATGAGCTAAAAATGTTACTCGAGAATCATTTAGATAATGGCGGTGTCGTAATTTTAACGACACATCAAGATCTAGAGATCAAGGGCATGAAATATATCTCACTAACCTCTCCGCACAAGAGTCAATAATGACAAATACAGGTTTTGTTGCCATTTTTCGACGTGATCTTTTATTGGCAGTTCGCCATCGTGGCGACCTGTCTAACCCCATAATTTTCTTTTTTATAATTATAGCTCTAGTCCCTCTTGGCTTGACTCCAGAGTCCAGTAGGCTTAGTGAGATTGCTCCAGGAATGCTTTGGATAACAGCATTGCTGGCTTCGCTTTTATCCCTAAATAGCATGTTTCAGGATGACTATAACGATGGTGCACTTGAGCAAATTATGATTTTGCCTCAGCCTTTATATTTTATTGTACTAGCAAAAATTATTGTTCATTGGCTGGTTACTGGCTTGCCCTTGTCACTTTTAGCCCCTGTTTTCGGTATGATGCTGTCATTACCAGAGTATGGGTATTTGCCTTTAATGCTCAGTCTTCTTATTGGAACAGCAACTTTAAGTCTGTTAGGAGCTATAGGCTCCGCTTTGACGCTACCGCTGGATAAAGAGGGATTCTTGTTACCTTTGATTGTAATGCCTTTTTATATGCCGATCTTAATTTTCGGATCCAGTACGGTCCAGTTTGCAATAGATGGATTATCTATCTTGAGTCCTTTGGCCGTGATGGGTTCATTGTTTGCTTTGTTTTTATTTGTAGCACCTTATGTAGCTGCGGGCGCATTAAGGTTAAGTGTTCAAGGGTAGGATATATTAAATATAAAACAAAGAGATTGGGCGCAAATATGTGGCAATGGTTTCATAAATTAGCATCACCTCGTTGGTTCTATCAAACCAGCGGAAAATGGCTACCTTGGCTTTTTTTTCTAGCAGTGGTATTTATTTCTTTGGGTTTGGTCTGGGGGCTTGGTTTTGCGCCACAAGATGCCAAACAAGGGAATAGTTTTCGTATTATCTACATCCATGTCCCTTCATCTTTTCTTGCTTTGGCTGGCTATTATATAATGGCAACAGCAGGGGCAATTTCCATTATTTGGAAAATAAAGCTTGCAGACATAGTGATGATGTCAGCAGCTCCCATAGGCGCGTCTTTTACCTTTATTGCTCTTTTAACGGGAGCTATTTGGGGGAAGCCAACTTGGGGTACATACTGGATATGGGACGCCCGTATCACCTCTATGTTGATTTTACTTTTTCTTTATTTTGGCGTGATGGTTCTTCAAAAAGCTTATTCAAGACAGGGGTTGTCCAATCGAGCTGCTGCTTACCTTGCTTTAGTGGGCACTGTTAACATCCCAATTATTTACAAGTCAGTGGATTGGTGGTACACATTGCATCAGCCGGCGACTATTAAGTTTACTGAAGCGCCTTCTATGCACCCTGATATGTTTCACCCATTATTGGTGATGATTGCAGGCTTCTATTTATTTTATGCAGCTGCTTTGATTTTTAAAATTCGCGTTGAGATACTCCATAGGGAGCGTCGAACTAGCTGGGTTCAGGACCATTTTTTTAGCAAAAAGAATAAAGAACTCTAGTTTGATTGTGTATGTAGGCAGCTAATTTAGTTTTTAGTTTTTAATTTTTAGCTTATAGGTGAGAGCGATGTTCCAGTTTGGGAGTTTGAGTGATTTTATATATATGGCTGGTCATGGTCAGTATGTCTGGGCTGCATACTTTATATCGCTAAGTGTAATGATCCTTGTGCTGGCAGAACCCTTTTTTCGTAGAAAAAATATTGCTAAAGAAATAAATAAACAGCGCCATTACGATCCTATTAAAAAGTTATAAATTTTTTAGGGACTTCTGGCTTATTATCAGAATAGTAAGTTTTTACTCACAATGATTTTTTCGAGAGAAAATTATGCATCCTTTAAGGCGCTACCGTCTAACTATGGTGATTTTTGTTGTTGTGGCAGCTTCTGCTTCTGTGGCACTGATGGTCTTTGCTTTGCGTGAAAATATCAATCTTTTTTACACGCCTTCAAGTGTTATTTCTGGAGAAGCTCCTTCAAACGTGTCTATTCGCGTCGGCGGGATGGTTGTGGAGGGAAGTCTTGTTCGCGCTGAGAATTCTCTGTTAAGCGTGTTCAAAGTGACAGATGGGGTATCTGAAGTTGAAGTGCGCCATGATGGAATTCTGCCTGATATGTTTGCTGAGGGAGGCGCTGCAGTAGCGACTGGAGAATTGGACGAGAATCTTATTTTTACTGCAGCTACAGTTCTAGCCAAGCATGATGAAAACTACATGCCACCAGAAGTAGTTTTCGCAATGGATGAAGCATATAAGCGCGGCAAAAAATTAACCTCTGAGGTTAATAAACTAAACAATAATTAAGATTATAGCCTAGCCCTTTGTTAAGCGTAGATGCCTACGAGATAGAATTTATGATAGCTGAATATGGTCATTTTGCATTAATACTCGCATTATTTTTAGCGATACTGCAAGCAGTGATACCTCAAATAGGTGCATATGCAGAGAACCGGCTTTGGATGGCGACAGCTAGACCCCTTGTGCTTGGGCAGACGCTGTTTGTTATGTTTAGTTTTGGATGTTTGGTCGCCCTGTTTGTTAATGACGATTTTTCTGTCAGGTATGTTGCTGAGAACTCAAATACACTTTTGCCTTACCGGTATAAGATAAGTGCAGTATGGGCCGCTCATGAGGGCTCATTGCTTCTTTGGGTTTTAATCCTCTCTCTTTGGAGTCTAGCTGTATCAATATTTAGCACCAGCTTACCAGCACACTTAATTGCAAGAGTTTTAGGTGTAATGGGGTTTATTAGCGTCGGCTTTTACCTTTTTGTATTGTTTACTTCAAATCCTTTTGATAGAAGCCTGCCTTTCTTTCTTTCGGAGGGAGCTGATTTGAATCCCTTGCTTCAGGATGTCGGTTTGATATTTCACCCTCCTATACTATATATGGGATATGTTGGGCTTTCTGTCGCTTTTTCTTTCTCCATTGCGGCTCTAATGGCTGGAAGTGTCGATTCGGCATGGGCTCGTTGGGTTCGACCTTGGACTCTTATAGCTTGGATGTTTTTGACCTTAGGTATATCGCTAGGAAGCTGGTGGGCATATTATGAGCTTGGCTGGGGGGGCTGGTGGTTTTGGGATCCAGTAGAAAACGCTTCTTTTATGCCATGGCTTGTATGCACTGCTTTAGTTCACAGCCTCTCTGCAACTGAAAAGCGAGGTGCATTTACGAGCTGGACGTTACTGCTAGCTATTATTGCTTTCTCTCTAAGCTTGTTGGGCACTTTTTTGGTGCGATCTGGAGTCCTTACATCAGTCCATGCTTTTGCTACAGACCCCACTAGGGGTATTTTTATTCTTACCTTTCTTGTTGTTGTGATTGGGGGGTCATTATTGCTTTTTGCTCTCAGAGGGCCAACAAAAAAACGTTCTAAAGGATTCTCTGGCTTATCTAAAGAAATGTTTATACTTATTAACAACCTTCTTTTGGTTGGATTAACAGCTATAATCCTTTTAGGAACGCTGTATCCATTAGTTTCAGATGTCCTGGGATGGGGTAAGATATCTGTTGGCCCTCCTTACTTTAATTTATTTTTTGTACCTCTGACTTTGCTGCTGGCTATTCTAATGCCTATTGGCTCTGTGTTACGTTGGAAAAAAAGCGACTCAGTCAAAGTTCTTTATTACTTCAACGGACCCTTAGTGTGTGCATTGTTTATGGGTGGATTGATACCATTATTTTATGGGTCTTATGAGGTGATTGCTGCGATAACCATTTTCGTGGCGTCATGGGTTGTCTCTGTAACAGTCAGGGATGTGTGGCAAAAATCTGCACATTCTAGATCACGTCTATATGGATTTATGCGTCTAAATGCAAGTTATTTTGGCATGATTATTGCGCACATTGGCGTCGCCGTATGCATTGTTGGTGTAGGATTGACTAGTGTGTACAGCACCCAGAGAGATGTCCGAATGGAGCCTGGCGACCAGATTGCAGTAGCTGACTATAAATTCGAATTTGTTTCTATGGGTCCATTTAAGGGTCCAAATTTTATTGCTGACCAGGCTGAAGTAACTGTAACAAAAAATGATTTAAGTGTTGCTACGCTTTACCCCCAAAAGCGCCGCTATCTAGCTAGCGGCCAAACCATGACAGAAGCGGCTATAAATAGCGGAATGTTTCGTGATATTTATGTAGCTTTGGGTGAGCGGCTTAAGGGGGATGCTTGGGCCCTTCGTATTTATGTGAAGCCATTTGTAATCTGGATATGGTTAGGAACGTTATTTATAGCAGTCGGGGCTTTGGTTGCGCTGACAGACAAGCGCTACAGACGGGGCTATAAAAAAGTTATTAATCAATAATGGCCTAAACTAGTTTTGCTAAGCATCACTTTTTTCTACATGAAAGATGTTTTGAAAGATGGAGATTACATCTATTGATAAACCCAAGGTGGTGCACCCAGTGTATAGATTGAAATTATTTTTACCCTTGTTACTTTTTTTTGTAGTTGCAATATTTTTAATGAGTGCACTAGGTCGAGATCCTAGCTACATGCCTTCCGCATTATTGGATCGTCCTGCGCCCGAATTTTCTTTGCGTATTTTGGGTGATGAGGACAAGTATGTAGGTAGAGAAATTTTTTTAGGAGAGCCCTCCTTGTTAAATATATGGGCTACTTGGTGCTTTTCATGCAGAGTGGAACATGCATTTTTGCATAAACTTTCATTGCAAGGGATTCGCATTATTGGCCTTAATTATAAAGATGATATGCACAAAGCTACTGATTGGTTGAATAAAATGAAGGACCCTTATGTTTTAAGTGTTATTGATGATGTTGGCAAGCTTGCAATTAATTTAGGTGTTTTTGGTGCTCCTGAAACTTATTTCATAGATAGCATGGGTATAATTAGATACAAGCATGTTGGAGTGATAGACGATCGTGTGTGGCATGATCGCCTCCTTCCTATATGGAAAAATCTTAAATAAAGCGCGTATTTAACAATAGATATGCATTAGACAAACAGGAGGTAAGAAAATGGCTCATGAAGATTATCAGAAGGGCATAGCTATTCGACGTCAGGTTATGGGTGATAAATTTGTCGATGCAGCAATGGATAAAAGTACTGATTTTAGCAAACCTGTCCAGGATTACATTAATGAGAATTGCTGGGGTGCTATCTGGAGCAGAGGCGTATTACCGTTGAAAACACGGAGTATTATTACTATAGCTGTCCTAGCTGCACTAAAGGCTCCAACAGAGCTAAAGGGCCACATTAGAGGCGCAATTAACAATGGTTGCTCCAAAGAAGAAATACAGGAAATATTACTACATACTGCACCCTATATAGGTGCTCCAGCGCTTCAAGAAGCATTTCGAGTTGCAGAAAAAGTGTTTGAAGAGTAAAGCTAGCAAAGATCTCTATGTAGACTTAATAGTAAAAAATTTAGGGAAAGTGATAGGTGACAAGAAAGCTATTTGGAAGCTTAGTAATTTTATACATGATGATGGCATTCAGCTCGGCTGTTTTGGCTTCAGAAGTTATAATTTTTTCTTCAGATCAGCTTCGTGATCGCTACTATAACTTGATTGATGAGCTACGCTGTCCAAAGTGCCAAAATCAAAATTTGTCAGATTCAAACTCGCTTATAGCAGTTGACCTGCGCAATGAAATTTATCTAATGCTTGAGGATGGCAGGGCTAATGACGATATCGTAGATTTTTTGTCCTCTCGCTACGGAGACTTTGTTAGGTATCGACCACCATTGAATAAGGCAACGTTAATTCTCTGGTTTACTCCAGGAGTTTTATTTCTTCTTGGTATAATTTTTATTTATCTTTTTCGCCGCCGAGAATCGGCTGTAAGCCATGCTGCTGTCGCTCTTAATAAAAATCAGCAGTTGTATCTGAATAAGCTTCTTGCAGAGAGACCAGCTAATTCCGCGCCTATCGATGATGGAGAAAAAAAATGATTTGGTTTATTTTTGCTTTCCTTGCGCTCTTAGCTTCAGTCTTCATAATTTTTCCTTTACTTAGAAAAGATATTAATCAGGAAGTTGCGTTTCCGCATTCGAATGAAGAGCTTGAAGAGAATATTTTAGCATTTAAAGATCAGGAGCTAGAATTAAACTTGCAACTATCAGCGGGTATAATTAGTGATGTAGATCACTCTGAGCTCTTGTTGGAGCAAAGACACATATTGGCGTTAGATTTAGCTGACGAGACGAAACCATTAAGAAAAATAAATTTAAATCGAGGCGCATGGCTGGTGCTAGCTAGTTTGTTATTGATGCCCGTATGTGCGTTTAGTTTGTATAATTTTTTAGGCGCGAGTACTGATTTGCATATTACAGATTTGTTAAAAAAACGTGCTTCTATTCTTATGAATGATGAAAATAGGAATTCCTTGAGCGTTGAAATACAAGAAAAAATGTCCAGTAGGTTGTTAGATGAGCCTGATCACCCTTTCTACCGGTCGGCTCTAGCGCAACTGCAAATGGAAGGTGGCGACTTTGCTGGAGCGAAATTATCCTATTCTATGGCGTTAGTTACCAGACCCAATGATTCGGAATTATTATCAGAATATGCTCAGGCTGCATATTTTTCAGAAGACAAAAAATTCAATGAGACAGTAAATCTTATTTTAGATAAAGCTTTGCTGTTGGATTCAGGCAATAAAATAGCACTAGGCCTTCAAGGAATCCGTTTTTTTGAATTAGGCGATTATGGGTCAGCTGTTAAGAGTTGGGAAAATGCATTGCTATCCACTCCTATGAATACCCCAGAGTCGAACGCGCTTGAATTAAGTATTTCATACGCACGAAAATTTCTTAAGGAAAATAAAGATACCCTATCGGTGAAGGTCACACTTTCTCCAGAATATAAGCTTAGGATGGACGCCGTTGTCTACGTTTATGTGAAGGAGTGGGGGGGGAGCTCAAAACCTTTAGCGGCAGTAAAGCTCGCGGTGAAAAACTTGCCTGCAATAATAAACCTAGAAGACGATATAACTATGATGAGTAAAAAAAACTTATCTTCATTTGAATTTGTTGAGGTTGTAGCCAGAGTGTCCATGTCAGGTTTGGTCACTCCCTCTAGTGGAGACTATGAGGGATCAACTGGAAAAATAAGATTAAAAAAAGGAAAAGTTGCACTAATACAGATTAATAAACAGTTATAGGTTAACTGGCTACTTGTAGCCTTTCATAAGCTCGTTTAGCATGTCCTGATTCGC
>Ga0308007_10000551_pt1 | contig 17146 bp, 24 predicted proteins | sample Neamet71_FD_203152 | JGI IMG/M metagenome (GOLD analysis project Ga0308007, IMG submission 203152) | Marine microbial communities from water near the shore, Antarctic Ocean - #71 | ecosystem: Environmental > Aquatic > Marine > Unclassified | place: Southern Ocean | collected 2014-06-07
ATTAGTGACTTAATCGCTGGAATTAGTTCAGCTAAACTATTCTAATAAATCTATTGACTTCTTAGAGTCCTTGTGTTATTATATAAAGAGTGAGCAATCACTCTTTTTTATTGCCTAACATACAGGAGATTTATATGTCAATTGATTCAATCAATGCAGAAGAAAAAGCAAAACTAATCCAATTAGTGAACGAAGGCTGTCTAGTCTTACAAGAATGCGAAGACCTTAAAGGCGGTCTACGTGACACAGTGCGTGCCATTGCCGAAGAAATTGATGTAAAACCATCAGTGTTAACCAAGGCAATCTCAGTCGCACATAAGGCAAAATTAACTGAGGTTCGAGCAGATTTTGAGGATATGGAAACTATTCTTGAAACAGTTGGTCGCACTCTTTGAGTTATGTAGATGCGTACTACAACAAGGATAAAGATATTGTCCAAGTTGTAGAGCGTATTAAGGGTAAGCGAATCTATAATGATTACCCTGCTTGGCGGACGTTCTATATTAAAGATCCACGCGGTGACCATGTAAGTATTCATGGTGACAAAGTGCGTCAAATCAAATGTAAACGTCTTAAAGATTTACACAAAGAACGAAGAGTCAACGCTGGTAAAGAATTTTACGAAAGTGATATGAAGCCAGAAGTTAAGTGTTTGAGTGAACATTACAATGGTATTGATTCACCAGACCTAAACATCGCATTCTTCGATATCGAGACAGACTTCGACAAAGATAGGGGATTCGCTGATCCAAGTGATCCGTTCATGCCAATCACCGCGATATCTGTTCATCTTCAATGGCTTGACTTACTAGTCACTCTTGTTATCCCACCCAAGGCTATGAGATCTGGCGAAGGTCTAGTTGAAGCACAGCGAATTTGTGACCAATTTGAGAACACTGAACTGTATCTAAACGAAGGCGACATGCTGAATGATTTCATGGATGTCATTGAAGATGCTGATGTATTGAGTGGTTGGAACTCTGAGGGTTACGATATTCCATACACTGTGAATCGAATTGAGAAGGTATTGAGTAAGTCACATACACGAAAGATGTGTTTGTGGGATTTATATCCAACGAAACGAAAAGTAATTAAGTATGGCAAAGAACAATCTACCTATGATTTATCGGGTCGTATTCACTTAGACTACCTAGAACTGTATCGTAAGTACACTTACCATGAAATGCATTCATATGCACTTGATACAATCGGTGCCCACGAAGTTGGCGAACGAAAGATAGCATACGAAGGTACATTGGACCAATTGTATAATAACGATTTTTATAAATTCGTAGAATACAACCGTCAAGATACCGCGCTACTTGATAAAATAGATAAGAAACTTAGGTTCATCGAACTAGCGAATGAAATCGCACACGATAACACAGTGAACATCAAAACGACAATGGGTGCTGTTGCTGTAACAGAACAAGCAATCATTAACGAAGCACACCGTAGAGATATGGTAGTACCTGATAGAAAGCGCAAAGCATGGTCTGACGATGATACTGAAGACTATACTGACGAAGAATTACAGGAAATGGAGATGCAGAAAGCCGCGGGTGCCTTTGTGGCAATCCCCAAAGCAGGATTACAACGCTGGGTTGCTGGTGTCGATATCAACTCTCTTTATCCGTCTGTTATTCGTGCGTTGAATATGTCGCCAGAAACTATTGTCGGTCAACTTAGACCAGATATTACTGATGCACTTATCGGTGGTAGAATATCAGAAGGTCGAAAGACTGGTGCTAAAACTTATGGTGCGGCTCAAGCATGGGATGATACATTTAGTTCAGAAGAATTTCGTTTAATGAACGAACGGGATAAAGCACAGGTACTTACATTAGTACTTGAAGATAATCCTTTTGAAGAACTAAAAACATGTAAAGAACTAACTGGTGCTGAAGCATATGATTTAGTATTCAACAGTAACTTGAACTGGACTATTACAGCGAATGGCACTATCTTCAAGCAAGATATCCAAGGTATCATTCCTGGATTACTAGAACGATGGTATGCAGAACGTCAGGTTATGCAACAGAAAAAGAAAGAAGCAATCAAAGATGGAGATAAAGTTGCGATAGCATACTGGGACAAACGACAGTTGGTTAAGAAGATCAACTTGAACTCATTGTATGGCGCGTTATTGAACCAAGGTTGTCGTTTCTACGATAAGCGTATTGGTCAATCAACAACTCTTAGTGGTCGTTGTATTACACGACACATGGGCGCAAAGACGAACGAAATCATTGCAGGCGATTACGACTACAAAGGTCCATCAGTTATCTATGGTGACACAGACTCTATCTATTATTCAATGTATCCTGTATACAAAGAAGAAATAGATAATGGTGTAATAGAGTGGAATAAAGATAAAGTCTTAGAACTGTATGACGAAGTTGCCGACCAAGTTAACGCAAGTTTTCCAGAGTTTATGAAAACGTTCTTTAACGTTCCTAGGAAAGAAGGTGAAATCATAGTAGCGGGTCGTGAGAACTGTGCAGAAACGGCTATCTTCATTAAGAAGAAACGTTACGCATTGTTGATTTATGATGATGATGGTGAACGCAGGGATATTGATGGTAGTCCGGGTAAGATTAAAGCAATGGGTCTTGACCTTAAGCGAAGTGATACTCCGAAGTATATGCAAAAGTTTCTGAGTGAAGTGTTATTATCAATCTTAACTGGTGGAACACGTGAACACGTAATCGGTATGATTAAAGTGTTTAAGAAAGAGTTCAGAACAATGCCAGGTTGGGAGAAAGGTGCGCAAACTCGTGTAAACAACTTGACTTCATATAAGAACAAAGTGAATAAAGCGAAAAAGGCATTAGGCAGAGAAGTCGATTTAAGCACTGCACAGGCTAAGAAAGATAAAGTTCATCTTCCTGGTCACGTATCAGCCGCTCTTAACTGGAATATGTTACGAGAACTTAATCAAGACAAGTATGCAGTAGAGATTGTAGATGGTATGAAGTGTATCATTTGTAAACTCAAACCAAATACATTCAAGTTAAAGAGTGTTGCGTACCCAATTGATGCGACTAAAATACCACAATGGTTCCAAGATTTGCCATTTGACCATGAGTTGATGGAACAAACAATCGTTGATAAGAAGTTAGACAATCTAATGGGAGTATTAGATTGGGACCTAAGTGATGCAAACGCATCAGAGACATTTGATAATCTTTTCGACTTATAGTTGACAAGAGCATCATAAATGTGTTATAATTAATTAAATAGAATTCAATCAAAGGAGTAAGTAAATGCGAGATATTTTAAAAGATATTGTAAAGCACACACATTCGTTAGGTATTATCCAAGCGGCTAAAGTAACAACAGATGCAGAAGGCACCACAATTGATGCCATGGATGATGAACGAACGGTAGTATTACGTGGTAAATTACATCAACCTGTTCCTGAATTTGAAGGTAAGTTCGGACTAGGACGACTAGGTGTATTAAATGGTTTGCTTAGTTATGCTAGTGAAGATTCTTCGGGTAATGTACAGAACTCGAATGTTAATGTAGTAACTGAAGAACGTGGTGGTGAAAACGTTACAACTGAAATCAACTTCTCAATGGATGGTGGTTTTGATAGTTCGTATCGTGTAATCGTAAGTGAATTAGTAGATGCCCAAATTAAGACAGCAAGTTTTCGCGGAGCAAGTTGGAATGTAGAAATCATGCCAACTCAAAAAGCAATCAAGGACCTGCAATACTTTGCTGGTATTTTGAGTTCTTTTGACCCACTGCTTACTGCTCGTACAGTTGGTGGCAATTTGATGTTCTACATCGGTGATAGTTCAACAGACAAAGTAGAACTACCATTCGCATTGAATGTAGAAGGCGAATTAAAGACTGGTTGGAGTTTCCCACTCTCAACAGTTCTTACTATTCTTAAACTTAGTGATACAAGCACAATGAATATGAAGATTTCAGATCAAGGTGCTATGATGATTATGGTAGATAGTGGTCTAGGTATTTACGAGTACATTTTACCAGCGAAAGCGGGTCACTAGTACTTGTGAAAGTGGCATATAGAACGAAACGATGGCATTCATTGATAGACTTTCGCGACTATTTGACACGGACTAAGGCTGAAATTACAATACAGTTCAACGGGCACGAATTAGTAACAGACCAAGGTCGTTATGGATTAGCGTTTGGCGAACTGTCATTTCATCCAGAAGTGACAAAGCCGGTAGTTAAGAAAGCAGTTGTTAAGAAGACACCGGTAAAGAAGACACCTGTTAAGAAAGCAGTAGTGAAGAAAGCACCTGTTAAGAAAGCAGTAGTGAAGAAAGCACCTGTTAAGAAAGCAGTTGTTAAGAAAAAAGCAGTAGTGAAGAAGCCAACTGTAAAGAAGGCAGTAGTGAAGAAAAAGAAACTATAGGAGAAGTGAATGAACGCAAAGGCAGAACAAATCCAAACACGACTTGTAGAATTGAAAAAAGAACACAGAGATCTAGACGAGAAGATTATCCTTGAAGAAAGGACAAGAACCGATAGTGATCTTTCTAAGATGAAAATGAAAAAGTTACATCTACGAAAAGAAATATCAGCACTAGAAGAAGACTTACCATACGCCACTCTGGACGAATGGTGGGAAAAAGAACAAGCATTCGAACAATGATTATCAAACCCACTCCCAAAACAATACAAAATCTCATTAGAGTTATAAAAGACCATCCTAAACCTGGTGTGTTATATCAAGATATGGCAAGTATTTTTAATGCGCCACATGGCTTGCGTAATGTTATGTCGTTATTTAACGACTACGTAGCAGATAACAATATCTTCTATGACAAGATTGTTGGATTAGATGCTCGTGGATTTCCAATGGCAGGCGCGTTAAGTGCCGCTACTGGTATTCCATTTACTATGGCGAGAAAGAAAGGCAAACTTCCAGGTAAGACAATTTTCACTCAGTACGAGTTAGAATACGGAATTGATGAATTACACATACAAGAAGACGCAATTGCGTCCAATGAAAGAGTATTAATCATTGATGATGTTATCGCAACTGGTGGAACACTAGATGCGGCTATTACATTAATAAAGGCATCGGATGCCGAAGTTGCTGGAATACTCAGTATAATGGAACTTGAATTCTTGGGTGGTGGCAAAAGATTACGTGATGGTGGGTTTAACGTGTATTCTATACTACAAGAGAAGTAAAGGCCAAATACAATTTCTAACTCCTGCCTGATAAATACTATTGATGGTAGGGATTCCCATCTATCGTCAATCATGGGAGAAGTAAATATGGCAAGATACAGAGGTCTTAGAGCAGTTGCTGGTATGAAAAATGTTAGAGTTAGACGTTCAATCGATTTGAGAGAATTGGCTAACTTTGGTTTGATTACTGCAAGTGGAGACGACTTACCGACTGCAGGTGCTACGCATCGTGCGTCAACTGGTGGTTCAACTGGCGGTACACGTGGATACACCAATTTAGGTGAATTGACTGGTGCAGTTGTTGACAAGCAGGACATGGGTTCAATTACTACAGCCTCGTCTTCGGACTTAGGTTATAACGATGAACCTTATAGTCACTAAACTCTAAGTAAAACAACGAAAACCCCTCTTTTTGAGGGGTTTTTTATTGATATAATTCAAAAAACGCTTGACTTTTACGTTGAAATTTTGTATAATAGTAGATAGTATAAATTATTAATAACGCTATCTATCAAGGACACAAAATACATATGAATCAAAATTACATCTTTACAAGTGAAAGTGTATCAGACGGACACCCAGACAAAGTAGCAGACCAGATTAGTGATGGACTAGTTGATGCAGGTCTCAAAGCAGGTGATGAAACTACCCGAGTAGCAATTGAAACGTTAGTAACTACTAACATGGTGACAGTAGCGGGCGAAGTGAAGAACTTCAATGTTTCAAGAGAAGAAGTAGAAGCAATCATTCGCAACAAAGTCAAAGAGATTGGTTACGAGCAAGATGGCTTTCATTGGAATAATCTAAAAGTATACAATGAAATTCACTCACAAAGTGCCGACATAGCATTGGGAACGGATGACTTCGGAGCAGGTGACCAAGGTCTTATGTTTGGTTACGCATGTAACGACAATGATGCTTACTTGCCAGCACCAATTTACTACTCACACGAAGTATTAAAGAACTTAAAAACAAAACGTGGTCTTATTCTAGGACCAGATGCGAAGTCACAAGTATCAGTAGAGTACGCAGGTGGTTTAGTCAAACGAGTAGACCAAGTAGTTGTTAGTACTCAGCACACTAATGAAGACAATATAGAAGAAGCAAGAGCATTATGCCGTGAGGCAGCAATGGAAGTATTAGGAGATTTAGTTGATGAAAATACTGTATGGCATCTTAACCCCACTGGTAACTTTGTTATTGGCGGACCTGATGGGGATACTGGACTTACCGGGCGCAAAATTATTGTCGATACCTACGGCGGTTTTGCTCCTCATGGTGGCGGCGCTTTCTCTGGAAAAGACCCCACCAAAGTAGACCGCAGTGCGGCTTATGTAGCACGTTGGTTAGCAAAGAATGTAGTAGCAGACAACATGGCAGATTGGTGTAACATTCAATTAAGTTATGCGATTGGAGTCAAAGAACCTACTAGTATCTATGTTGAATCAAATGGTTACAGCAAAAGCATTGAGAAATTCATTCGCGAGAACATCGACCTAACCCCCAAAGGAATCATCGATAGATTTGACTTATTCAACTTTTCCGAGTATAGTAATAACTGTACATACGGGCACTTTGGCGACAAAGATGTGCCGTGGGAAAAGATTGGTTGGGACTTATAAAACAGATTATGAACAGGAGTATTGTATGAGCAAGAACTTATTGAATCCAAAGAATTGGGTATCAACACCAGAAGAGAAAGAACGAGCAATCGCTAGGAAGATTGTTGACGAAAAAGAACAATCTATTGCTGTTGAAAATATCAATTTCAAGTACGGTCATGTAAAAAAAGATCAACACGAGAAGAATATTGCTACGCTTAATGGTGAAGAATACATTCGTGTTGTTGGCATGGAATTAGATCCTGATAAGCCAGGACAAGGCTTCTTTGAACTAGACTTCAATGAGAATTTTGTAGAGTATCTTGCGAAATCTGGTTATGATGGATTAGAGCCTGACGAAATTGTTGACAATTGGTTCAGTGATTTGTGTAAGAACATAGTACTCAGTGACTTAGAGGATGAGGAAGGTGTCTCTAAAAGCGTATTAACAGACAGTAAAGAGGGTCTAATCATTAAGAAACTCAAGACTGGCGCAGACACTTCTGAATATTATTGATCATTGACTTTATACCCAAAACACTGTATAATAAACTAATACACTTATAGAGAGGAATAAATGGCTACATATATTTTAGTAGACTCATTCAACATGTACCACCGAGCAAAACACGTAGCAATGCGTGGTGCTAGTATTGATTTGAAGATTGGTATGGCATATCATATAATGCTTAGTAGCGTAAAACTATGCTACAACAAATTCAAAGCCGACCACGCAGTATTTTGCTTAGAAGGTCGCAGTTGGCGTAAAGATTTTTATACTCCATATAAGGCACACAGGCGTGTTGCGCAATTGAAGAAGAGTTCGCGTGAACAAGAAGAAGACCAAATCATGTTTCAATCATACGATGATATGATTACGTTTCTTGACGAAAAGACCAATGTAACGATGTTACAACATCCCGAAGCAGAAGCAGACGACATGATTGCTGTGTTCATTCAATCACATCCAAACGACCATCACATTATCATATCAAGTGACAGTGACTATATGCAATTAGTTACAGACAATGTAACTATTTACGATGGTGTACAGAATCGTATCATTACTAAAGATGGATTCTTTAAAGATGATAAGAACATGACACCAATCAAAGACAAGAAGACCAAAGAAGTTCTAGGACCTATTGATCCCGAGTGGATGCTATTTGAGAAATGTATTCGTGGTGACACGAGTGATAACATATTCTCAGCATATCCTGGTGTTCGTAAGAAGGGCACTAAGAACAAAGTAGGCATGATTGACGCATACAATGACCGAACTACTGGTGGCTTTAATTGGAACAACTTCATGCTACAGCGATGGACTGACCATAATGGTGAAGAACATACTGTTCGTGATGATTTTGAACGCAATATAAAACTCATTGACTTAACTGCTCAACCACGTGACTTGATGATTAAGTTCATTGAAACGATTGCAGAGAGTAGCATACAGAAAACAAACACTGGGGTTGGTATGCAGTTTCTAAAGTTCTGCGGCATACATGACTTACAGAATCTTGCTAAAGCACCCGATGAAATGGCAGCCATATTAAATAAAAGTTATCCCGCATGATAAGTAATCACGTCTATATTTTTGATGTAGACGGTACGCTTACACCTAGTAGATCAGAGATTGATAAGAAATTCTTAGAATGGTTCTTAGAGTTTGCTGATTCTCACAAGGTATACTTGGTTACTGGCAGTGATTCATCAAAGACTATTGAACAGATTGGAATTGACCTGTACAAAAAAGTAGAGTGTGCGTATAACTGTTCTGGTAACACGAAGTATATAAACAGTGTATGTGTGTTCAGCACAAAGAAGTTTGAATTGCCCGAAGAGGTACATAAGTTCTTAGTGAACAAGTTAATCAAAAGCGAATTTGATGTTAAAACTGGAGAACACTTTGATGCTCGTCCGGGTTTACTTAATTTCAGTGTAGTTGGTAGAAATGCGACCAAACACCAACGAAAAAAGTATGTCAAATACGATGTTACCTCTAGAGAACGACAGTTAATTTCAGATGAATTCAACAATTTATTCTCTGAGAAATACAATATCGTATCACAGATTGCTGGTGAAACTGGGTTAGATATCATTACGATAGGCAAAGACAAAGCACAGATACTAAAAGACTTTAAATACCAAGACAAGATAACATTCTTCGGTGACAGTATATATCCTGGTGGGAATGATTATGCGATTGCTCAAGCAATTGAATATGGCCCGTATAAATATTCTAAGACACACCAAGTAAAGAACTGGAAAGAAACATGGAAAATACTGAAATCACTTTAAACGGGACTGACTGGAGTAATCTATATATCATAGACTATTCAGGTGGTTCGGGTGGTGAGAAAATGTGCGACTTTCTTAGTGAGAAGATAGATGGGCAATTTACGATTCCGAAATCTTCTGATATAAATGGTTGCGCCATAGATAGTTTTGATAATCTATACATAACTCCTCTATTGCATCTTGCAAACGATGATATCAATCTCTACAGTGGATATAACGGTAAAGAAACCAATGGGTTATTTCATTCTGAAGATATGATGAAACACAATCTAAAGGTAAATCTCATTAATCGAGATAAAGATATCGCTTGGCAGATGGGTGTTGGAACTCAAGATGAAATTGATACGTTAGTCATGGACACTCATTTTTCCAAAAACTATATACTACGTAGCCATCGTAACATAAGTTGGAGTTCATTCACTAACGCAAAAGTAATTAGAATTTATCCTTGGGTTGATTCTCATATTACTTACTCATTGATGATGTTAAAACGATGGGTCCAATTAGATCCTATATTGGTATCTGATTTGGAAAGATTCATGTCTAGTGATATGGCAAAATGGGCAACGGACAACATACTCTCTAAAACTCCAGATAAATTATATGGGTGGCAGCGCGAACTGATTATGACTGACAACATTCAAAACTTTAACTGGGGTTCCTTTGTTGACAATTCGTTTAAGATGGCAGGAACTTTTGAGAAACTATACAGAAACGAGAGTATATTATCACAATCTGTATCGCCAACAGAGTGGGTATTCGGTACGGGTGATACCCCACGTAGCACGGTCAATGCTATAACAGGAATAGATATAATGTCAGATGATATTACAGAATGGCAACAGAGTAACATTGATTTGTTATCTGAACATGGCATATCAATGAATAGTACGAAAGAACATTGTATCGCATATTTTAAAGACTACTGGAATCTTAATAGCATTCCATGTGTAACGGAGGCATAAACATTACATATACTAAAGAAATAATTAAAGATAAGTTTTGGATAGTAGAAGACGCTGGTGTTAAAGTTGGAACAATACGCAAGTGTTCTACTGATACATTTGAGATTAACATTCGGGATGATGATACTGAACAGACATCATTGTCTGGTCTTATGTCTCGCTTTGGTGAAAAGATCTTAGAATCTACTCAACCATCAAAAAAGATTATAGACGAGAACAAAGTCGGTCCTCGTGGTGGTTGGAACACTTCCCTCTCTACTGTAAACGGATATCCATGTAAACATATGGCATACAATCACAGCACAGCAGAGAAAAGTGGAAAACAGGTACCAACTTACACTAAAAGCGAATCAAGTAAAGTCGTGTACGTTGCTGGCTATTATGGCATACGTTTTCCTAGTGATTGGCGATGGGGCTATGGCATGAAAATCGATAACCTAGATACATATGATTTCATAGGACCATTCAAAACTAAATCCGAAATGCAAACCGAAGTATTACTACAGAACAAACGCAATGTATAAAAGTTTAAAAAATCTATTAGCAACCATTAAACGAGCCAACTTGAAGGGTGATAATAGCATTCGCCTATCAATAGCAGAAGCAAATGAAGTCCAGAATGAAATCGCAGTATTGCTACTAGACCTTAAAAATAAAGACTCATCAGCAAGTACCACGTTGGATGGGGGTTCATTCAAGTAAATCCTAGCCATTATATACGATGATAACGGTACCTTATTAGTAAAATTAGATAAATAAGAGTATAGAAAGAAAAGATATTTTCTTTATTTTCAGAGTTGAAAGGGGCATACTCAAATGGCTAGACCAAAACCTACAATTATATTAGAACACACCGATAACAAGACTTACCGCAGTGAGCAAGTTCTAAAGGCAACCGCAGTATATTCCGTGTTCTACAAAGGAGAAGCGATTAATCTTCGCAGTCTCAATTCACTAGTCAATTTCCCTGGACCAAAATACAAAAAGGTATCTTTTAGTAACCCCGGTCACGCAATCAATCTAGCACAACGCTTGAACCTACTATTTAGATGTGACGATTTTGAAGTACACGTGCTTACAAAAGGTGACAAACTAGAGTTTTAAAGTGGATAAGAATGAGTTAATCAACTATATCAATAAGAATACCACAGGAAAAACAGCAGGCAGAAAAGAGTTTTCCTCTAGTGATATTTTTATTAGCAGTGTCTCTCCTGACACAGGATTCAGAGTTAGCGCATTCGGGCGAGATGTCATCGCCAAGCATTTTGAAAAATACAAGATAAAACTAAAGACCAAGAAATACACTGGCACAGGCAGACAGATACTCACGTTAGATAGATATCTATTCACTCCCTACTACCTATCCACCTCCACAGAAACCCTAATCCTATTTGAAGAAGTCCCTGCAGCCGAGTTGCTGATGATCGATGGTGACTTAGACTTATGGGTCCAAAATAAAATATTCTTTAACTGATAAATATAGTTAACGAATTAAGGAATTACCATGAGACTCAGAGAACTATTAGAAGGTGCTAACCAAAAATGTATTGTTGTAGATATACAACGACCATTCGCAAGTGACGAACCATGGGTTGGTGAACTAATGGAATTCTTAAACAAACAAGAGTCTATACTACTATTTGCTACACACGAAGATGGTGAAACCCGTCTAGACCAGAGAGACATTACCGACATAAAAGAATATTGGGAAGAGAATGGATTCGACCCGAGTGGTTGGAATAAAACCAGTATCGTTGATAAAGGATATGGTCATCTTCGGGGCTGGATGGATGAAGGTGTTGCTAGTAATGTAACTATTCGTGTAATACGCGAAATGTATCAACAAAAAGTAACCAATTCGAGAGAGTTATTTAATGGTGAAGGAAATGATACTCAAGCATATAATGATTCCATGGAACAACTAGGTGTACCGTCATCGATGTTACCAGATACAGAAGGCAATACTGCTGGTATGGCCGATTCTTCTATTGAAGTCGAATGGACATCTGTTGGTCAACTAAAGCAGTTTAGTGGAGCATATATCATGGGTGGTTATCGTGAAGAATGCCTCAAGGAAGTTCAACTATTGATGAACGCATTCAATATCAAATACACACAAGTCCAAAAGTTTATTTTCGGATAAACACCTCAAAAGCTTGACAGGCCTCGTAAAAGTGCTATACTAGTTATATAAGAAGTTAGCACAGCAAGAGAGGTTTTACCATGAAACACATTAAAGAAGAGTTCGGCGTTATGGTGATGAAGAACGGTGAAGCGTGGGGTTGTACCTACGAAGATGGCCGTGAAACACAATACGGTTGGATGAATCCTGCTGATGCTCCTATTCATGATCCGAAGTACTGTACTTCAACTACTTCGGTAACCTATCCAAATTCTCCGTATATAAAAGAACTAGAGACTGCTACATTAGAAGCGGTTGTCCGAGTTACAACAGTAGAGGTGTTATAATGGGATATTGTCCGTTTGCTCAAGATGAAAATCTAGTAGGTTGTTTTGTTGAGAAAGACTTCGGTAACAACTTTGAATTCAGTAAAAACGATGAAGAATATCTCTTCGCAAATTACCCTCACAAAGTATGGGTTGGTGGAATTAACACCGAGCAAAGTTATCGTTACGCTCTTGTAAAGAAAACGGTTGCTTACATCGTAGTAGACGAAGATGATTATGGTCTTCCTGTAGTAGAGAAATGGAATATCAAGCAACATAGAGTATTCAACAAAATCGCTTATTAAATTTAAAAACTTGTTTGAGATATTACTATGAAATTTACAGTCGTTTACCAAGATGGTTCAGAGCAACAGTTTTACATCCGAGGCGTAGCAGAAATGAATGCTCGTTTGTATAATGGTCGCGTAGTAGGTCAACCCGCATTAACTTTAGTAAAAGCCGCATAAACTTGACAGGCCTCGGTTTAGTGTTATACTAGTTAAGTAAATTAATTAAAGCGAGAAAGAATATGATTAGAGTATCTGCTGCCGAGTCTAAAGCGTATGACGAAATGAACGTGTTAGTTAAATTGAACTATCGTTGTTATCGTGTGTTTCTAACTAACTACTTTACTCGTTCCGATCGTCATCCTGATTTGAACAAATCATTCCAGACGTATGATGTTGTTGCTTCGTCAGTTGAAGAAGCGAACCAAGTAGTCATTGATAACAATGATGCTATACTTGATTTTCATTGTACTACTAAGTCTGCGTTTTCTGACACGTTTCTTAATCCTAAGTATGCTGATCCAGTGTATGAAATTAATCATGTTACATCAACTATTTCTCATACTACAGAGAATTTCTTTCATACGCCTTTAGGTTTTTTGAAACTAAAGTTAAAGAACGGTTTTGTAACTATCTTTTAAAAACTTGACAGACCTAAGATCTGTGTTATAATATAAGTATATTCAATAAAGAGGAAGTACCAATGAAAGTATCAACTAATGATTTAGATGTTCGTATTGTTCGCCCTAGCGACATTCGTGCCGAAGTCAACTACGCATTCAACCGAAAGCGTCCTGTGTTTATTTGGGGTCCACCAGGCGTGGGCAAATCTGAAATCGTAGATAGCATTACACAAGAGCGTTCAGGTTATATGATTGACCTTCGCCTTGCCTTGATGGAACCTACTGACTTACGCGGTATTCCTTACTTTAACGAAAAGACTGGCCATATGGAATGGGCTACCCCTTCTGATTTGCCAAGTCAAGAGTTAGCAGACCAATATGAGTCTATCGTATTATTCCTTGACGAAATGAACCAAGCACCACAGAGTGTTCAAGCCGCGGCTTATCAGTTGATTCTGAACCGTCGTTTAGGTTCTTATGTTCTGCCAGATAACGTTCTAATCGTTGCCGCAGGCAACCGCGAGAGTGACCGAGGCGTTGCTTATCGTATGCCTTCGCCACTTGCTAACCGTTTTGTTCACTTAGAAATGGGTGTTGACTTTGAAGATTGGCAGACTTGGGCTTTAGAGAACAAGATTCATTCTGATGTAGTTGGTTTCTTAACATCAAACAAGATGGATTTGTTTAACTTTGACCCACGAACAGCCTCACGAGCATTTGCTACGCCACGTTCATGGACTTTCGTTTCAGAAATGTTGCCGAAAGAAGGCGAAGTGATTAGCACTAGTCGTTTACATGATTTGATTGCTGGCACAGTTGGTGATGGTGTTGCTACTAAGTTCATGGCTCACCGAGCAATCTCTGGAAAGTTACCTACGCCTGAAGACATTCTGAGCGGCAAAGTAACGACTCTTACAACAGAGGCTCAAGAGATTTCAGCGATGTTCTCGTTAACTACTTCATTATGCTACGAACTGAAAGACTTCGTAGACCGTAACGGCAAAGATAAGATGGATGAGTTATACGAGATGGCTAACAACTTCTTTCAGTTCATGATGGATAACTTTGATACTGAAATGACAGTATTAGGTGGACGAACTGCTCTTAAAGTTTATAAGTTGCCACTAGAGCCTCGTAAAGTGCCTTGCATTGAGAAGTTCTTCAAGAAGCACGGCAAGTTAATCATTGAAGCACATAATACCTAGTATTATCTTGATGTAAATCAGCAATATAAGAGGGAAGTCTATTGACTTCTCTCTTTTTTTATGTCATAATGGTTATATGATATACGAAGCCATTAAGAACCAGGCAAGAGTTAGTGGCGGAAAGGTTGCTATCATTTGTCGGGATAAAACATACACCTACACTGAACTTGTTGATAGTGTAGACGAACTAACCGCTGTACTCTCTACCGCGTTGTTACCAGGCGAAAGTATTCTATTCGCAAGTGACAAAGAATATCATTACATAAGAATGCTCCTAGCATGTGATGTATTGGGTATTACATTCATTCCTACCCGAACAAATCTGTCAGAAGAGTTGTTAACTGAAATTGTATCAGCAACTACACCAGACCATATCATTCTATCTAAAGATAATGCCAATTTTCTTAGACCACATAACAAAGCATTAGTATATGCTAAAGATGTAAAAGATGTTTATACCATCTTATTCAATCCTGAACAGAAACCTGTGTCTCACACCTTTGAAGGATGTTTCTTCGCTTGCCTTAATAGTATCGCAGTCCATAGTATGCAACCCGATGATGTAATACTTTCTAATATGCCCATGAATACGATTGAAGGATTATATCTGTATTCTCTTCCTGGCCTGATAGCAGGCTGCACGGTAGTCGTTGAAGAATTTGATTCAGAGAAATACGCTGATATATGTGAAAAGCATAAGCCGACCATTGGAATGATTACTCCATCAATGATAGAATCAATGAAAGAAATGCCAAGCGATATGTCTCATTGGAGAGAACTAGGTATCAAGTCTACCCAAGTAATTCCAGAAGCAGACATAGACCTGTTATTTGAAAAGGGCGTGCCCGCAGTACGGCATCTATATGGATTCACAGAAACGCACGTACCTGCTCTAGCATTTTTGATACTACCTGATACAAAACACAAACTCCAACTCAAGGTCACTAGCCACTATGAACACAAACTTGATAGACATGGGGTATTATGGTTGGCTGGATTATCCGTAACTAAAGGTGACAAAGATATTGATAAAGATGGATACTGGTGTACAGGCGAAGTATTTGAACGCAGACATAATTTGTTCTTCTATACGCCAAAAGAGGACGAAAAGAGTGATAACTAAAGAACTAACACATGCATCGGAAGAGTTACTACAGTTTATTAGTCAATGTGAATCGTTGAATTACAAAAATAATGACAGTCTAGTCTCAATGAAATTCTATTGGTGTCTAGCGGAAGGTGGTATGTGGCATGCGACAACTGATGATACGGGTAAGATTTTTAGTGTGTCAGGAATACATCCTTTCAAAGATGGGTATCGTGCCTTATTTCGTGGAGCCCAGTTGGAACCTCGTCCGGTAAAAGGGCTAAATAGAAATATGATGCAAAGTTGGGGAATGTATGACCAAATGCCTTTACAAATAAGTTACGCTAATGGTAAACCAATCTACATAACAACAAACGTCAATCACGATGCGAGTGGGCGAATGAACAGAATACACAATAGTTGTAAAACAATGGCTAAATCTGGAATGCTGGACTACATTGGAGATGAAGAACTATTCAATACACAGCAAAGCATATGGCAAGTAAACGTTGACACCTATTCTATTATTAGGAAAAGAAATGAAGATTAATATAATTGGTGGTGGTACAAGTGGCTGGTGGACTGCTGGCTATCTAAGAAAGAATCATCCTGAATTAGAAATAACACTAATAGAATCGCCTAATATTCCTACTGTTGGTGTGGGCGAAAGTACTATGCCCAATGTACGAGCATTCTTTGAAGAGTTGGGAATACCAGAAGAAGACTGGATTAAATCCTGTTGTGGTGTTAGAAAACAAGGTAACATGAAATCTAACTTCAAGCATGATGGTGATACCCCTTATAATCTGATGTTCATCCACACTGGATGGGACGAGTGGTTCTCTAAGTACAAAGCAGGTGAAGTAGACCAATTTAGCGTATACGATTTGTATAACCCAGATGATTGGAGAGGATTTGGTTATCACATTGATGCGGCTCAAGCATGGCAAATTGTTAAAGAATACACAAAAGACATCAATCACATATTCGCAGAAGTTACAAGAGACACGCTACCAGAAGCAGACTTACACATTGACTGTACGGGATTACGACAAGTTCTAATAGAAGATAAGACAATCCATACTTATCCAGACGCGCTCATTAACACGTGTGTAGTTAGACGAGTAGAAGAAGATACTAAAAATTATTCTGAGACTATTGGACGAGATTACGGCTGGGAATTTAACGTCTACTTGAGTGATAGACGCGCTGGTTGTGGTTATGTGTTCAATAAAGATATGATTAGCATAGAAGACGCTAAAGCAGAATACATGAGAAATAATGGCCACCGAAAGTTCTTGACTGACTTCAAAGTACTAGAGTGGACACCAGGCAGACTAGTGCGACCTTGGCAAGGTGACACTGTAGCAGTTGGATTAAGCAGTGGCTTCATTGAACCAATGGAAGCGAATGGACTATCTTTGCTTATAAATCAAATTAAGACATTA
>Ga0308007_10000557_pt1 | contig 17049 bp, 24 predicted proteins | sample Neamet71_FD_203152 | JGI IMG/M metagenome (GOLD analysis project Ga0308007, IMG submission 203152) | Marine microbial communities from water near the shore, Antarctic Ocean - #71 | ecosystem: Environmental > Aquatic > Marine > Unclassified | place: Southern Ocean | collected 2014-06-07
AAGCTCATACTGGAACTAGGGTAGCTGTTGGTACACCATTATCCAACCGTACAAGGGCTTATAACTACATAAATGTATCTAGTACACCCGCATGGGATAGATTACATCGTGAAATGGGTGGAAATGGAAGTGGTGGTTCTATGTCAATGTCAAATGATGGTTTGAAAATGGTAGTGGGTTCACCAACATTTAACAACAATGTGGGTCAGACCCAAGTTTTCGATCTCCCCACAAATGATGAAGAGTTGTATTTATGCCAAAATCGGTTCAACTTTTCTTCGAACGTAAGTTTTGATGATCAGTTAACATTTTTCCATCCTATTCTAAAAGATGCAACTTTCTTTATTAATGGAACTAAATTACCTAATGTTACAAACACGAATCATAACTATTACAAATATCTAATCCCATCTAGAGTGAGATTGTCGAGACCAATCAGGAATATTTACACGTATAGTTTCTCGATGAATCCTGTAAATGTGGAGCCATCGGGGAACTTGGATTTTAGTCAAATTCAATCTGATAAAACGAATATCGAAGTAAACTTGGATACTACAAAAGTGGACGTGTCTTCGAATACATATTCTTTACACATGTATTACACGGGCTATCAGACACTTATATTTGAAGAGGGACGGGTTGTACCTGCGAGTGTTTACTAAATAACGACTTGCGATGATCGCTAATATAATCTATAATTTTATTTTTGATACACCATTTGATGAAATTCAACTGTGCTAGAGTTGTATGAATTTCATGAGATGTACCTGGGACTGTATAAGGAAACTTCTCGGAACGACAAAATGGATCAAATAGTTTTTTACTGTATCCATCTAAACTAGATTTATATGCATAATGTACGGTGAATAGTTTACCGTCATTAGTCTTATAAGATGTGTGATTTTTCTTTGCGTAATTGGTGATGAACCATTCCAAATTTCTCAATGAAATGCCACTCGTCTTATCTAGTATATTCATTAATTTGGACCTATTGTCTTCTTCACTGTAAAAATTATTTATGGATGTTAGTAGAATACTGAATTTACTCATTACCCATTATAGAATTCAAATCTATAAGTTGTTTCGAAGAAAAAGATTTTTCACATCCTTGACATCCAACAACATATGATAATCCTGGTCCGTGATTATGACCGTCATGACTATCATGAAATCTCTGTTTTATTCGATTTCCTTGTCTTTTATGTTTACCACAATAGCCATCATGAATACCTTTGAAAGTACATCTAGAACCATCCGGTTTTGTACCCCTGCAAACCGCGGTGGGAGACAGGAGTGGAATATCTCTTAGCAGTAATTCCAAGGATATCTGGTGTTTTTTAGAAATAATTTCTGCAAACTCTGTCATCATACCATCGACCCGAAGTTTGAACTCTTCTTCAAATACTTCAATAATTCTTTCTTGATAACTCATGACTTACTTTGTTCATGTTCGTATTTTTTAAATAGATCTTCAACACTCTCTTCATGTTCTACACGGGCAAACTTAATTCTCTCTTTCAGATCCGCAGATTTACCCTCACAATCTAGTCCGCGTTTTTTACATTCCTCTATAAGATCCGCTTTTTTCATCGTGCTTAACGCGGGTTCGCGTTTTTTTGGTGGTGGTTTACATTGGTTAATGAGATCACCGAAAATTTCCTGTTTAGTATTTTCAAACAGTGGATCTAATAAATCACACACGGGATTCAGAAACTTATTAATGAAGTAATATTTGTAATCAACTGGAATGTTATTTTCTTCTACATATTTGGGATCTTCCGATTTTTCAAATGCTTTTGCTTTGGAATTGCCCGTATCTGTAAGTAAATACGGTACTCTATCACCCGATTGTGGCTCTGACCCAGGTTTACGCATTCTCATTTTGTTAACTACTTGTACGTGAGCTTGGTTGATATTGCAGCTCTCTGGACTTGTTATAGATACAGATCTTCCGTCAACTTTATAACTATCTGAGAGACCCTGGCTCAAAATCAGTTTTTCATTCGGTATATCACCGGAAAGGAGTTCAATTGCTCGCTCCTTCGCTAATTCTTTTGGTGGACCGGTATCACCAGAAGTTAATACTACGTCTAACAATTCCTTACAGACTTCTCTCATGTGAGGAGTGTTATCTCGCCTCACGAGTTGAAGACCCTTAACATCTATGTAATCCATATTCATGTTTCCATCCTTCCCCTTTGTCCATAACTTCGCGGCGTATCTCTTTTTCGAATATAAAAAATACGGCCAGTATACCTTTTCGAGCTCGAGATTGTTCGGTTTTTTGAAAAGAGCACTGCATTCCTCCGCCGCCCGTTCCCCAACCTCCCAACTATATTCGATCGCTTCTACACCTTTGCGGTCGCCGACGTCAAACTCAACCATGACCGAATCTGTATCACCATACCTTACTTTTGCACCAGGGAAGTTTTCCTCAACATAATTCTTAGTCTCTTCGATCATCCCACGACCCCTATACGTTGTAGTAGATGCGATAGGTACACATGGTAAGATACCTTTTCCGGCACCCGTGAAACCGTATACGGAGTTCATAGATATCTTATAGGCTAATTGTTTACCGTTATAAACTTCCTTCATGGACCCGGTTGCCGCAGCCATATCTCGTTTAGCCTTCTTACGAAATTGTTTAAGCTCTAAAAGAATACTAGGTAGTAGACTTGGAACGTCTTGTGCGAATTTATAGGTTTTATCACCAATCTTAAACGTCTCATATGTTACCCCAGGTATGTTTCCATAATCCTTGTCATTCATAACATACGAAGAATAACATAGATTGTGAGCCATCATGATTGAAGGGTACAGGGCTTCGAAATCAAGGGCTGTGATTGGTGTGTAATACGCACCTTTCTGGGCTTCCAGTACCGTCGCACCCTCGTATTGTTCTTCCGGTAACTGTCCGTAACGAATCGTTGGTACCATGAACCCCATTTCCCGCGACTTCTTGGTGAGTTGACTAAACACTTTGATCTGTTGCCCCCGTTCAACCAAGAAGCATAAGGGTACCCAGGTTGCTTTAGCCATCTCTATAAGGTTGAGAAGAATACACATTTTTTTCATGAGTTTATGTGGTAGTAAAGTATCCTTGATACAGTATTCAGCCACTTCTCGCAACCTCACGGGGTCACCTTCTACATACCGAGCAAACATTTCTTTCGGTGACATATCAATTTTCTGATCTCCTAGATATAACTTGGATACATTGTTAAGACTGTATGAGTCAAGCTTATATCCCTTTTTTACTTCGTGAAACAAATCGAAAATGAAACGACCAGACATGGGGAGTAACTTCAATACATTGTCCCCTAATGCACTCGAACTCAATTTTTTTATGGATATTTCACAGTTTTGATTTCTCAGTTTACCAAGTTTGAAAAACTCTGGGTTACAACCAGTCATATACGCCCGCGTATAAATATAATTAAGATCAAACCCGAAAATGTTCCATCCGGTCATTATATCCACGTCCTTCTCGTGAATATATTTTTGGAACGCTTCAAGTAGTTCCTTTTCCGTATTAAAACTTATGATGTTTGAACCATCTAATTTGGGGTCAGTCTGCTTGTAACAGAGACACGTCTTATCGTACGGTTCATCGGTACCAAACTTGCATAACGAAATCGCAATTTGAAAACATGCATCACCTCGCACGTTTGGGTCGGGAAACTTTCCAGTAGAACTATTACACTCAATATCGAATGAAGCTACAACAAATGGTGCAATGTCGTCGCGTGCAACGGGTGAAAGGGTTCTCCAATCGGTGCAAAATAGATCAACATCTACATTGGCGAGATGAGAACGGACACAATTATCACCCGTCTTCAACCAACCTGTCGATTGAATACCAGTCCTATGCATCAGGCGGAGAACTGGATCGAGATTAGATTCATACACTTTCATTCTTTGCGTACCAGTAGAAAGTTGAATATGATTTTTCAGGAAGTAGTCCACTCGGCGTCGACTCGCGAGATTTTTGAAATCGATTTTCATGAACCCAAACTCTTTATTATTTTGAAAACCCCATACATCTTTTGATTTCATAATAGTGTATGAAACCAGACATTCGGGACACTTTTTATCGATGACACCGTATATCTCCTGTATCGTTTGCTGAGTAGTACGCTCAGGGAGTTTGATAAAAAAGTAAGGTGTGAATGCTGTAGTCACACACACCGACCTCCCATCCTCAGCTTTTCCAAATATACTTACTAAATGCTCTTCGTCCGTGTCTACTGCTTCCCAAGTCAATGCCTGAAATTCTACACCCATCTCCTGTTATGTATACAATGAGCTAAAATTTTAATATCATTTACTAATAAATGTCAGCTGCTTTAATTGACCTCGTTTCAGTGGGTGCCCAGGATGTTTATATCACAGGTCAACCCGAAGTCAGTTTTTTCCGTCAAAACTACAAGAGGCACACCAACTTTAGCATCAAGCCAGAAAGGCTCGATTACATCGGTACCTTCGCGAGTGGTAACGAAGTTACTATACCAATCAAATCTAAGGGTGATCTCCTAAGCTATGTGTGGATCGAAGCCGAAAACATCGGTGGTGTCGGTAACGCCAATACAGGTTTCTTCGATAAGGATGAATCCACTACTACTGAATTCCAACTTTGGATCGGAGGTCAAAAGGTCTCCCAGATTGATGCTTTGTATATCCAGGGTGTCCATAACATCTTGTATAAAGATACACAAGCTAAGGCTTCGTGTGCGGTAACTCTCGACGAGGTTCCCCAGAATGCATTGGGTTCGTCTACTGCCGCCAACCATTATATTCTCCCATTCTTCTTCAGTGATGACTGGACTAAAGCCCTACCCCTCGTTGGGCTCCAATATCACGATGTCGAGATTCGTGTGAAGTGCCGCGGTGGAACTTTCGCCCCCAGTAACGTAAAGGTATTCGGTACCTACGTTTATCTCGACACCGATGAGCGTGAATTCTTCACCAACACCGAACATGAGATTCTCTTTACACAAACTCAGTACCAGCCCATGACCCCTGCCGATACCGAGGTCGATCTGACCTATTTCAACCACCCAGTTAAAGCCGTACACGTCGTTTCTTCCGAGGCCGACAATAATAAATGGTCTACTAACTGGACTTTCGATACGTCTACCTTATACATAAACGGTACACCTCTATTCGAGAACATGTCGGCGGCCTTCCACCACAACGTCGTACCCGAAATGCACTGTTCTATTCTCCCCCAAGATGCTCTAAGCACTGTGTCTACTTTCACATGGCCTTTCTGTACCACTATGAACAAGTCACAACCAACTGGTACTCTGAACTTTTCCCGTATCGATAACGCTAAACTGGCCTTCGAGGGTAATGGTACCCGTGTCGGTAACATGGTTCGAGCCTACGCAGTCAACTATAACATTCTTCGTATCAAGAATGGTATGGCTGGTGTTGCATTTGGTAACTAAGTGGATCTATGTTTGATAGAAAATTAAGTAACATGAAACGTACCCGGGAGAAAGAAATTATTATTCAATCTAAAAAACAAAAACTATCTATGGAAGTAGAACCTTTCTCGTTATTCTCGGTTCAACCACACGACTTTTTAAAATGTAACACTAATTCAAATGATACCATACCTACTTCTCGGTGGGTTCGGGGTTCTAACAGCGTATACATATACGGGGAGTCAACTCATAACGTCACGGAAAGCGAAAAGTCTTATCAAAAGTCGAAAAGTAAAACGCGTTATAGACGTCCGTACAATAACGGAATGGCGGCTCGGACATTATCCTGGCGCGTTCCATCTTCCAGTGAACAAAATTGGCGAAAAAACGACGTCCAAACTACCTAAGAAGGGTTTACTTGTATACTGTAATACAGGTCAACGTGCAAGATATGCAGCAGAAAAGCTCATTGAATTGGGATTCAAAGAAGTTTACTATATTTCCGGGTTATATACAGACTTACTCTAGATCCATATATCATCTTTTTAAATAACACGTTTTGTTTTTATGAGTCTTTCGATTCGGTCCTTTTCCCGTCTCATAAAAATTGAAAATTCTTTCACTTCCCCTTGGAGCTTGACTTTACCCGCTTGTCTAACCCATACAGTTTGTTCAACCCTAACCATGTCAACGCAAGACATTTTAGTGTCCGGTGCATTACTATGGTATATCGCGAGTGCAGTTGCATCTTTGCGAGTTTCTTTTGGTAGAACATCCCTTTCATCACATATAACTACGTGTCCCCCAGAATACCCAGCAACGTGCATCCACCAGTATCTGGGGGCGCTGGCTAATGTCAACTCATCATTCTCTTTCGCATTTTGACCAACATTAATTGTCGTACCATCGAGTGATGTGTATTCGAGCATAATTATTAATGTATTTTTTTCCTTATATTCTATTAATGCACGTCGTATTACAACCCAGTCCTTCTATTACTCACAAGTACAGAGTCACCTTACCAAACAAGAGAGCTATAGACTTTGGTCAGGCAGGGGTTCAGTATTTCCCGGACCACCGTAATCCCCGTCTTATGCGCGCACAACTTCTTAGGAAAGGGGCTATCATTCCTAAGGAGCTGCGAATAGAGAGAGATCAGTATGAGATACAAAAGGGGATGTTGAAAATTAAAGAAAGTTCGGAAGAAGATTGGGAAGATTTCTTCAGGGCCGATTATTGGGAGAGATGGGTATTACACACTTACCCTAATGTAGATAATGCTAAATTGTATATGACTGTGACTCAAGGTATACTTTTTATGCCTACACCCGAAGATTTATGGTTCGCTAATTGCCGGTAGACCCAAAACCACCCGAACCTCTCTCCGTATCCTCAACTATACTAATCTCCTCAATTGGAGGTGTCTCACAACGCTCTAGAATAAGTTGTGCGATTCGATCACCCTTCTTGATTTCAAAGTCCTTCAATCCATGATTAAATAGAATGACTTTAATTTCACCGGTATAATCTGGGTCAATCACACCCGCACCAACATTGATGCAGTGCTTTGCGGCTAGACCCGAACGGGGAGCTACACGACCGTATACCCCCGGTGGAAGAACCACTGTGATTCCAGTTCCTACGATTGCTCTTCCAGCTTGGCTAGGAACCATGGCATCTTCGGAGCTATATAAATCATATCCCACAGAATGATCAGACCCACGAGTAGGCAAAGTAGCATCGTAACAGAGCTTCTTGACCCCGAGGGACATCTATCTATATTAGGTGTCAAATCCTTAAGTCTGTGAGTAACCCCTTCTTTTTGGCTAGCACCATCGGTGTCCAACCACTATGCGATGCCTTGTCAATGTCCGCACCCGCCTCAATCAGTATCCGCACAGTTGTCTCATGACCATATTCAATAGCGTGTAACAAAGACGTCCAACCAATATCATCAGTCTCGTCAATGTCCACACCCGCCGCGATCAGGGCCTTCACTACCCCATCGTGACCATTTCCAGCGGCCATGGAGATTGCCGTCCGGCCAATATGATTACGCACGTTTATGTCCGCACCCGTCTCGATCAATGCTAGTACCTCTTGCACATTGCCGAGTTGGGCGGCTATTGAAAATGGTGTAAATATCATATTTATAGTAAGTCTAACATCCTTAAGTATTACTTGGCATACTTCTTTTTTTCCTCGTCCGAAAGTGCGCGCCACAATTCACCCAGTTTAGAACCAATTTCAGTGAAAACCAGATCCGGGAAATCCTTAACAACCTTAGATCTAGTTTTTTTCACAAAGATCATATAAGCATTAGGTTTGCGTTTAGTTTTAGTTTTAGGCTTTTCGTCTTTAGTCATTATACTTGTAGTATATATTTTATTCTTAAACTATAATCTTCTGAATAAACTGATTTCAAATCAACAGGGGGGTTGAGAAACGTTTCTGTATTTTATTCTTAAAGTATAGTAAATGAATGCGCCACAGAATGCGAATGGAAACGGAAATGGAAATGGAAACTCCCGTGAACCCACCATATATACTCAAACAGCGTTCAATAAGAAGATGAATGCATCCCGAAAGAAAGATCAAGCTGAAATTAAAAAACTCAAAAAACTATTAAAAACGATTCTGCGTGAAGCTAAATCAGTGCATCTCGGTAAGAGCTCCAATAATGGGCGAAGCTACCCGAATCGTAACAATACGAAGCCTGCCAATACCAACAACCGAAAACCTAACAACAATGGTAACAATACGAATCTCACCAACAACGGTAACAATGTGAAGCTCAACAACAACGGTAACAATGTGAAGCTCAACAACAACGGTAACAATGTGAAGCCCAACAACAATTAATTAACATTCAAAATTTTCTTTACCCAATAAAAAATACGTAAAGATCGAAAATTGGCACGTCTGCATATGTCATTTTCAATTTTTTCCAAATCTTGTACCATGCTATAATTACTGTCGATTTTTTAAAGCTGGGTTACGTTTAGAATATGTAAGTAAACATACACCGCAACTAAATATGTTTATGAAATATTGACATCCGAGAACGTGTATTTTTACTAGGATACTTTCATGTGTATAGTATTGTATCATAAAAAGTGTTAAAAGTGTCTCGTAAACTACTCGAATCATTGCATTTGTTAAATAATACAATAGGTTTATGTAGGGGTGTATAGAACTCGTCCTAGGAATAATTCTACGAAGAGTTAATATTGTTGTATCGATTTCAACTATACCACACAATGATATGATTCCAGATTCTTCTGGATTCATGAGAGGTCTAATGATAGCTAAAAGACATATTAGGTGATGAGTTATGATCAATGTCTTATATGCATGTATAACCTTAGGTTGAAGGGATATCCACAAAAGATCATAAGACATATATGTAGCGATTGCATATGTTAAAAACATCGGATACAAATTGTATCCAAATAACACATCAGCCACACATAATGTTGAAAAGGGTAAAAGAAACAGTAACGAAGCCACATCATGAATAAGAATTTCTATATCCTTACTCATTATCTGATTATGTATACAAATATATGTTTAAGTATATTGCAAAACGGACTTCAACCATCGTTGTCTCCTACGTCTCCATGCTAGTTTCCTATAAACTGTGTATATCATTACACCCACCCCGATAATCAGAATGGAATTAATCATATATGATAGTATTTGTTAATCTTTATGCACTCAAAGGGTTTCGAACCCCTGACCTCAAGCTTACTAAGCTTGCGCTCTACCACTGAGCTATGAATGCGATACCGAGAACAGGTTTCGATCCTGTGACCTTTGGGTTATGGGCCCAATGCGCTTCCTCTGCGCCACCTCGGTATGATTACTAAGAGTGGGGTTCGAACCCACGTGTGCGTAGCACAGGCGATCTTAAGTCGCCCTCCTTAGACCACTCGGACATCTTAGTATAATCACCCCCCACGCTGATTAATACACGCACTAAATCTTTAAGCATTTAGCGGGTCGTTCGAATGCAGTCCTTTCTTCAAGTTCTTTACGCTGTCTCATTTTCTTGACATCCGCACCTTGACAATCGTGTTTAGCCAATTGGATACATCCCGGACAGAAACTACCAGTACAGTAATTACATTCAATGGGGACACCACACTTCTTCCGACAACGTTGACAGGGCATTCCTGAATTTAACTGAGATAAAGATTTTAAGTATGTTAAATTAAGGAGATGTCTATCACTTACGCCCTCAATAAACCAAATACCTTAAATTCTTCGGGTTATAAACATCTCAAGAAAACGTTAAGAACTTCTACAGCTGGGTATGGGTCTGCTCTGACCGCAGCTTATTTTATCACACAAGGTGCAGAACAAGGTGTATCTGCTATGCTGGGTGCAGTTACATCGTACGCATACATCAGTCTTTTATCCGATCGAGTAGATAAAATTGAGACATCTATAATTCAGAATGAGTTTTTTGCACCACTCGGGGCAGCTGCTTTTGAAGTATCATGGAATAATGCACCTTTTGCATTTGATTTTGATTATGGAACCACATTCATGGGGTTTCTAGCATATAAATTCGCCCTCTCTACAGTTCTATATGAAATTGTTCGTGAGATGATGATGAAAGATAGTGAATCTTTCTATGACGTGACGGAAAAGAATTATACGGACCCCAATGATTGGAACGATGATGTCTTTGTTAAATTCCGCGATGAAATTACCGAAGAGTAGTGGGTTTCAATCGAAATATAAATTGATGTTTCCATCATAATCACTGTATGTATCTAATATAAAGTTGAGGTTAGTCATTCGCTTTACCCACTCATTACCTATAGAATGCTGTATGTCCGGTGCTTTTATTCTTGATAAGTTTATCTGATCAATCTTTCTTCCATCTTTATGCATTATCGTATTCTTCTTCCCTACTTCATATTCTTTTTTCGTGTGGAATATTGCTCGAGTAACTTCATTTTGTTTATTTCGTTGCACTTTATAAACATGACATCTAATCTTAGTTTTATCTTTACTTAAAGTGTAAAATTTGATAATATGATCAATCAGATCCCAACCTACACCGTAATATTTGTAGTCTGGATCACAAATTGAACCATTTATTTTGAGATAGTGTAATAAACGGGTTACATCCGGGGTTATATCCCTCTCAACTGATCCAATGTTAACTCGAGTTAAATTTACTTGATTGGATTCTTTATGTATAGAAATACTGAAACTGTATGGAGAAATATCAACACTCTTTTCAAATTCTTTGTTATAATCAAAATTACTTATGATTGTAGAAATATACTTTTTCTCTTCCCCACTAATTTTTGTATGAAAGGAAAAAATGTTTTTATTGTAAATGTCATACATTGTAGATAAATAATTTGGGGAAGTTATCGGACGCCATCGATCACGTAAAAGGTGTATAAATGTTATACACGATAGAAGAAGGAATAATGCAAAATACATTAATATGTAATGACATGTGATAAAAATAAGTTTGATTTAACGTAACATATATTTTATTAAAAATTTATCTAGGCGATGCTTCCAGTCTGAATAAACTGGTCGATTCTTTTCGCAATTTTCTTACCAATACCACTCACTTTATTAGGTCCGGTGCAAAGTTCTTCACCGCTGGTGACTTCAAAATCGAGGTCACGAATACTATTTGCCGCATTCCTAAATGCACGAGCCTTGAAATGGTCTTCGGTATCATTCGCGAGATAAGTGAGTGCGATCACAATTTCAGCGTTGGTTGATACACTTTCAAGTTTCTTAACAGCTCCCGTCACCAGAAACTCATCAATGATAATGGCAACACTCTTACCAATACCCTTGACTTTATTGGGACCCGCAGATAACTCCTTACCACTCGTCACACTGAATCCGAGTCCGTGTATCATGTCAGCCGCCGTCTGGTATGCATCTTTCTTATGAACGTCTGTTTCCTGTGACGCGAGCTTGTCAAAGATATCCGTCAATTTGGGATTGGATGACACCCAGCATTCTGAGTCAGACACTTCGTTTTCAGACTCATCAAAACATGTTTTGAGGTATTCATCAATCTTCTTCGCGATACTCTTCCCAACACCGTGAACCTTGTTGGGACCTTCAGAGATCTTCATACCATTGACAACCTTGTAAGGTAGTTCATAAATGGAGCTGGCTGCACGGAAGTAAGCGTCGCGCTTAAACTTGTCATCAGTATCATCTGCGAGGTTGTAAAGCATGTCAGAAATACCTATATTGTAAGACACAAAGTATGCGCTGTCAGTTGAACTACCATCTTCAGAGCAATCATCTTCGGAAAAGTTGTTTACGTCTTCATCGTCACCGTTTGATGCGATAGACTCGGAGTCGGAGCAGTCAGACTCTTCATAGTCTGAGTCCAATTCATCGAGATACTCGTTAATCTTTGCTGCGATTCCACTACCAATACCATTGAGATGCATTAAACTTTCACCACTTTCAACCTGGTAAGATAGGTCAGCGACAGTAGTCGCAGCATTTTGGTAAGTAGCTGTCTTGTGAAAATCAGAAGTCATTCTCCCGAGCTCAGTTAGACGCTCAACAATACCGACGTTTACAAGACGTTTGGAGTAGGGCGTCTTAATCCCAACTCGTGCAGTTGTTTCAAAGAGAGACCGGTTCTTGTACTTGAGATCATTAAGCTCATTGAGCGTGTCGTCTTTCTCGTCGTTGGCCTCATCGAGCAACTTCTTGAGCTGCTTAATCTTGGTTCGAGACTCATCAGCTTCATTGAGAGTGGTGCCAACCCTTTGAATTTCAGATTCAATAAATTCTTTCCGGAGTTCGGAGTTCTCCTTCTCGAGCTTGAGGATGTAGTCAGTGATAGAGTGGGAGTTCATGGGGCCAGACATTGAAAGTTGAATGAAAAACATGGTATTTACGTGTCACTTAGGTGTTTAAAGACGAAATTCTTTGATTATCAAATGACTTCCCTTATTTCACCAATTCACATTCAAAAGACATCTACCAAGTTTCTTCAAAAAAGAAAGAGGTCTAACAGGCGCCTTGTCAGACCTAGACAGGTCCAAGCAGCCCTCCCCAACCCCGACCTTGCGAACTATGCACAGCTCCAACTTGTTACCTGGATTTTACCTATGACAATCGCAGGTCGCCTTCTCAAACTAGACTACCCTAATATTGTAGCGGGTTTGACTTTGATGACAATTGCTAAACTATCCTTAGCAGCAAATGGTATTATCAATTACTAAAGATAATATATGTCTCTACTAAGATGCTAACAAGACTTTTAATTGTACGACCCAGTGTTCGTGTCCGCGCTAAAAAGGACGACTTCGTAGCCCCTGCAGATGCACCAGGTGAGGGGAATAGGCGGTTTCCAAAGTGGGATGAGTTGGGACCATGTGAAGACCCACCTAAAAAGAAGCCCATAAACCCCATTAAGAAGTTTCTCATGAAAAAGTTCAAAATCAAGGAGATTGATTATGAAAAGTTCAATAAGGAAAGTAAATGGGCTATTCACCCAGAGGATAAAGATAAGGATCCTTAGATACTAAATGTCACTTACACTGACCTTCTTCATTCCTCACCATACACGTAGTGTAAGGACCCACATATTCACCGACCCTGCGCAGTATGACATAGAAGTAAACACAGCTCGTGGTTTTAAATTCATAAAACCTAAAACTACTAAGGCCAAGCCCAAGAAACTGCAACACCATATTCCCGTTGACCCCGATCAATTTGATACTGATGAAAATTTAAATAGGCATGTACCTAATTGGTAATTATATTTAGTTTAAAGTCCTTGTCAAACTTCAAACTAATCTTCCCCTCGTCCACAAGACGCTTTATCGTTTCGCCAACCTTTAGGTTTTCGTTATACGCCTCAGTGTGTTTTGGATCAGCTGGTAGATTTGGCATGAACATGTTAAATGCCATCATTTTCTTAGCCATCGGGAGTTCCTTATCTTGAAGTACACTTAAAAGATTTTTGGGGAGCCTGGAAAGATCCATTTTAGACAGGCTTGAAAGATCCATTTTATATTCAAAGAGGGGTTTTTCTTTAACTGGAGCCCTAAGTAAAATCGATTCATGGTATTTACATCTCACAACTCAAAATGAAGAACACTACCATCATCAAAGCTGAACCCGGAAACTATGTGCTCTCCCTTAACGATATTGAAAATGGACAATTTGTTCTTTCCAAACACCCCGTTGTCGCCTTTCACATCGTGCCGTATTACGATGAAAGTCGATATGAGACTCGTCCAATCACAGTAATTGGAGGTCCTATATTCGTTAAACCCACTCTTTTGACCCCCGATGGTGTGGTGTACGAAGAAAATTGTACCCCATGCGACTTGGAGACCCACATCGAATGTCTCTCTGCGCGTCACGGGGACAAACTCGAGTTCCATGTGAGTATGAATAGACTCTAGACCCTAGAATTGTAATAAATGAACCCAATTGAAATCATTTTGGATGCTTAAGTCAGAGGTATGATAGCGAATATAATACGAAAAATGTCTTTGTTTTCGACCCTCGAGAATCTCATTGTAACCGAACTTGAAAAACAAAAAACAAATATTTGGGCCTGTAGCCGTTTCAAAGGAATTGAAACACTCCCCTGTGACGTTTCTGGTAAGCTTGGTGAACTTTTAGTTGAACTAGTTTGTAAAACTGGTGAAATCCCATACGTTTACAAAGGTAATGAGTGTAGTAGCTTGGCAGATGACGCCAAGGTTTACGATATCATTATAGCTGGAAAACGCATTGAAATCAAGACAGCTCGGATGGGAAATTGTGGGAACTTCCAGCACGAATCCCTACGAAACGACTCGGGTGCCGATGCATGGCTTTTCGTTGACATTGCACCACAATCGGTCACGTTTTCGATTTTGGATTCGTTCGATCTTGGGCGGCGGGATAAGCATCCAGTGTTAGGTGTAACCCCCCACTTGAGGAAAAAAACGAGTAATGTATACAAATTGGACTTTTCCGAACGGGTAATTGAACGGTCGGAAAAGGCTGGGATTGCAAAAAAGTTTACAGACGTTGCGGTAACCCAAGAAGTTGTCGACTTCTTCAAAAGTAAGTTTACCCAAGAAAGTACTCCTGAATCGAGGACGTCCGTAGATTTAGAGCCGAGTTCGTTGACAGGAAACTTATGTCACCCCAATCAATTGAGTTAGCCTTTTTAATAAAATCATGTTTATGTTTTAAAAATACTATACCGTACCCACGCCTACCCGGAAGATCTTCAAATGATTTATATACCTTCATATTATCTTTTCCAAAACATGTAGATGGTAAATATATATCACATTTACCTATCATCTCCTTGTTTCTCGTGGAAGAAACTGTTCCACCGTCTGACATAGAATATATACGTACAGCATCTTCACTGTACGTTTTGATTTGATAATCGGGATTTTCTGTATGTTTAGACCATATCTGAAACACACAGTTAATCTTCGTTTTCGCTTTATTCGGTGAATGAAAGTTTTCAGTGAAACTTTCACTGTGTATCAAGTTGTACCCCAAAACTCTTTTCCTTGGTGAGCCCTTTCCATCACTTTCAAATAGTTGTGGAAGGATAAAACACACATAGTCTGCAAATTCATATGAATGATTAATAAATCGCAAGGCTAAATGACCCCGAAGACCAAACGGTGGATTCCCAAATACAACGTGGTTTTTAGATACATCATCAGGCTTCCATGATAGGTAATCCTCTTTTACAATACCATCACATCTGGGTTCTATATCTAGTCCGATCGTGTTACTGGGTAACACTTTCATAAAACTACCATCACCCGCCGATGGTTCTATAAATTGGTACTTTTTAACATCAACCTTTGTTTTAGATGTGAATGTATTCCAACACTTTTGTGCTACTTCGGGTGAAGTAAAAAACTGATCTTTCAATGTATGTGAGTATACACTATAATCTATCTCACGCGAGAGACATTTATGTAAATCAAATATATACTGTTCCGGGACAGACTTTAGGTCTAACCAACGTTTAACAGTACCGGGTGATAGATTCAAGATCTCTGATACTTCATTCACACTTTTTTCTTTTAAAACTTCATCTAAAAGTTTAAGTGTATCTTTACCCATATTCATTTAAATCATAAATTCTTTAAACGATTACAACTCTACCTAAGTGGGACCTATTTCCACCACATTTTCAACTAATACAAAATGTCTTACACTTTCGATGATCAACCCGTGTATAAGATTGGTGAATCTTTCACTATGAGGAACATCCTAAACATCGTCGATAAGATGAATATCGCCATGCCCCACCACGAGTTCGAACCCGAACCTATTTATGAGGGTGGTATTCGCGTGAAACAGGGTGGAGGGGAATTCAAAACATTTCGTCTCAATTTTGACAACTGGCCTTATTTTGGTCGACACGGTGTCAAAACGGAGGATCTTGATACAAAACTGGTTGCCTACGACTTTACGGGTAAGGGGAAAATGTATACGAATTTCAGAACTTTATATGGGGCACCTGAATGGACGAAAGACGAAGTTAACTGTGTAGATAAGATTGTCCGTGCAGAGGGGATGAAGAGAGTTAGGGCTTAGAATTAGTTATTAATACATACGCTGGTACGGAACCCTTTGGTGGTTTCTTACAGAATATCTTACATTCACAACAATCCTTTACACACACGAGTTGCTTTTTAGTCGCGTAACATCGTGTCGGTAACATAATATCTTTTGAGAGGTACCGAACTATCTGGTCTATGAGTATCATCCTACTTACTTTTAGGATTTTATTTTAGTGCGTAAAATCACAGACTGAACATTAGATTTAAAATTGTAAATTAATACTAATGATCAGTGTATCGATTATTCCGATTGCGTTTTTGGGGTTGACATCTTTGTATTGGATTTGTGTATGTACGAACGCACGCGATGACGTCGATACAAGGAAATGTACTCTCATTCCGGGATGAACGAGTTTAGGGTCTTTTCATGAAAATATGAAATTTTAGGTCTTTGCGTGTGACGTTTTGTCGTGAGAAGGGGTTTTTAAAAAGAACTTTATTTGGTTGGGTAGCGAACGCTGTACGTACTTGCATTTTGGCGAGTTTTTTGAAAGTATTTGATGTGATGTATCTAAAGTTATCTATTTTGATTGCTTTATCACCAGCCGAGAATTTGTTGAAACTTATATTATTATTCGGAAAGTTATTCATGATTTTACTAACCCACCTAACACCCGTTCGTTTTTCCATTTGATTATTTCTGTTATTCATTTTTTTTTGAAGGGCTGCTATCTTTTTACTCAAGTCATTTCTTTTCAATATCATATTTTCGAGTGTACTCATTTAAGATATGTATATAAAAAAATTATCGTAAATCCTTATCCGCTGTGTAGTACGTCTTCCCCTTAGTGGCGAAACTATGCACCCTAGCATACCCCCACGCTTGTGGAGAGGCTCCCGGACGATGCCCGGTTCTCCACGCAGCGAGCCCTCTGTTATAGATGGTCTTCACAGTCTTTAGAGGAATCTTAGTAGCCTTAGCAATTTCAGGGAGGGATTTAGCTCCCGGATACATTTTCCTAAATTTCTGGGTGTAGGAGGAAGTTTTTGTCTTCTGTCCT
>Ga0308007_10000559_pt1 | contig 17028 bp, 17 predicted proteins | sample Neamet71_FD_203152 | JGI IMG/M metagenome (GOLD analysis project Ga0308007, IMG submission 203152) | Marine microbial communities from water near the shore, Antarctic Ocean - #71 | ecosystem: Environmental > Aquatic > Marine > Unclassified | place: Southern Ocean | collected 2014-06-07
CAGACCAAAGCTTATAAAAGGAAAATTAAAACTCTCTGATTTTCCTAAACTACCTCAAGACAATACAATTAAGCCTTACAGTATTAATTTTTGGTGTTTTGTGAATTAAGCGAGATAAACATGTTTATACGTGCTCTTTTCTTTCGGCTAAGACGCCCAATAAACAAAAAATGCTAAGAACACTAATAGGCAAGTAAGGCAGGGCTATATATTTCAGTAGAGTTTCGAGCAGAGGTTGTAACCAGACAGTTAATAAACCATAACCAAATGTACACATCAAAATAAAAGAAATCACTCGGATAAAAAACATCCAAGATGAAACAACACGTCTAATCATATCATTTAGATTATTACCATAAACAACCAAACAAGTAGCTACGATCGCTAACGCTATATCACTTAAATATGGGCTCATATTCTGAGCGAATTGAAGATTAAGACTGTAAAAAAAATTCATTAAATATTCTCTATTAGACCTTTGTATAAAATCATTAGAGCAATACTACTTCGATAAAATTACAGATCAAGAGATTATCACACTGTAATCTCAATTAAATACCACTTCACAGTCTGTCTTTCAAAGCCTGAACATCAATTTCACCAGCGACTAATTCTCGACTGGGAATTAAATCACGATATACCACACTAACATCAAACGTCGTGTTATTAAGCTCAATCATAGTGCCATCATTAAAACGCCACTGAGCTCGACCATAACCATTATTAACAGAACCAGCCATAGGATCTTTATATCGTTTAACTAACAGATTACCCAATTTTTTTCGTAATTTAGGACTTTCAACAGAGCCGGCAAGAATGATTTTTTCGACAAAATAATAGTCATTATAATAAACAGATAGTCCACGAATCCCTAATACATCATGGTCACCTAAACTATAATCTACTGTTTTTTGACTTGCATTAGGAAAGTTTGTTACTCCCATTTCTGCTAACTTATCTTCAAGCGTTTCTTGGCTTAAGTCATTTAGCACTAAACCAAAAAGCTCAGCGCCTTTCATGCTGATAGGAGAAGATTCTAATAAATTTTTATTGTCTTCAGCTATAACAACATTTAAAAAAATATTGGATAAAAGTAATAGGCCAATACCTTTACAAAATAGCTTCATAGCTCACCTCAATAACAATTAAATAATAACCTGACAAACCTCTGTAGTTGGAAGGTTATTATTAGTATGACCTGATATAATAGCCCAAAATTTTTCAATAAAAGAGAAAAATATCGTAACTAACTGTAAGTTAAGAGGAAAATATGGCGTTAGTAATTGGTATTACAGGTGTTTCTGGTAGTGGTAAAAGTCGTCTTTGTGCACTTCTTACTGAGGGCAGCGAAGAAAAGATCACGGTTCTTTGTCAGGATAATTTTTACAAAGGTTGCGGTAGTATAGATCCGGATGTTTATAATTTTGATGATTTAAGTTCTCTTGATACTGAAAGCATCACCTTAGCCATCCATAATTGTAAAAATAAGCAACAGCCTAATGAAATTCCTATCTATGATCATTCTAAACATAGTCGTACTGGCTATCAAAACCTCGAACCAACGCAGGTAGTTTTAATAGAAGGTCATATGATGTTTCAAGATGCCAATATTCGTGATGCTGTCGACTATTTACTTTTTGTGGATACCGATTTAGACATTGCTGTAGTGCGTCGTTTAAAACGAGATATTGCTGAACGAGGTCGCAATGTTAACGAGGTAACTAGCCGATATATGCGCCATGTGCGTCAAGCCGCGCTAAAAACATTAGATATTAGACATAAAGCCGATTTCATTATTCCCAACAATAACAGTTTTACTAATGCCGCTAATTTATTACGTGGCCATATTAATTTTTTATTAGACGAGAAAAAAGTAAAGTAGCCTTTACTTTTTAATCACCTCGCTTAAGCATTGCTTTTAGTGCAGAAAGCGACGCCCTACCCACTTCTTTTTTCACAGCCTCCGGCTCATCTCCTCGACCTTCCCATTGGAGAGAGTCTGCTGGCAACTCGTCTAAGAAACGACTAGGCAAACAATCCACATCTTCGCCATATTGCCGGCGCTTAGATGCTAACGTCATACAGAGCGTTCGCTTTGCTCTAGTAATTCCTACATAGGCCAAGCGTCTTTCCTCTTCAATATCATCGCTCTCGATACTGTTTCTATGAGGTAGAAGCTCTTCTTCAAAACCAATCAAATAGACATGTGGAAACTCCAATCCTTTAGAGGCATGTAACGTCAACAACTGCACTTTATCTTCGTCCTCTTCTTCCTCTTGACGTTCTAACATATCAATTAATAACAACTTACTAATCGCTTGATCCAATTCTGCACTTGGATCTTCTTCCCAAGCACTCTCCATCATGCGCTGGATAGAATCTAATAAAAAACGGACGTTATCAATACGTCGCTCTGCTGCCTTAGGGTTACTAGCTTGCTCTTGCAACCAACCAAAGTAATTCATGTCGTGAATCATTTGTTCAATGACAGGAACAGGAGAAGCGCCTGACAAACGCTGCCTCAAACTACTAATCCAATGCTCAAAATCTTGTAAACTTTTTTTAGCTCTATCACTAATTCGATCATCTAATTCAGCAAGACGACAAGCCGAAAATAAACTCACATTATGCTCGGTGGCTAACATCCCAACCTTTTCTAAAGTTGCCGGGCCAATTTCACGTTTGGGTAAATTAATGATTCGTAAAAATGCATTATCATCATCCGTGTTAACCAATAAACGTAAATAGCTCATTAAATCTTTAATTTCTGCCCGAGAGAAAAACGAGGTTCCCCCATTTACCTTATAAGGTATTCGATAAGCTTGTAATTTTATTTCTAATAACCTGGATTGATGATTACCACGATATAACACGGCAAAGTCTTTATAAGGGATTTCATGCCGTAGATGTCTTGCTTGAATCTCTGAAGCAATTCGATCAGATTCCGCTTCCTCATTACGTGTCACAATAACTCTAATAGGGTCACCAATACCAAGATCACTCCACAAGGATTTATCATAAACATGAGGGTTATTGGCAATAAGTGTATTGGCTGCGTTCAAAATAGTACGAGTGGATCGATAGTTTTGCTCTAACTTAACGAGTTTTAAGCCCTTATAATCAGTATTGAGTCGCTCTAAGTTCTCAGGACGAGCGCCACGCCACGCATAGATAGATTGATCATCGTCACCCACCAAAGTAAAACATTTTCGTGAACCCGCTAAAATTCGAATCAGTTCATATTGACTATTATTTGTGTCCTGACACTCATCAACTAATAAGTATCGTACTTTACGTTGCCATCTCTCTCTTAGCGTCTCATGGTCACTTAACAAACTAACAGGCAATAAAATCAAATCATCAAAATCGACGGCATTGTAAGCTCTTAGGTATCGCTGATATTGGGTATACACTTGTGCCGCTAACAAAGTGTCTTCGGCATCAGCATTAACAACCGCTTCATTCGGAGGGATTAAATCATTTTTCCAATTTGATACTGTCGTCTGACAAAAATTAGCCGCGTCTAACTCTCCATTAAACTCTTTATCTAATATTTCTTTTATTAGAGTCAACGAATCTTGTGAATCGAATAACGTAAACCCTTTCTTTAAACCCGCTCGGTCATATTCTTTACGTAAAATAGTTAAACCTAAGTTATGAAAGGTAGAAATTTTTAAACCTCGACTTTCATCACGACTTAACATACTCACAACACGCTCTTTCATTTCACGAGCCGCTTTGTTTGTAAAAGTAACCGCCACAATATTGGTTGCTTTAAAGCCACACTCTTGAATTAAATAGGCTATTTTAGTGGTAATTACGCTGGTTTTTCCACTACCAGCTCCAGCTAAAACAAGCAGAGGCCCATCAATACGCTTCACGGCGTCCAACTGACGTTCGTTCAAGCTTTTTAATCGTTGATTAATTGATAACGGTGTAGTGTGTTTTTTCATTAGGTAAAAGTCATTAAAGTAAGCATCAGAAAACTCAAAAATCTATGTTACATGACTATATCCTTAGTCACTACTTACGAATGATAGATTCTCGTTAAAACACGGTGACTTTTAGGAAAGCAGTATGATCAGTCTAAAAATTAACACAGATATGATTATTGAAGAATGCCGATAAATGTTGTTTTTTAATTACTTAATACAAACGCTCTAAGCAGATTTCACAACAAAATCTACTTAGCGTGTTTCACTATTCTTAGCCCTCAATATTTTTAAAAGACACCGTTATGAAGACAATAATGAAATGGATGAATGAGCATTTTCTACGGCATCAGTATCATAATTTATAGCGCCTGCTTCAATTATTTCTATATCGCTAATTCCAATAAAACCTAGAAATTGACGTAACCATGGTGTTAAAAAATCAATTTCACTATCAATTTTCGTACCGCCAGACGCTATCACGACATAAGCCTTCTTATTTTCCAATAATCCAACAGGGCCTTTTTCAGTATACTTAAACGTCTTACCTACTCTAGCAGCTAGATCACTCCAAGCTTTAAAGCCTGCTGGCATAGCAAAGTTATAAATGGGTATACCTATTACCAAAACATTAGCATTTAATATCTCTTCTACTACTACATCCGAGAGCTTAACCGAATTTTGTTGCGCTTCATTACGGTCTGCTTCAGGTGTAAAATAAGTCTCTATCATAGCGTCATTAACAAAAGGAAGGTTTTGGCTAACATCTCGATAGATTACTGTACTTTGTGGTGTACTAATTTTTTGAACTACCTCAAGACTTAGCTGACGAGAGACTGATGATTTTGTCCGACCACTGGCGTCTATGTGTAATATTCTACTCATTAAAATTCTCCTAAAAATTATAATAGATTATTGGATTAACTATTTGAATTAACTCTGTGGAACATCGATTACCAATACTTTGGAATCACGTTGTGCTTTAATATTTATAGACGAAATGCTTTTAACTTCCAGACCATCTCCTTCATTTAATAGCTCTCCTTCAATTTCAATTTTTCCTTCCGAAACCAAAATATAAGCTTGGTGCTTTACTTTCTGATTTACTTGAGTACCTTCAAGAAGATGGCCTGCATAAATAAAAGCATCTTGATGAATTGTTAATGGTGCACTGCCATTTCCAGACACTAAAAGGCTCAATTCGTCCGTTGTCGGTATTTTTGGGAACTCATAACTATCCCATCTAGGGGATACCTCAAGTCTATTAGGCTCAATCCATATTTGATACAAACTGGTATCTTCATTTTCATAGTTAAACTCTGAATGAGAGATACCAGCCCCCGCACTCATTATTTGAACATCACCAGCAACAGTTCGGCCAATATTGCCATTACTGTCTTTATGAGTGATGGCTCCTTTACGAACATACGTAATAATTTCCATATTTTTATGCGAATGTGTATCAAAACCAGACCCTGCTTTAATCACATCATCATTAATCACTCGTAGCACGCCAAACCCCATTCGATTCGGATTGTAATAACTAGCAAAACTAAAATGATAACGAGCATCTAACCAACCATAATTGGTGTGCCCTAAATTTTTATAGGCATGAGTAGTAACCATTTCCATCTCCTATTTATTAAGATTGAAACCCCTTCAAATGCTTTAGGAGTTCGCTTATTAATTTAAGTGATATAGTACCAGTTCCACATAAAATGATAATATGTTAAAAATACAATTGAATAGTTCCAAATGGTTACTAATATGAATCACATCTCTCGAATTAGCGTATTTATTCAGGTTGTTAAGCACACTAGCTTTGTTGGCGCAGCACGTGCACTAGGCATGACAGGACCGGCTATTAGCAAGCAAGTAAAGGCGTTAGAAGATCAGCTAGGCGTCAAATTATTAACCAGAACCACAAGGCATGTTGCGCTCACTGAAGAAGGCGCTATTTACTTTGATCGAGCGAGAAAAGCATTAGAAGATTTAAGTGAAGCTGAACAACATATCCAAGAATTAAAAGCGGTTCCAGCTGGAAAACTTAAAATAAGTGCTCCGACATCGTTTGGTAATCAATTTCTTACCAAACCAATAGCCACATTCGCTGCACGCTATCCAGATGTTGAATTAGACGTCGATTTTAGTGATCGTAGAGTTGATGTAATAAGAGAAGGTTATGACCTCGTTGTTCGAGTTGGAGTATTAGAAGATTCAACACTTATTGCTAGTAAACTGGCATCTTGTCCACTTGTACTTTGTGCCTCACAAACTTTAATAGAACAATATGGGCCGCTGACCTCAGCAGAACAACTTCCTCGGTATCCGGGCCTAGTTTACAATCAACACTCTCAAAAAGAAGAGTGGCGTTTCCAAAAAGCGAATGGCGAAATACAAACGCAAACACTTAACCGAAACTTTGCTGCAAATACTGCAGACATGCAGCTCGAAGCCTGTTTAACAGGCGTCGGCATTGCGTTATTACCCATTTTCACTGTTTATCCATACCTAGAAAGTGGCGAATTAATAAAAATCCTGCCTGAGTACAAAACTTATCCAGAAAGTGGTATTTATGTGCTGTATCCGCAGAATCGTTACCTTGCCACACGAACTCGTTTATTTATTGATTCGTTAAAAGCGGCCAGTAAAAACTTTTCATGGTGTTAATGCCTAACTTGCTGTCACTCATTACTCTTAATTGAACTAAACACATTTATGTTCTGGCTCATTCTTTTTAACAAGTATCGCCCAGTATTTAAGACATAATTAAAAAAGCCCGAACATTACATCCAGGCAAAAAAAGTCATCGAGCATTATGCTTTAGTACATTAAAGCTTTGTATATGAAGCCACACTTTTTGAAAGTATAAGCTTGGCACTCTCTTCATTAAAATTAAGAAAATGTTTAGTTTCAAGGTGCTCTGTGAAATTTTTCTCTGTGTCATACGCTTCATAAAGAAAAAATGCTACATCATCACTAGTACTTTCATTTCTTTTAGAAACTTCGAAAACTCTGCAACAAGGCTCTTCTGACAAACTATTTTCAGCTTGCTTAAGTACCATTTTTTGAAACAAATCCGCATTTTCACTTTTAACTATAAACGTAACTGTAATAATAAACATCATTACCCTCTTTTTTCAGTTTGTAGGCTACCTGCCGTGCCGTAGCCTTTAGAAAATCGTGCATGAACTTCTTGCATTTGTTCTGCTGATAATAGATAAGGCTCTTGGCCTGATGACAAAATTCGAAGATATATTTCAGATAACGTTTCAACTTCTAGCGCAATAGCTAAAGCTTGTTTTAAACTTTTACCACACGCAACTTGTCCATGATTTGCTAGCAAGCAGGCCTTGCGTCCTTCTAAAGCAACTAAGGCTGCATTAGACAACGCCTGCGTTGCAAATGTCTCATATTGAGCGCAGCGTATTGTGTCTCCACCTGCCAATGCAATCATATAATGAAAAGGCGGGATATCTTTTCTTAAACAAGCCAAGCTAGCAACAGCTTTACCATGGGTATGAACAACAGCATTCAAGTCTTTACGCGCATTTAGAATATCTAAATGAAAACGCCACTCACTGGATGGTTTACGCCCAAATTCATTCCTTTGATATTCACCTTCACTGTTCACAAATACAATGTCATCAGCAACTAGATCCTCATACACCACACCAGAAGGTGTAATAAGAAAACCGTCATCGACTCTGATACTGGCATTACCAGAAGCGCCTTGATTAATTCCCATCGCATTCATTTGTAAAACGCACTTTATCAAAGCTTCACGTTCAATTTTATGTTTCATTAAACAGTGTCTCTTTCAGTCATCTCAAATGCTTTAAGAAAAAATGTTTCTGAGCCAAAATTACCTGATTTTAAAGCAAGTGCGACTGTTTTTTCTCCTTGTATAAAGGTCCAAGGAACACCGGGTTCAATTTCGTCATCAATGAGTAATACAGAGGCTTCTAATGCTGAAGTGATGGCGCCTGAGGTTTCGCCACCTGCAACAATAATTTTACTCACTCCGTATTCAGTCACACCTTTAACCGCCAAACGAGAAAGGCATTCTTCAACTAACTTGCCAGCCTTCTCGACCCCTAACTCACGCTGTACTTTAGATATATTTTCTGGTGTATCACTCGCATAGACTAAAATAGGAGACTTGCCGATATTGCTACTAACAAAATTTTCTAACCGTTGAAACTCATCATCATTCTTTGAAAGAGCAATAGGATCCACGGCAACGCCTAGATTGGACTGTAAAAAGCAAGCTACTTGAGCTCTTGTTGCTGTAGAACAACTACCAGCAAGAATTAAAGTATGCCCTTTTGGAAAAGCGACTTTATTTGTATCTTGTTGATTTTTCATCCAATTTAACTGTCGATATAAATCAGGCAAACCTTGTGCTAAAGCGGCACCACCCGTTAATAACGTCATACTTTTTGCAGCATGTGCTATGGAGATTAAATCATCATCCGTTAAAGCATCAACCACCCAAAGACTGTCTTCTGTTGTTTCAAATTCAGCTTCTAATGCTTTTACTCCAAGTTGAACCTGTTGCCAACTTACACTCTTAATATTTATTTCTGTTGAAACTTGAGAGCTTAATAAGCGAACCAAATTTGAATCATTCATTGGTGTCAAAGGGTGATCTTTCATTGCAGATTCAGCTAAAGGCACACCATTTACAAATAAATTACTGCCATACACAGTACGCCCGTTAATCGGGTAACTTGGACAAACAATTGTTTTATTCGTTTTTAACCGTGTTAATAATGCTTCTATTACAGGACCAATATTGCCTTTTTTTGTCGAGTCGAAAGTCGAGCAATATTTAAAAAATATTTGCTTTACGCCCTGCTCAAGTAGCCAATCACAAGCAGATAACGAATCTTCCACAGCATCATTAATGGGCTGAGTTCTTGATTTTAAGGCAACAACAATAGCATCGACATCTTGCAATTTAAGTGCTTTTTCAGAAGGATTTCCATTTATTTGTAAAACCCTCATTCCATTACGCTTTAAAACAGAGGCAATGTCCGTTGCTCCAGTAAAATCATCTGCGATACAGCCTAACAATACACTCACTAACCTTTCCTCTTATTTGATTTCAACTGCTTTAGACAGAAGAATAAAATACTTTTAAACTTTTTATTAAATGGCGTTTTGCTTAAAAGAATTAAAACAATCACTAGCAGTAATAGTATTGATACAGGACGCTCTATAAAAGGTAAGAGACTGCCTTCTGAAACCATCAATGCTCTTCTTAAATTTTCATCAGCCATTGGCCCTAAGATGACACCAATAACGAGTGGTGAAATTGGGTATTTCATTTTCGTCAAATAATAAGCCACGATCCCAACAAGAACCATCATATATAGATTGAAGATATTAAGGCCTAGAGCATATGAACCAATAACACATAACAAAGTAACAACAGGCAAAAATATGGGAGCAGGAATGCTTAATACTTTCACAACTTGTTTTGCTAAGAACATGCCGTTTATCCACATTGCGATCGAACACAACACTAAAATAGCCGTCACTTCGATTAGGAAATCTGGGTTTTGAACAACTATCATAGGACCCGGAGTTATGCCATGGAGCATTAAAGCGCCAAGTAGCATCGCTGCAGGTGGACTACCCGGAATACCAAGAGTCAATAAAGGAATAAGCGCACCGCCTATGCAGGCATTATTTGCCGTTTCAGATGCAATTATTCCTTCTGGTTCACCTGTTCCAAAGGTTTCAGGATGTTTAGATGTATTTTTTGCGGCACCATATGACACCCATCCAGCAATATCTTCTCCAATCCCAGGAACTGCGCCAATCCCTATACCTATCATGGAAGAGCGTGTAATGTTTTTAATATTTTTTACTAGAGTAGACCACTCAGGCATAATCCGGCCAAACTCTTGCATCTCCCCCAAACTTTCCTTATTTCTCAATGCTTTAATAACTTGAGGGATACCAAATGCACCGATTAAAACAGGAACAACCTCTAAACCTTGATCAAGATCAGGCATATCAAATGTAAAACGTGGAAAGAATTGTAGAGGGTCACGACCTATCGTCGAAATAGCAAGACCAATTAGTCCGGCAATCCAGCCCTTAATAACCAGATCTGAACTCGTTAACGTCCCACTAATTAAAATCCCAAATAGTGCTAATAGGAAAAATTCAAATGATGTAAATTGCAAAGCCATTTTGGCGACCAAAGGAGCCGCCATAACAAGTACAAAAATCCCCATTAAAGTCCCTATTAATGAAGCTGTTGTGGTTAAACCTAATGCCCTTCCACCTTGCCCTTTACAAGCAAGAGGGTAACCATCCAATGCCGTTGCAGCCGCGGCGGCAGTACCAGGAATATTAATTAGTATTGCCGGGTATGAACCGCCATAGATAGCACCGACATACAGGCCAAGCAAAGCAACAAGAGCCGAGTTAACATCCATTCCATATGTTAACGTTGTTAGTAATGCAACACCTAAGGTCGCTGTTAACCCTGGTAAAGCACCAAAAATGATTCCAAAAAATGAAGCGCTTATTAATAAAAATATATTTAAAGGTGATGACAATAAAGAAAATAAAGTACTTCCAAAAACACTAAATGATGACAATATATCCATTATTTACCTCTCCACATATCTCGAACTATATATTTAACATCTACCATTTTTTCAATAACGATTCCTTCGGTAGGTAGAGGTACTAACATACCTAAACGAAAAATAGGGCACATAACTACGGTTACAATTAATGCCGTTTTCCAACTCGTCTTCCAAGCCTTTAAAAGGTTTAATTTTGTAGACCATGTTCTTGAAATCACTACGATAGAAATACCTATAGCGACGATCAACCAATCTAATAATGCACGTTGATCCTCATCTAAATTAAAACCATGATAAATAACCAGTAAACTAACTGAAATAGCCGTCCAAAACACAAAGATTTTTTTCTGTAGTAAAGGATTGTCTGAGTAAAAAGCTAAGATAAATACAAATAAGAAAATAAAAGAAGATAAAGCAAAGTCGATTAACGGAACCCAACTAAAGACCATACCTGCAATCAGAGAAATTAAAAGAAAAAAGCGGCCTCTACTCTCTCGGCTTTTGTTAACAACAGGAACATCACTGTGTTCTCTAACAAATACCAGCCCTTTAATTAATAGACCCACACCGCAAATCAATAAAATACTGGCCGTTAATACTGGAAATAATGCAGGTGAAACATACCAAACATTCTGAATACCGGCATAACTATCGGTTAGAGGAAAAGAAGCGCTTTCAAAAATCATTAGCAGTGACAATATAATGATGACTACCGCTGTTTTTATATCAGCACGTCGTAGCACCATAAGTTCTTCAGATTGCATACATCCCCCACTAAGGTTAAAACGTATTAATTAAAAGGAAGATGGCATCTCGCCATCTTCCCAATTAGTAAAATCCTAGCTCTATTTTAGTTCAGAGAGTTTAGGAATTCCTAATGTTTGTGGGTTTACTTTTGTTGCGCCCAAGTCTTGTAGTGTCCAAGAAAAAAGCGATTCTAAAAATGCAAACTCATCACTTGCAGCTTGGCCAGATAAACCGGATAAAACATAGTAGTTATCTTTAGCCCAAGTTTGTAGTTTTGCACTTGCTATTGCTTTTTGGAACGCGATAGCTAATTTGCTTTTAACCGATTCTGGAGCATCATTTCTAACAGCAAAGCCAATTGCTTGCATTATAGGTAAATGCTTTTGAAGCTGAGGGTAAGATTCAAATGCAGATGGAATTGCTTTTACGCCTTCCAAAGACTGTCCATCAGCAACTAACATAGCTAAAGGCTTTAATTGACCACCTTTAATTAACTGTTGCTGTTCTGCCAATGAAGTAATTACCAAATCAACTTCACCAGTCAATACGGCAGTTTGAGCAGGAGCAGAACCAGGGTAAGGAATATAGTTAAACTCTACCTCTGTACCGTTTGCCAATGCGAGTAAGTTAAGGTGATGAATAGATCCAGCGCCTCCAGCACTTGCTTTGATTGATTTAGGGTTTAGTTTTGCTGCTTCTATTATTTCTTCTAAAGAATTGTATTTAGATTTTGCAGACACAGAAATTAAATCAGGTGATCCTCCTACAATGAAAGGATACCAAACATTCATTCTCTGTTTCCAACCACCTTGAACGGCTGATGCAACCACTGACTCAGATAAGCCAACTAGAGTATAACCATCAGGTTTTGCTTTGTGTACATAGCTCATACCTAATGAACCAGCAACGCCACCAGGTCTATTCGTAACATTAATATTTACATCAAGATGTGGAGCCATTTCAGACGTAATCATTCGATTAATTACGTCTGTACCACCACCTGCAGACCAAACTACAACGTTGGTAATATCTCTTTCTGGGTATCGATCCTCCGCGTATACGCTTACAGAAACACATGTAATTAAAACACTAGAAACTAAGGCTGATATAGTCTTTTTCATTTCGTTACTCCAAAGATTATTTTTATTTTACTCTTGTGAAATCTATCCTATCGAATAGAATTATTAATGTATACATTAATAAATTTATTATTGCAATGAAATATAAAACTCGCTATTGTAAAAACCAATCACAAAGATCAAGCAAAGGATGACTATGTATAGCTTAGACAACATTCATGATATTGGCTCGCAACTTAACCGCCCTGAATGTGTATTAACTACATCAAACCAACGCATTTATTGCTCCAATTGGGATGGCGGTGTAACGGTTATAGAAAAAGATGGTCATCAACACTCTATTTTGGCTAACAATCTAGACTTTGAACTCAAACCAAATGGTATTTGTTTATTAGAAGATGGAAGCTTTTTAGTAGCGCACTTAGGCGCAGAGAAAGGTGGTGTGTTTCAGCTTTTCAGTGATGGAACAGCAAAGCCTTTTATTACCTTTGTTGATGGCCAAGATCTGCCTCCAACCAACTTTGTTCATCTAGATTATCAAGGTCGAATTTGGATTACAGTAAGTACTAGAACAACGCCCAGGGCCGATGCCTATCGCAGCGATGTTCAAGACGGTTTCATTATTCTTTATGAACATGGCAAGGCTCGTATTGTTGCCGATAATTTAGGTTATACCAACGAATGCGTTGTCAGCCAAGATGGACAATATCTGTACGTTAATGAGACCTTTTCTCGTCGTTTGAGTCGTTTCAATATCAACCCAAATGGTGATTTATCAAATAAAAAAATCATCACTACATTTGGTAAAGGCATATTCCCTGATGGATTAGTTGTCGATGAAGATGGTTATTTTTGGATTACTAGCATCATTAGTAATCAGGTAATTAGAGTCTCTCCAGATGGAAAGAACCAAGTCACTCAATTAATAGATGTAGAGGCATCGCACTTAGATTGGGTGGAAGATGCCTTCTTGTCTAACTCAGTAGGTCGCCCTCATTTAGATCAAGTGAAAAGCAAACGTTTAAAAAACATTTCAAGTTTAGCTTTTCATGGAGAAAGTCGTAACACAATAATTTTAGGTTGCCTACTCGGTAATCAAATTTCTAGTTTCAAACAATCTCATACTGGTCTTTCACCTAGCCATTGGCATTTTAAAGGACCATTAATATCTATTTTTCAACCGGAGAAGAAAAAATGAAAGTAACACAAAAAACATTCAATATCGCAGTTTTTGCAGGTGATGGTATTGGGCCAGAAATAACCCCACCTTGTCTTGAAATACTAAAGCTAGCTTGCGCTAAAACAGGTGAGACAGAACTGAACTTTATTGATGTTCCAGCGGGTGCCGCATTATATAGAGATACAGGAGAATCTTTTCCTGCTGAATCAAAACGAATCGCCAAAGAAGCTGATGCCATTCTACTATCTTGTATGGGCTTACCTTCTGTCCGTTATGAAAATGGAACCGAAGTCTCTCCACAAATTGATTTAAGAATGGAGCTTGGTTTATACGCTGGCGTTCGACCTGTACGTCTGGTACCTGGATTGAATCTTCCTTTAGCCAGTGAAAAAGCAAAGGATATTGATCTTGTTTTAATCAGAGAATCAACCGAAGGCTTATTTGCTTCTCATGGCAAAGGCACTGTTGAGAATGATACAATAGCTAAAGATACAATGGTTATTACCCGCCCAGTTTCAGAACGACTTTTTGATTTTGCGTTTAAATTAGCAACTCATAGAAAGAAGAATGGTAGCGAAGGTCGTGTAACATGCGTTGATAAAGCTAACGTATTTCAATCATTTGCTTTCTTTCGTAAGATATTTAACGAACAAGCAAAACTAGCTCCATCAATTATTGCTGATCATAGCTATGTTGATGCTATGGCTTTAAATCTAGTAAGACACCCATGGAATTTTGATGTCCTCGTTACTGAAAATATGTTTGGTGATATTTTATCAGACTTGGGAGCGGCCCTGATGGGTGGCATGGGAATGGCACCTTCAGCTGATATTGGTGATGAACATGCTGTTTTCCAACCTTGCCATGGCAGTGCACCTGATATTGTTGGGGAAGGAAAAGCCAACCCTACCGCTATGTTCTTATCTGCCGCTATGATGCTAGATTGGCTCAGCCAAAACCACCAGTTACCAAGCCTATCTACAGCCGCTAATTTAATTAGAGAAGCAGTCGATAATGCCTTTGTTACAGGTGAATTAACACCGTATGAATTAGGTGGAACAGCCGGGACAGAAGCAATAACATCAGCTGTTATCAATCAATTAAAAAATAAATCATAGGAAATATTGTGTCTAAAACACTTCGAGTAGCAACAGTTGGAGCAGGCTATTTTAGCCAGTTCCACTATGACGCTTGGGCTCGAATAGAAGATGTAAAACTCGTGGCGTTATGTAATCGTAACGCCACAGCTGCTTCTGAAGTTGCCCAAAAATATAATGTTGAATCAGTTTTCACAGATTTTGAAAAAATGCTTGATGAAATCAAGCCGGATCTAGTAGATATTATTACTCCGCCTGAAACACACTCGGCTTATGTTTTAGCGGCCTTAAAACGTAATATTCCCTGTATTTGTCAAAAGCCATTTACACCTTCATTTGAAGAAGCAACGGCTTTAGTCAACACCATTAAAGAAAAGAATGGAAAAGTTATCATTCATGAAAACTTCCGTTTCCAGCCTTGGTATCAAGAAATTAAAAAGCTATTGGATAGCCAGAGCCTAGGAAAAATTTACAATGTCACCTTCAAATTAAGACCTGGAGACGGGCAAGGTGAGGATGCTTATTTATCTCGCCAACCTTACTTTAGAGATATGGAACGTTTCTTAATTCATGAAACAGGAATCCATTGGGTTGATGTGTTTCGGTATTTATTAGGAGAGGTAGAATCTGTATATGCTGACTTACAGCAACTTAATCATGTGATAAAAGGTGAAGATGCTGGTATTGTCCTTTTCCAATTCACCAATGACATTAGAGCAATTTTTGATGGAAATAGATTAGCTGATCATAGTGCGGAAAACCTAAGGTTAACTATGGGAGAAATGCAAATAGAGGGTAGTACAGCTTCTCTAGCCTTAAACGGTGATGGTAAAATCAATATTCGCAAACACGGAGAAGTCAATTGGGTTCCTCATGAATATTCTTTTACAACAAAGAGTTTTGGCGGAGATTGTGTATACAATTTACAAAAGCACGTGGTCAACCATATTTTATATAATACCGAACTGCACAATCCTGTTGAAAGTTATATTAAAAATTTATCCGTTGAAAATTTGATTTATCAATCAGCTGAATCCAAAACACAAAAAAAGTTAGTTAAATGAATTTAATAAAGTAATTTAAATGATTAAAAAAGCGTCAAAGAAAAAGGAACCTCTTGCGAATAAAGCGTATCGAGAATTAAAGAAAAAAATTCTTGATAATGAACTTCACTCTGGCATTCAAATGACAGAGCAAGAAGTTTCTAGCCTTTTAGAAATGAGTCGAACACCGACAAGAGAAGCAATGCTGCAGCTAGCAAGAGAAGGTCTTGTCGACCTAAAGCCTAGGCATGGAATGAGAGTAAAACCTGTTTCAATTGAAGATATGAAAGAGATTTATGACATCCTTACCGGTTTAGAATCGACCGCTGCAGCCTTGTGTGCAACTAAGGGGTTAACTCACGATCAGCTCACACTGATGCATCAATCCGTCATAGCGATGGACGAAGCGTTAGAAAGTAATGATTTGATAGAATGGGCGGCGGCCGATGAGCGTTTTCATCGATACTTAGTCGAGTTCTCAGATAATAATCGTCTTCAAAAACTCGTAAGCAATTTCATTGAACAATCACATCGAGTCAGAATGCTAACGTTAAAGATGCGACCTAAGCCGATTAGTTCCAATAAAGATCATCTTGATGTTATTAAGGCCATTGAGTTTCAAAACTCTGAAACAGCCCGTTCAATTCACCATCAGCATAGGGAAAAAAGTGGACATATGCTCATTTTATTATTAGAAGACTTTGGCCTTAATCATATGTAAAAGAGAAGCTATTTATAGCGTCCATGATTTGACTCTAGGTACATAACATTCAACTTTATGCCTCTAAGAATCAAGCCATTCTCTTCCAGTAAAACTTAGAGAATGGCCTTCAACCACTTCGTTTAGCCGACATCAATAATAATGACTTTTTAACAAATCGGGATATAAACGCTTGTTTCTCTTTAGTAGATAATGATTTAGTCAACTCGGTTACCTCTTTAACTAACCACCTTAGCCAGCTTCTGTTCCATCTTGCGATAAGATAACGACTCCATAAGATGATTTTTCTCTACTTTTATTGATTCATCAAGATCAGACAAGGTTAATGCCACTTTTAACACCCGATGATACGCTCTGGCAGATAACCCTAACTTATCTAATGCTGATTGCATAAAGCTCATATTCTCTGGCGACAAATCACAAATGGCTTCTAATGTTCGACCATCTAATAACCCATTTAGACAACCTTGTCGTTTACGTTGGCGTATAACAGCCGACTCTACACGTTGTCGAATAGCATCACTGCTCTCACCTTCTTCTTTCGAGTTTACTAACAAAGCCGAAGGCAAAGGCGGCACTTCAACATGAAGGTCAATTCGATCCAAAAACGGCGCCGAC
>Ga0308007_10000560_pt1 | contig 17016 bp, 13 predicted proteins | sample Neamet71_FD_203152 | JGI IMG/M metagenome (GOLD analysis project Ga0308007, IMG submission 203152) | Marine microbial communities from water near the shore, Antarctic Ocean - #71 | ecosystem: Environmental > Aquatic > Marine > Unclassified | place: Southern Ocean | collected 2014-06-07
ATTTCCAAGACTCCGACCGCATCAGGGAGAAGTGATGCCTAAGGTCGAAATGACCGATGCTGATCTGGTTCAATTGATTTGCGCCTATCGCCTATTGGATGAAGACGTGGAGCTATCAATGTCCACCCGAGAAAGTGAAATTTTTAGAAACAACATTGTGAATTTAGGAATAACTTCCATAAGTGCAGAATCTAAAACCAACCCAGGAGGTTACGCGGTAGAACCCGAGTCCTTAGAGCAGTTTGAGATTTCGGATGAAAGAAGCACCGAAGAAATCAAACAAATGATTCAATCGCAGGGATATGAAGTAGTTTGGAAAGACTGGGACAAGAGTTATTTTGAAATTGCATAAAATGAGTTTATCAGCAGCAGAGAAAGAGCAATATGACAGACACCTAATTCTTAATGAAATTGGTGAAGAAGGTCAACTAAAACTTAAAAAAGCAAAGGTATTGGTCATTGGTGCTGGTGGTTTGGGTTGTCCTATCTTGCAATATTTATCCGCTGCTGGAGTTGGGACAATTGGTGTTGTAGATGATGACAATGTAGATCAATCCAATCTTCAAAGACAAATTCTTTACACCCATCAAGACATTGGTAAAAACAAAGCGGAATCTTCTGCAAAGAGGCTAAAATCATTAAATCCGTTTGTTGATTTTAAGGTTTATAAAACAAGACTTACCACCAAAAACGTTTTAAATTTATTTAAAAATTACGATCTAATTGTAGATGGAACTGATAATTTCCCTTCAAGGTACTTGATTAATGATGCTGCGGTGTTAACTGACAAGCCCATCATTTTTGGATCAATATTTAAGTTTAAAGGACAATTGTCTGTGTTTAATTACAAAAACGGCCCCACCTACCGCTGTTTGTTTCCCACCCCACCCAATGCAAATGAAGTACCCAATTGTTCTGAAATTGGAGTTCTTGGAGTTTTACCGGGAATTATAGGCTGCTTACAAGCCAACGAAGTACTTAAAATTATTCTTGGTTTAGGAGAAATCTTAACTGGAAAACTATTGACTTTTGATGCATTATCGATGAATCAGAGACTCCTTACCTTTAAAAAAAACCCTTCTATTTCAATTACAAAATTAGAAGAAGAATATAATTCTATTTGTGGAATTCCTCCCGCCGCAAAAGAAATAAGTTTTACGAAATTTAAAAATCAAGCTTTTCAATTTAATGTACTCGATGTGAGAACAACGAAAGAACGAAATGAATTTCACATCAAAAGTTTTCATATTCCGTTGAACGAACTGTCAGAAAGACACCACGAAATTTCGCAAAACAAAAAACTACTGGTTTACTGCAAGTCTGGTGTCCGAAGTGCTAATGCGATTGCGATACTTCAAGAAAATGGTTTTAAAAATGAATTGGTGAATCTAAAAGGTGGCTTGCCTTTGGATATGTCTTGAACTTTACGGTTTTAAAAACTCTTCATGTGAAATTTGGATGAAGTTCCCATCTTTTGAAGCGTCAAAAAAGAAGTCAAAAGTATGTCTTTCTCCATAATTGATTACAGTATGTTCTTTGTCCTCAAAATAAAACTCTTTTGACTTGTATTGTACATAAAGGCGTGTGATCGGAATTCCTGTAAATAGAAACTCATCATTATTTCGGATGTAAATGTGATTTAAATATTTTTTGTACTGGTCTCGAATGCATACAATAATGTCATGATCGACAGTGTTTCTAATTAAAAGAGCAGAACTTGAAATTTCGTAAATCACATCGGGTGGAAATTTATCTGCAAAGGTTTTATCACCCGTCTCACCTCTCTGGGAAAAGCCTAGTGAAAAAAGTAAAAAAGTAAAAAAAAATAAATTATATTTAAATTTTGTCATTTTAATTGAATTTATTTTAGGTTTATGATTTAGATAATTATTGCTTCAAATAGTTTAATTTAAGTTAGAAATACATAAGAAATATATAAAAAATAAAATTAATACTTCACATGGCCTATCTTAAAATATTATTGATACTTATTTTTAGTACTACTTTAATTGCGCAAAGTAAGTTTGACGCATTAAACATGCGAATGCATAAATTTGTAAACGATGAAGATCTAGCTGGTGTTCAAACATTAGTAATTAAAGACAATAAAGTTTTAAATTTTGACACTTATGGGTATTCGAACATTAAGGAACAAAAACCTTTAACAGAAAACAGTATTTTCAGAATCGGTTCCATGACCAAGTGTATTGTATCTGTTGCATTTATGAAGCTTTACGATCAAGGTCACTTTAACCTTGAAGATCCTATTAAAAAGTATATTCCAAAATTCAACAACACATTGGTTGATGATGGAAAGGGTAATTATGTTAAAGTTTCAAAACCCATAAGAATCGTCGACCTACTTCGTCATACTTCTGGCTATGGGAAGTCTAATCCTTTCCTTAGTGCAAAATTTAATCATTTAAAATCTTTTAAATCTACTGATCTTAAAACTGAAGTGGAAAGAATGAGTAAAATACCCCTTTCCTCTGAACCAGGAACTGAGTGGAGGTATGGCCCTTCGATGAATATCTGTGGATATTTAATTGAATTAATCTCTGGAAAAAAACTTGACGAATTCCTGAAAGATGAGATTTTTATTCCGTTAAATATGACGGATACTTTCTTTGAAATTCCAGCGAGTAAATTCGATAGATTTACGACCTTATATATAAAAGACAATGAAAATAATATCATAGAATTGGATCATCCGAATGATTCTTCTTTTACAAAAGAAGTAACTTTCTTTAACGCTGCGGGATTATTGGCTTCAACAATCAAAGATTTTTCTCAGTTTTGTAAAATGTTGCTTAACAAAGGGGAGTTAAATGGTGTCCAAATTCTTAAACCTGAAACAGTTTTACTTATGACTGAAGATCGTTTAAATGGAATCCCAAATGCTAAACCTTCTAATGCGAATCATAAACCCAATGCCTCAGTTGGTTTTGGATTGGGGTTTAATGTAATCACTGATATTCAAAAATATCCAATTGAAGGAAATCTAGGAAGCTATGGCTGGCATGGATCCTCAGGAACATATTTTAAAATTGATCCAAAAGAAAACTTAATACTCATTTTTATTACACAAATGAAGGGTTTTGAATATTCTCAAAAGGAAATATTTGAGTCAATGGTTTACGATGCTATTTTATAATATATCAAGTACCGTATGAGGCCCTTTTATTTAATTTTTTAGAACGAAAACAATATTATTTTTTAAAAAATAATATACAATATTCAATTTAATTCCCGTAATAGTTGTTTTTAAAGGAATGTCATGCCATTAAAGAATGTAGCCATAAATTAAGTCCGATTTTCGTAATTTAAGATTTACCGGTTATGGATTCTCAAGCCCGAAATATAGAGCAAAAATAAAAGTATTCGACTGAGCGAAGGCAATCAAAAAATTAATATTAAAGTTAAGTGCTTTGGCTCTATGTCACTCAAATATGAGTCTATCAAATAAGAATAAAAAACATATTTATCTAGCACTTATTTCGTATGCCCCTCCCTTTAGGTGAAACAATTGATAATTCTCCTCTAGGCCTTCTGAAATTGCACTATTACCATTTATAGTTACTTGTTTATTCTTTAATGGAATACAAACAATCGCAACTGAGTTATCAGGGACAGATAAATAAATATCCATTCCTTTCTTTACTTTGGTGATTTTAACGGCAACTTTTCCAGCGATCGTTTCATTTCCAGTTTCTGCGAATTCAAGATTTCCCAATTGTGGCTTAACATAAAAAGTTTTCCATCCTGCGCTTACAGGATAAAGTCCACAAACGTATTGGGAGAGCAGCGTCAAACCTCCCCCACTCCAAGCGTGATTGTTAGTACCCATTCCTGTTTGATCCCCCGTGCTTATTAGCGAGAGATCTAATTGTTCACCAAAATTTTCACTAAGCGTAGTCCAAGGAGAAACATCAACCATGTTATAGAAACGTTTTTTCATTCTTTTCAAAGCGTATTCGGGTTGTTCCATAATAAACAAGGACTCCAAAACATATTTCTCCATGTAGGGACTTGACAATTCTGTAGACTTTAAAATTTTAAAAAGACTATAGTATTTCTCCTTATCTGCTAAGCCAGAAACTATTGCAAGAGCTTGGCCTCGATCGTCATATTCTCCTTCATAATCTTTGGTTCGATATCCATTCCCATCCCAGAACGTTGCGTTAAATTTATTTTTAAATTCACTCATCGCTTTGCGCGTTTCATTCTCTTGATCTTCTTTACCTAAGAGTTGAGACATATTGGCAAAGCCTTTTAAGGCTAAATAATACCAGGCATTGAATCCTAACTGTTTGTCAATTTTCTTACCCCAATCTCCCCAATACCAATCTCCTTGCCTTTCGACTAGAACACCCTCTGGTTTTAACTTCCACACATCGAGGTAACGTTTCACACCTTGATAAATTTTTTCGATAGTGGATTTATCACCCGTATTTAAGTAATAATTCCAAAAACCGTAATAACCCACACTTGCTAGCATCTGTCCAGGGAGTTCTTTGTTCCAGTTGCCTTGAGGAATTGGAGAGTAAATTGTTCCATCGTTTCGTTGCCAATTAATCAGTTCTAAGATTCCCTTTTTTGTTAAACTAGCAGCCGAGGGGCTGAGTGCATAAAATGCCTCACCACTTTCATTAACTAAGTCACCCCACCATTGGGCGCGTTCTCTATCTGGACAATCCATGTAAGTATCACGCATAGTAACGTAAAGGGTTCTAGCCGACTTTTGCCAAAGTCTTTCATAAAACTTATCATTAGAATTAAACCAACCGGAAAATGTTGTGTTAAATCCTGTCTCACGATATTTAAGGCAGTTAATTTTCACTCCTTTAGGAATAAAATACTTCATTACGTGACCATTAATCCAACCCAAAGACTCGTATTTTTGCTGACCTTCTTTTGTTACGTATTCCGCACGAACAGAAGCTTTGTCCCAGCCCATGTAATCCGTGTTATCTGTTTGCATTTTAATTGTCAAACCAGCAGGAGCATCAATATCCAAAATTGGAGTAACATGGCTATTATAGGGGAGTTTACATACAATCCATTTACCGTTTCCTTCGGAGGGAATCTCCTTTGAATTCTCATAGGCTTTTATTCCAAAGTTTTTCCATAAAGGAATGGGCCTTAAAATCAAATTATTCCATGGAGCTGATATTGCATCTCCAATAATTAATGAGGGTTTATATCCTTTTAATTTAGCATTAGGTTTTACCCATTCAAAGTCACCGTTTTGCGCATCAAACTTTATATTGGGTTCTGGTAATCTAAAATTAGGTTTAGGACGGGAGGTGTCATCAAAGGCAGTATTCAGCTTTGACAACCAGCTTCTATTTGAGTAAAGATCAATCGCATCAGATTCAAAGACCAATCCTGCTTGACCACTACTTTTGTGAGAAAAACCGTCTTTACCAAAATACCATACCAAAACCGCAATTGTATTATTTCCTTGTTCTAGGAATGATCCTATATCTAGTTCGTCGTAATAGGTGTCGTTTGGATTTGGGCCACGTTTTAATTGACCTTCAAAAACAATCATCTCTCCGTTGATCCAAAGCCAGTATTTTGAATCACAGGCTATTTTAGCAATTACTTTTTCAGGAACAATCCTAAGGTTGATGTCTTTTCTAAAATTTATCCAGGTGTTGGATTCGTTCTGAACATCTTTAGAGGTAATTCTATTTGCTTTCCAACTGTTTGATTGTCCAAAAGAAAAAATACTGATCAGCAATGAGATGAATAATAATCTTTTCATTTATTTACATTTTTAAGATATTTACAACTAGACAGAAAGTTAAAATTTATTGATATAAAATAAAACATACTATGATTAACTAACAATTAAATGTCAGTCAATCATTATGTATAAAGTATTGATTCAACGGTTTAAATCACTAATTCCCTTTGGCGTAATCTTCAAGAAATTTAGCTAAACCACTATCCGTTAATGGGTGTTTTAATAGTCCCGTTATTGAAGATAAAGGCCCAGTCATAACATCAGATCCAATTTTAGCACAATTAATAACGTGCATGGTGTGTCTTACAGATGCTGCGAGAATTTGAGTTTGATAACCATAGTTGTCATAAATCATTCTGATTTCTTCAATTAGCGTCAAACCGTCCGTAGAGATATCATCTAATCTCCCTATAAAAGGAGAAACATATGTTGCACCAGCCTTAGCTGCTAGTAGTGCTTGACCTGAAGAAAAAACTAAGGTAACGTTGGTTTTAACACCTTTATCTGAAAAATATTTACACGCTTTTACGCCATCTGCTATCATTGGTAGTTTTACCACAATTTGAGGATCCAATGCTGCCAAAGTTTCTCCTTCTTTTATCATGCCTTTAAGATCAGTGGAGATTACTTCAGCACTAACGTCTCCTGAAACTAGATCACATATCCTGGTGTAATGTGCTAAAATATTTTCTGTACCCGTGATGCCTTCCTTCGCCATCAGTGATGGATTTGTAGTTACACCATCTAAAACACCTAAGGATTCTGCTTCTGAAATGTCACTAAGGTTTGCGGTATCAATAAAAAATTTCATATTACAAGTGGGTTTAAAAGTCTATTAAAATAAAAATTATACTAACGTTTTAGATATTAAATTTATATAAGTTTTTACCTTTCAATTTTGGTTACCTAATTATTACAAATATAACAGAAAGATTTTTCATTTTTATAAAGAAAAAGAAGATCCTCAATAAGGAAACTTAAAGCTAATTAAATTAGTTTAAATAAATTACTTTTTGAAAATGCTCATGTCTTCGTCATATATAGGACTTTCTATTGCTAAAAAATCTAAAATACTGTGAAAAATATTATGCTGGTATAAAACTTCATTATTCTTAAGTGTTTTGGCGTTATCGGATAGCCATACAATAAATGGAATTTCTAATTGTTCCTCTGGCGCAATACTTGCAGGTATACCATGCATATATAAATTTTTTTCTCCTAAGGATTCTCCGTGATCAGAAACATAAAACATGACACTATTGTACTGATCCAAACTCTTTAATTTCCCAATCAGACTGGACAAAATGAAGTCCGTATAAACAATGGTATTATCATACGCATTTATTAGTTCTTCTTGGGTACATTTTCCCAACTCAACGTTTTCGCATACCGGTGTGAATTTATTAAATTGTGGTGGATATTTCTTGTAGTAAGTAGGTCCATGGCTGGTACTAGTGTGTAATACTAATAAAATTTTATCTTTTTTACTTCCCAACAATTGCGTGCTTAAACCACTGAGTAATATTTCATCATATCCACATCCTTCACCTTCGCATAACTTTTCTAAATCACCTGCTCTTTGATAATTTTTAATCTTAACAGGAGGCTCTCCCCAATTGGTAGTTCTCCAAATAACCTCTACATCATTTCTAAACAAATAGTTTGGTAAAGTCTCATAGGATTCACTACCATCTTTATATTCTAGAATACATTGAACTCCAGCAGTCGTATAGGTTGCACAAGATTCTGCTTTATAACTATAAACATTATCTTCCTTTGAAAGTAGTGGATTTGTTTCCTTCTCATAACCATATAAAGAAAAGTTTTTGCTTCGAGCAGATTCTCCAATGACAAGTACTGCAATAGATTTTTTATCATTCTCTATCGAAGCATCTGGTAACAAAATTTGCTGCTTGTTTTCTTCATTTTTGTGAATGTAAAATCGAGAGGTATTTACAATATAGGACCACGGCATAACCAAACCTCCCAAGGCTTTTGAATTTTTATCAATCCACAACCAACTACTGGAATTGATGTAAATGAATATTATGATAAATAGCAAAGCTGAGCAAGTATGTATTATAAAGGTTTTGAGTTTTACTTTGATAATTCTAATTTTCAATATTAAAATACTGGGGATCAGTCCTAATAAAATTAAATAAATAATCAAGCTAAAAGAAAAGAAACTACTGGACTCTTCATAATTGGTATTCAGAACATTCCCAATCATTGTTTTATCTATTATTACACCATAAGTAAATATAAAATATACAGCAATTGCATTTATGTTGACAAAAAGAACAAGTAGTAATCTACCAATTAAAGGTGCAATAAACAGTGATATATAAAAAATAAATGCATTTAAAACTAAAATGATAACAACCAAACTGGCAAGGGTTAAGACCCCATCCAAACTTTTATAGTCCAAATTATCACAAGCAAATTGGAATAAGGGCAAGTGATATAAAACTAAATTAACACAACTAATTATTAATGAAACGTAGCTTACTTTAATGTTATTTTTGAACATGAATCTTTATCATTAGATATAATGATGTAAAAATAAAAAATAGTGAAAGATAAAACACCAACAGATTCTTGTCATAAATCTCTTTGATTAGTCCAAATCCCCAAATTATTAAAAAGAAAATTATAATGGCATAATATTTTTTATTTTTAATCCAATCCCACCAACTAACTTTATTATTCAATATAATACCTGTGAGTGCACAGATATATCCAATCGCACCCCCAATCACAACATCAAGTGGGAAATGCGCTCCTACTCCAACTCTTGAAAATGCAATAAATACTCCAATCATAAGAATAAAAACAGTCCACAATATTTTGAACTTATATTCTTTGGGCATAAAAGCAAATAGTAATAAAGTAATTACTGTAAAAATTGTTATTGAATGTCCAGATGGTAAACTTGAAAAACCATTATGAACTCTACCTATAATTACAAAAAACTCATTATTAAAGATTTCTGCAGGTCTTGGAACGTCAAACAACTCTTTTAGCAGAAATGATATTATTGCAGAAATTATTGTGGTTGAAAATAAAGCACCCCAAAACTTAGGGGCATAAACAAAAAAAACAGTCAAAAGAGGCAAAATTACTAATGGGTTTCCTAGTTGAGTTAAGTTAAATTGTAAACTAGGAAACTCGGATAATCTACTATTAAGACTAAAGAACAAATCTTTTTGAATTTCAATATAACCTTCAACACTAAAAGCACCTTTTTGAAGGAGTGTTACAGCAATAACAGACAACACAAAAAAAGGAATAAAAAGGAATTTTAATGTTGTGTTTTTAAAATTATCAATTACTAGAGTCTCTAGTTTATGTTTGTTTAAGTTATTCATTATAGATTATTTCATCCATATTTGATACGAATTTTATTGAATTAGAAACTCTAAACTCTTCAATAGTAAGGTTAAACTTATTTATAAATTTTATAATATAAATGAAGATTTATTTATAATTAAATTTCATTACAATACTTTTATTTGAATTTTTATTCTTTCAAAAAATTAGCACCCCATTTTTGTCTTAACTCTCTAGCCAATTTAGGCATAATAGTCTTATAAGCTTCTTTTTCGGCCAAATTATCTAATTCAAAAGGGTCAATAGAATGATCGAATAACATTCGGTTATAGGCCTTGCCTTTGTCATCCGTCCACTCGGTATAAAACAAATCGCCTTTAATAAGGGTAACAGCATCTTTAAATTTTGAAACTGCGAAGTTTTTTACTCGTTTGCCCGTTTCAATAACAGAGACGAAACTTTTTCCTTCAAGGTGAGAGGGTTTCTCAATGCCAGCTAAATCACATAGTGAGGGATAAATGTCGATGTATTCGGTAATGACCTTTGTAGTTATACCATTGGTTTTTCCGGGAACCTTTACAATTAGAGGAGCATGTAAGCTTGTTTCGAAAGTACTATGCTTACACCAAAGCATATGTTCTCCTAAATTCCAACCGTGGTCACCCCATAATACAACGATTGTATTTTCAGCTAAACCAAGTCTTTCCAATTCATTTAAAACTTTACCTATCAGAGCATCCACATAACTCACACAAGCATAATAGCCATGAATTAACTCTTTAGCTAATTCATTATTTAAGTGTCCGTTTTTAGGGATACTTCTGTAATTTCTTAATTCACTATAATTATGAAAGGCTTTTTTAGGTATTGATTTGGGCTGAATATAACTCTCGGGCAAATCTATGTCTCCAAGCTTATACATATCCCAATATTTTTGTGGGGCATTAAAAGGAAGATGAGGTTTTTTAAATCCTAAAGCAAGAAAAAAGGGTTGTTTACTATTCTTTAATTTTTTTAAATCTGTGATACCTTTGTTAGCAATTTTACCATCAAAGTATGCCATGTCGTCTACATTAGCTGATTCGAAAGCCAATCCTCTTTTTCCTTTACTAACTTCTCGAAGGTTCTTCTCCAATTGATAGTCTAATCCGTTTCCTTTGGGACGCCATATTTCATTCCAAGCTTTGTTATCGTCATCAGCATGATGATAAACTTTTCCATTTGAAATGGTTCTATATCCATTATTTTTAAAATGCATAGGAAGTGACACTACTTCTGGTAAATCTATATCTTTTTTTGTATTGTAAGTAATAAACCTTTGTCTGGTAGGTCTGGCTCCCGAAAGTAAACTAGCCCGCGAAGCCCCACAAGTAGGTACATTGCAATATGCACGATTAAAAATTAAACTTTCAGTAGCCAACTTGTCAATATTTGGAGATTTGATTTGACTTGCACCAAAACATTTAAGTTCAGGTCTCAAATCGTCAACTGCAATGAATAATATATTTGGTTTTTTACTTTGCGAAAATCCAGGAGGACTTATTAAAAGTGAGTATAATATTAACCCCATTAATACATGCTTTGCTTTCATTTTTCTTTATTTATTTAAAATTTAATTCTTTGTTTATTTGTACTTACTCTTAAAAGCCCTGAATAACGACTAACCTATAACAGATTATGGCTATTTCACCCGCAAAACCTAAAAGGAAGATAAATTGACTTTTATAGGGTTTTCATATTCCTTTTTCATATTGTAAGGTAGTTTCCAAATATTGCCTTCAAAATCACCAAAATAAAGTTCGCTTTTGCTAAAGTTATGTGAATCTCCATCGGCCCAAAAAAAGGAAAACGTTGACTTTGCGTTTACTACTTTACGAACATATGAATGACTTAGCTCACTGTTCAAGGTTAATTGTTTCTCCTTCTTCCAGGTATTGCCTTTATCAGAAGATTTCCAAATGACGAGCTCTCCACCAACTCCCCAAGCTTGCGGCCCATTTTCGGTTGGTCCAACTATTCTCCATTCTTTGTTAGAAATAAAAAGACTACCCATGTCATAATTATGGTCGCTCTTAGTAACTACTGTCGTTTTCCAGCTTTCACCAGCCCATTTTGTTACGCACCATTCGTATGGTCCTCCGCGTCGACCGGGTTCGTGACTAAAGCTTCGAATATAAAGACAGGCAGGTTTTCCATCGGGATCAAACTCCATGTCTTTTAAATAAATGTTTTTGCCTTGAGATGCATAATCAATTGCCCTGGAGGGTGACGACTGTTTAATTAAAGGGATTTTCAGTTTTATTTCATCAGCCGTTGTCCAAGTTTTTCCAAAATCAGCTGTTTGCACATAGTACAAATCTGTTCTTTTATCGACGTTTCCAATCGGATGACGGTTAAAAAAAGTACCTAAAACTTTACCGTTATAAATATTACTTGTTTGATAGTGTCCAGATTTTTCACCTTCGTGAACTGGAATAGCAGATAACATTTTATCATCTGTCCAGTTGACTCCGTCCTGACTTGTTTCATAATATAGTTGTCGCACACCAGTATATTTAGTAAAAAAATGAAAGTATCCATAATCCGTATTTCGTGGCTGCGGATAGGTCATTTCCTCTTTGGTAATTTGTTCAAACTGATCGATATTTAATGGTTTGGTGCTTTTATATTTAAATCCAGGACGTATTTGACCACGGCCACTCACAAACACCCAAATGTAATCATTGTCATCAATCATTATCGATGGATTATCATGAGGATCGTTAATACCTTGTTTATCATAAACTACTGTTGGCTTGGATACCATTCCGGTTTTGTGATTGAACACTCCAATCATGCAGAGTAGATAACGTTCATTTTTAGATTTGGTGCCACCATAAACAAAAAAAGTTTTGTTTGCCTTTTCCGAATAAATGGCGAGCGGAACATGTTTGGCGGTATATGTTCCTAATGCACCTGAATATTTGTCACCATCAGGATGTTTTTGGCCGAGTTCGAACCAAATCGCGCGATACCCTTCTATCTTTTTATTATTTAAGGATTGAGATTGCACAACCTTAGGTTTTTTGATATGCTGAGAATATGAATTAAAAGTAAATAGTAATGAAGCAATAAGAATTAGCTTTTTCATAGTTTAGGTAATTAGATAATTTAATATATAAAAATAAAATTAAAATAAATTAAGTGTAAAAAAAATACCGTGAAATAGGAGTTTACAAGAGAACCAACATCTAGTTGGTCCTAATCCATGCCTTAAATTAACTATACAATACTTCTGTATAATTTAGAATACCCTTAATTCGGGCTTTACAATCGTTTTCGTAGGTTTCATTATCACAACCGCAAACTGGATCGTATAATTCATAGCAAACCCCAGTATTGATGATCTGAGATACATCTATGCAGTAACCGTTAACGCCGTTATTATCACTTGAGCAAGTCACAGTAATAATTAAAATCAATAATAATTAGATGAAATTTTTCATATATATAGTATTGGTTAAAAGATGCTAAAAAACTTCCTAGTTAGATTAGGGATTTAGAATAGATCCAACATCTATTTGAGACTATGGGTTTGAAGAGTAATTAGTATAGGGTAAGGATAGCTTTTTAGTTAGCCTATAGAGTCAAAAAATAAATTATAGTAGGAATAAAAAGTATAATAGCAATTAAATCAAATTTCTTTGAAGTATTTTCCTTTGAATGCCAATATGCAATTACAATTAAAGGTATTTGAAATGGCAACCTAATTAATGCAAACTGGCGACTTATCCCATAGCTGTTTTGAGCTATTTCAGAATTAAATAGATAAATATTTGCAGGAAATACAGCAATAAGTAAAAGAATCAAACCAAGTGCGGCATATTTACGGGTCTTTGTTGGAATTAGTAAGAGTCCGAATAGAATTTCAAAAAAACCTGAAGCATAAACTAATAGCTCAGAATAAGGAAGGTATGGGGGAACTATTACTAGAAAAAAATCTAAGTGTGTGAAATGTTTTACTCCTACAACAATATATAGAATGCTTAAAGAGTAAATCGTTATGCCTTTGAGTGTTTTAATCATCTTCACTAAAGATAAAAAAAACTGATTGCTATTTACTAAGAATCAAAAATTGATTCAAAGCTTTTTGCTTCACCAGTGTGTTAGTTTTTATCCCTGAACTTAATGAAGATAAAATGCCTAATATTTTAAAAGAATCCTTCAGAATACTTGACTCTGGATCGATTGAAATTCTTTGTACAAATTCAGATTGATTTTACCTGTAAGGTCATTTTCATCTGGTATTCTCTCTTCCAAAATTTCATTAATAATCATCGTGTTAATTTTTTAAAAGCATAGGAAATAATGATAATTCCACAAATAATCATTAATTTTATAATTGAATTATATCCAATGATAACACAAGAAGAAAAAGAATTCCTTGAGGAAAATGGATATCTAAACCTAGGAGTACTGTTAAGTGAATCAGAAGTAAAATCTATTAACGCCCGTATTGAGGAATTGAAAGAGATTGAAGGGGAAAATGCTGGTAAAGAATTGATCGAATCCAAATACATTAGACATCCCAAAGAAGAAGGAGCAGACAGATTAGCAGATTTGGTGAATAAGGGGGAGATATTTGATATATTCTATACCCATCCTAAGGTATTGGAAGGCATAGAGACCGTTCTTAGTAAAGAATTTAAATTATCTTCCTTAAACTATCGGGCAGCCAAACCGGGTATGGGGCTTCAAAAACTTCATGTAGATTGGGGAAATACTGTTGTTGACTCCAACTACAAAGTTTGTAACAGCATATGGCTTTTGGATAATTTCACTATGGAAAATGGTTCTACCAGGATCGTTCCAAAATCACACAAGTTTAAGCTCTTACCCGATCAAGCACTTCAAAACCCATTTGAGGAGCATCCCAATGAAATAAGAATTATGGGGCGTGCGGGTTCAGTGTTTATTTTTAATTCGCATATTTGGCACGGCGGAACTATCAACTATACTAAAACTGATCGTCGAAGCATTCACAGTTATTTTTGCTCAAGAGATCAGCCTCAACAAATTAATCAATTAAAATACATCACTAAAAATACTGCCCATAGAATAGGAAAAAAGGGAAGGTATGTTTTAGACGTTTAACCCTATGAAAAATAAATATTTAGTTCTTAATCAGCCCGGAAAATTTGAACGTAAGGAAAATACCATTGATTTAAAATTATTAGAAGGAGAAGCCTTGGTAAAAATAAAAAAGATTGGGGTTTGTGGAACAGACTATCACGCTTTTAAGGGCAACCAACCTTTTTTTACTTACCCCAGGGTACTCGGTCATGAGCTGGGTGCTGAAGTCATTAAACTGCAATCTGAATCTGATGATCTTGCAATTGGAGATCGTGTGGCTATAGAACCTTACCTAAATTGCGGTAGATGTCAGCCTTGCATTAATGGTAAAAGCAATTGTTGTGAACGACTAAAGGTGCTAGGAGTTCACGTTGACGGTGGTATGGCAACGTACCTTAAAGTACCTGTCAATAAACTTCACCGCTCATCTTTACTGAGTTACGACCACCTGGCTACCATAGAGTTTTTGGGGATTGGTGCACATGCAGTTGAAAGATCCAATATTAAAAAAAGTGATACCGTTTTGGTTATCGGAGCTGGGCCTATAGGGCTATCTGTGGTTCAATTTGCAAAGTTAAAAGGCATCAAAGTCGTGGTGCTGGATTTTAATAAAAATCGTTTGAATTTTGCTCAATCTCAATTGAAAGCGGATCAAATTATATGTCCTGACAAGGATTTTTCACCAGAGAAGCTAAGAGAAATATTGAATGGCGACCTTCCTGATGCTATTTTCGATGCCACTGGAAATAAAGCCTCAATGGAAAACTCTTTTAATTTTTTGTGCTCTGGAGGTAAATTAATTTTTGTAGGTTTATTTATTGGTGATATTCAGTTTAATGACCCACTATTTCATAAAAACGAAATTACTTTGATGGCAACAAGAAATGCTCTGCCTAATGAATTCAAAAAAATCATTCAATTGATGGAGAAAAAGAAAATCGACATCAATCAATGGATCACTCACTCTTGTGATTTTGACGAATTTCCCAATACCATCGGAAATTGGATAGATCCAGAACAAATGGTAATCAAAGGGTTGATAACACTTTAATCATAAATAATGAGCATTTTAAAAACAATACGAATTTCTGCAACAGAAATGAAGTTACATTTTATCGAAAAATTATCAGCTTTTGGTTTCTCTAGCGAGGATGCTGAAAAATGTGCAGATATTTTCACCCAAAACAGTTTGGACGGAGTTTACTCTCATGGAGTAAATAGGTTTCCAAGATTCATTGATTTCCTAAAAAAAGGCTATGTAATACCTAAAAACAAACCTTTATTAAAAAATCAATTAGGGGTTATAGAACAATGGGACGGGGCGTCTGGTCCGGGCCCATTGAATGCTTTTTTTGCAACAAATAGGGCGCTGGATTTGGCTAATAAATATGGAATAGGGTGTGTTGCACTATCCAATACAAATCATTGGATGCGTGGGGGTTATTACGGTTGGCAGGCGGCAAAAAAAGGGAATATTTTTATTGGGTGGAGCAATACTGCAGCCATTATGCCGGCATGGGGCGCTAAGAATGCCAAACTTGGAAACAACCCTTTGGTCATAGGTATTCCTTATCGTGACGAAGCAGTGGTTCTGGATATGTCGATGTCTCAGTTCTCTTATGGTGCAATGGAATTGACAGAACAAAAAAACGAAAAGTTACCTGTTACTGGAGGGTACGATAACGATGGGAATTTGACCAATGACCCAAGCTTGATATTAGAATCTCTAAGGACCCTCCCCATTGGATTTTGGAAAGGATCAGGACTGTCATTCGTGTTGGATGTAATGGCAGCGATTTTGTCTGATGGGTTAGCTGTTCATCAAGTCGCCCAGAAAGAAGATGAAATATCTTGTTCCCAAATTTTTATCACCATCGACCCTAAAAAATTGACAGGATATAATAAAAAAGACAATGTAATTGATGAGATTGTAAAAGATTTGAAATCTTCTACCGCAATAAATCACGACTCACAAATCAGCTATCCTGGAGAAAGAGCGGTAAATAATAGAAAAGAAAACGCTAAAAAAGGGATTCCCGTTTCAGAATCTGTTTGGAATGAAATTCTCAATTTATAATTAAGTTATTCTATTAATCGAAATATTGATATATGAGAAGCAAATTTAATTTATTAAATTTCAAAACCTATCTTAAATTTTGGTCCGGAACAAACTTTTTCAATAAATAACCTACTCTAAATACTAGGGCTCATTTCTGACTTTTAGAGGATTGTATTACCAATTTTAATCAAAATTGATCTGGTCTTAGTAATATTCTTATTTATAGATGTTGCCCTTCAAAATAGATCTTTTTTTATGATATCAACTCATCTCCTCCACTGAGCTTTCCCGTCTAGTCCTTGAATAGGAAAGTCGGGTAAAAAGGGATAAATAGTATAACTATTCTCCTCCTCTTTCTGAAAGATACAAACCTCTCTAAACAAGTAAATCTTTCGTTGAAATCAAGTTTTTTTTTGTGCTCCCTTAATATCACATTGTTTTTCTTTAAAATATCAGGATTTTTATGTGCTATATAATATTTTTCAGATGGGTCAATATTTAAATTGTATAGTAAAGGTTTATCTAAAACTATTTTTTTATCACTACCAGCCAGATAATCAAAAGCTCCTTGAGTAATAAAGTGAGGGAGAATATTGCTCCAAAATAGAGGTGATATAAACCAAACGAAATCCCCCTAGGATAAATCCAAAAAAAGAAAAAGTCAAAATAAGTGCTTTCTCCAAAAATGAATCAATTTTTTCTCGTAATTTCATTTTATAAAGTGTTTTTAATTTTAACTATAAAAGCTTTTAAGTAAGGATCT
>Ga0308007_10000561_pt1 | contig 16997 bp, 9 predicted proteins | sample Neamet71_FD_203152 | JGI IMG/M metagenome (GOLD analysis project Ga0308007, IMG submission 203152) | Marine microbial communities from water near the shore, Antarctic Ocean - #71 | ecosystem: Environmental > Aquatic > Marine > Unclassified | place: Southern Ocean | collected 2014-06-07
TAAGAGTAGCATCAGTGAATCGAGCTAAACTGCCTCGGACTGTTGCTGGAGCTAGATTGGACATAACTGCGTCTGCAACTGTAACAATATATCCAAAGCCTGCTACTGTTTGTGAAGCATTTGCTCCGCCAATGTAAGTATCACCAGCTGCATTAAAATATGCCTTTGCTGCTGCTACTGAACGCTCATTGCCACCGTGTGATAAATCCCATATAACTGCATCAAGTACTTGTCCAGTATCTCTACGGCATGTTGCTTGTACATAAGAAAGACTTACTACTGATGTACCTGTTGCAGTTGCTAGAGCAAATACTGCTCCGCCTTTAGTTGCTGATACAGTAAATGTAGTTGCGTTAAGAATAGTTTTTACAAAATATTCTGTGCCTGCTACAATGTTTCCAAAAGTAGTAGCTGCAAACTTAACTGCTGTTTCTCCAGCAACAAGCCAACTTGTACTAGTTACAGTAATAGCATTTGTCGATGCTGTAGTAGCTGTAGCAGTGTCAGTGTAAATAGCTTCAATATATTCAATTACTTCGTCTTGGATAAAGTGTCTGTTTCTTTGTAACAACGTCTTAGCGTTGAATCGGATTGCTCCTGATTGTACTTGTTCAGTTGCATAACCAATAGTTTTAAATGGACGATCTAATGTAACGCCGTAATTAGGTGCTTTATCATTTACGCCGGCATATTGTTCTACATAAAATACATTATTAATTTGTCCGAAGTATGCCCATTCAGGCGCAGTTCCTGCTGAATCTACTTTTAATCCTTGGCCTACTTTGCCGATTGGCAATCTAGTTGCGCCTGCTCCGCCATAGTAAACAATATCGCCTGCTGTTGTTAAATTACCAGATTCTGCTCCTGCAACTAATAGATTCCATTCACTGCTATCTACATCTTGGTCTGGTCTGTTTTGTAATGTAACTTGATCTGAAGCATGTTTAAGTATACAAACGTAACTGTTAACACCGTATTGTACAGAGTCGCCTGCATCATATTCTGTTGCGTTAGCCCAGGTTCCTTTCCATTCAAAACCTTCGTTAAGTCTCTGCCAGTATGTTGTACTTGGCGGATGTTGCGAAGTATGCTTTAGAATACATAAGTAGGTATAGCCGCCGACTCGAGCAACATCGCCTTCGATATATTCTAAGTCAGCTGCATTAACGTCATAATCTCCAACAAATCTGAAGCCCGATGTAAATAAATCCCAGGCTGCTGCATTATCACTCGGCTTTAGTCCAACGTTGTTTGTAATTGAAATATATGAATATCCGCCGTATGTTGCAACATCGCCTGGTTGATAAGCTGTACCGACTGCCCAGCTAGATTCAAATTCTAAGCCTTCAGCAAATTGTGCCCAGTTAGCTTCGTCTGCTGCTAAATTAGTTGCACTACTTGTGTGCTGTGTTGTACAGATCCACGTTCCACCGCCGTATTTTACAACGTCATTTATTTTATATCGTGTGTTTATTGCATGTGTAGATTTATATTCAATGCCTTTGTGTAAATAGTCCCACTTGGATTGATCAGCTTCTAATCCTAAAGCTGCTGATGCTGCACTAGTATGTCCAGTGTTTGCAACATAAAGTGTTCCGCCAAATCGGACAATATCATTTACGCTGTATCGAGTGTTAACTGTCCAAACATTGAGCCAATTAAATCCTTCTGAGAACACATTCCAATGCTCTTCGGTAGTTGCGACATTAAATGTTAATAAGGCTCCGCCACCGCTTCCAAGTTGCGAGTCTAATAATGATAAAGTATCTCCAACAACATAGTTTGTACCTGGAGATGTTAGCGTAACGGTAACTGCACCAGAGCCGTTTACCACCGCTGTAGCTATTGCTCCGTGACCTCCTTGGGTGCCGCCATTCACAGCTAACGCAGTATATGTCCCTGCTGTTCTAGCTGCGTCTGCTGCACTAATTGTATTAATTGTTAGTATTCTGCCATCGTCAGATTCTAACCCTAATGCTAGTGTTGCAGCAGAAGTATGCGCAGACGTACAGATATAAACTGTACCGTGATATTTTGCAAAATCATTTACTTTATAACGAGTACTAATAGCCCAGTCTGTTTTATAATCAAACCCTTCTGCATATAAATCCCATTTTGATTGATCATTTTCTAAACCAAGTGCTGCTGTAGCTGCACCTGTATGACCTTGATTAGCAACATATAAGTACCCGCCGTATTTTACAATATCGTTTACTTTGTAGTATGTACCAACTGCCCAATCTGATTTCCATTCTGTGCCGTCGGAAATCTTATCCCAATAGGATGTTTCCAATGTAGTAAACAATGCCGGTGCTGTATGTCCTGCAACACATACATATGTATTACCACCATTACGAACTATGTCATCATTGTAGTAGACTGTGGAAGCTATCCAGTCGTTCTTCCATATAAATCTAATTCTGCCTAACTTAAACTCTGCCATTTAAAAACTCCGCTCTATTTAATATATTTATCATTATTGTACCTTATGTATTATTTCTGTGACATAAAGTATTGATGTGCTAGATAGTCACCATCGATACCTTTTGTCATGTTTACATCAACAGGTATTATTATTTCAAGACCAGAGTCTGATGAAATTGTATTACTTGTAGTTCTTATTTGTCCTGCCACCAATGTGTTTGTTAATGCATCTGCCGAACCGCCAGATATCTTACTTTCTAAGTAAGCCTTAATTGCTCGTTGTGTAGGAACAATATTATTAGAGTTAGCAGAAAACGTTGTTTCTTTACTAAATTCTCTAATAACAACTGCACTGCCGCCTACTTGAATAGCACCTAAACTAAGTTCTTCTAATCCTGATAACTCAAAGAAGTCTGCGTTAATAGATACAACACCAGTCGACTGCTCAACTGCAAATAGATCGCCTACTCTAAAGTTGCCGTCTTGGTCTGTGCTTGTATAAAATACTCTACCGCCGCCAACTGCTGTGGTTTCATTGTATGGTTGAGGAATATTCGCTGATGCATATCCTTCAACATATCGAGCAGGATATGCTGTACTAGTTACATTGCCTGCGCCAACATCTAAGAAGTCGTGTCCTGTTAATCGTATTTGAGAGTATAGTTCTCGAATAATTAAAGTTTCACTATGATTAGGTGAATTTTGATTAGTTAACGGTGGACTAAGCTCAATAGAAGCTTTAATATTTGGAGCAGTGCCTGTCTGCGAAACAATTTTTGTTAATCTAAAGTTAATATCGTCTATGCCGTTAATAACAATGTTAGCACCAAGTCCTGGAACAAGTGATAGATTTTTAAGTGTTAACGGTTTGCCAGTTTGGTATATATCTGCATGACCATCGCCTGTGATTGTCATAGTCGATGTAACATACCCAGAACCTCTATTAGTATATATAGGCTGAGGTAATACTCCGTCAGCTAACCTTACATCAAGCTGTACAAGGACTGTTGCCTGTGAATCAAATACTGACACAGTTGGATCAGCAGTATAATTACTTCCTGCATCATAAAGTATAAACGATTGTATTCTACTTGAACTAAGAAGAACTCTTGCCATTGCTCCTGCACCATGACTAATTTTATCTGCGCTGGCATCGCTGGCATCGCTGGTCCAAATATCAGTGCCAGCTACCATAATTTTATCAGAATGTGTTATTGTGTATACTGTACTATCATCTGCAAACCACTGCCATGACCAGCCGTCCTTTGATCTTGCTACAGTTGGAGAAGAGCCAATTTGGGCATACGCTATGAATTCACCGTTGTGGTATTGCACATCTTGCAACTGCCCGTTTGTCATTACACGTAAATTTGTATCGTCATAATACCAAGTAAGGCCGTCAAAACTATATGCAGCTCTTGCAGTATTACCAGGCTGTGAATGACCAACTACAACAAATCTGCCGTTGCCATATGTAACGTCTTTCCAGTAGATGCCTGTACTGGTTATTGTGCTAACACTTTCAGTCCATGATACACCGTCGTCTGTCGAACGTATTGTATTTCCATCGCGCCGTACATGAAGAAATACTCCATTACCGTATGCTGCACCAATGCCAGTGTTGCCAGTAGTAAAGCCAGATGTCAATGCTGTTGCTGTTGTCGTGCCGTCTGATTGTACTCTTACAACGCTTGTGTTGCTGTCAACTGCTAACATTGTTCCAGTACTAGGGCGCCTAGCAAGACTTTCATAGACACCAGATGGTAACGTAATAGTTGACCAAGCATTAGTACTTACAGTATATACTTCTATTGAGTCGTCTGTAATATTTAAAAAATATGCTGCTGTACTAGAAGTTGCCTTTGTCCTATGATTGTGATTGTAAATGCTTCCTGTTGGGTTAGCTCCTGCTGAAAATGTTATTCCGTCAGTACTAATTGCACATACTCTATTACTGTTTAGAGCAACATATTTTCCACCTACATATACTATATCATTTAGGTTAATGTTACTACCAGTGTTTATAAAGCCAGTAGGCCATGTAAGAGATGGTGTACTTTCAGTCCAGCCCGGGTCTGCTATGACAACCCTTGGTTCTATTCTGTATCTAGTTGTAGTATCTAGAGTTGGTTCTATCGGAAATCCAGGGTATATGCTTTCCCATCCATCAGTATCATTAGATTCTTTACTAATTATTGCAATTTTAGATACATCGTCGTATGCAGTGATATAAGCGTATTGTCCAACACCTTTTCCGCTATCAATAAACACACGCATGCCTATATATTTTGCTGCTGTTCCACTAGTGTCAGCCGCTGCAAATGTAATGCTAGTTAAGTCTCCTGCCTGAGCATTGTTTAAAAGGAACTGATAGTTTAATCCTCCAGGAGTACTCGAATCTGCTGGGTCGATTACTCGAATCTGACTTACTGCTTTATTTCTAAATTCTTCAAAAGAAGCACTTGCGTTAATTCCTGTTCCTGCAATTGCTGCTGATGCACTACTATAGGATTCGCCAGCGTGAGTATAACCAACAGCTAATAGGCTATTTCCGTCCTTAGTATGTACTATGTTAACTTGTGCTTCTAAACTTTGGTTATCTATTTGAGCAGTAATTGGAGTTTCGCCTAAGCTAAAACCTTCTGCTCTACTTCCGTATGTTCCATATGAGTTATTACCGTTAGTTGCTCGCAAGATGCCGCCAGCAGTTGAAAGATACCCAATGTAACAGAAGTAAGTAAACACACTAACAAGTTCTGATCTACCAGCTTCGTTAGCCCAATATCCGATACCGTCACTTATTACTTGAGTAAAATCATTAGCAACAATAGATTTATTTCCTCCGTTGTGTAATGTTCCGTCTATTTTCATTCCAACACAAGCTGTACCAAATGTAGTTACATTTTGTACGTAACATGATTTAGTAGTGATCCAAACTGTAGTATCAGCCGGTCCCGTACCTGGATCAAGACTTACAAAGGCGCCGCCAGTTGGTGTTCTAGTTCCATATGAGTTCAATGATGCTGGTAATACTCCTGCTAATCCTTGCAGTGTCATATTTCGTATTCCGCTGCCATTGTTAACATAAAACATGTTTTTTGCTTCGTCGCCAGCAGCTGGTTGTATTACTGTGCTTCTTAATTCATCACCAACTACTGCACAATTTCTTGGAATCTTAATTGGTAATAGTTCTTCGTATACTCCAGTTTTAACAAATAATATAGACTGCGTTGTATCGTTATTAATATTAGCAAGTATATGAGCGCATGCATATTTTACTGTTCTAAATGGTGAATTAATTGATTGTCCAGCTATAGCACTATCAGTACCGTCGAGGCTTACGTAATAAACGGCTGGAACTACTTCAAAATCTTTCCATCGTATCGACGCCACCAGGTTCCGAGTTAATGTTGATCCTGGATTACCTATAGCAAATCTTTCTGTGGCAGCATCAAATGTTCTTATATCGCCGCGGGTTGTTAATACGTTACTAGATGTTCCTTGTAATAATACTATCCAATAGTTGTCCGTTGTGTTTAGAATATCCATGTCCGGGCGATTGTCGCTCTCAGTACCTTGATGTCTTAGTACACAAATATAAGCTACGCCAGCATATGTTACAACATCGCCTAGACTGTATTCTTCATTATCTATCCACGAATTTCTCCACGATCTTCCAGTAACTAATACTTGCCAAATTGCATTATTGGAGTCAGGCTTTGTTCCTATATTGTCGGTTAACACAATATAGAGGTAGCCGTTATCTCTTACAACATCGCCAGTTTTATAATTAGTCGAGCCATTATAATTACCTAAGTGTCTATACCCTGCTACTAATAATTCCCAGTCGCCTGTATCTTGTAATACTCCATTTACACTAGGAACACTACTTATATTATTAGTTAATGCAGTATAAGCGTAGCCGCCATAAACAACAACATCGCCTGCATTGTATTCGTATGCAGTAACCCATATACGTTCAAACTCTAATCCAGGAACGTAAATGTCCCAATTTGCTGTGTCAGTTCTTAGATTAGTAGTTGACGTGTGTCCTGCAGATGCTCTCCATAATGAGCCTCCCCACTTAACAATATCATATTTTTTATAACGTATTGTAGTTGCCCAGTTACCTTTGTATTCAATTCCTTCTAAAAATATTTCCCACTTAGCTTGATCAGCTTCTAAGCCTAATGTAGCGTTAGCTGCTGCGGTGTGTGCAGTAATACATCTATAACTAATAGCACCGTACCTAACAATATCTTTAACTTTATATCGTGCGGTTGGTAACCAGTGATTACTCCAGTTATCAGATGTAGTTACAATTGTCCAATTTGCTTGATTGGCTTCTAGTCCTTCTCCAGGAGTTCCTTCTGATAAGTGCGAAGTAGAACATATGTATACTATGCCGTTGTATCTAACAACATCACCTAAATCGTAGCGCGTACTCACTAGCCATTCATTTAGCCAGTTGTATCCAGTTGTTGAAATTTTCCAATTAGCTATATCGGCAACAATTTTTATTGTTCCTATTGATGTCGATGTATGACTTGTCGTACACTCATACAAATAACCTTTGAATTTTACAATATCGCCTATTGTATAGTATGTCGTTACAGCCCAGTTATTTCTCCAAACTTTGCCATCAAACATTACTACCCATTTAGGTGATGCATGCAATAAGTCAGTATAAAAATAAGTTGCATTTGATGTGTGTCCAATTAGACAAACGTATGTTTTGCCTTTATAATAAACAACATCATCTTTAGTGTAAGCCGTTGCTGCGACCCAATCACTTTTCCATCTAAATCGAATTCTGTCTAAATTAAAATCTGCCATTGTGTTCTCTCTTATAATCCGTTAGATGATTTGTTTGCATCATATACAAAGTTGTGATTTACTCTTGCTACTAGTTCGCCTTCAGCATTAACATAGTAAGATATATTTCTGTCGTCCCAGCGGAATTGTTCATAATTTAAATTTGTATAAACTAAATTATGGTTAACGTTTCTTCCTTCATAAAAATCCTGCCCTTCTTCAAAGCTTGAATAGTTGTTAACTGGGTCTCCAGGTTTATTTATTGTAATCGAATCTGTATTTTTCATTTGGTCAGCCTTACCAATAAACAATTCGCCGTCGTCTGTTCTACGCATGCCATAGAAAAATCTATCTTGCACTTGCTGCTGCATACCTTCTGGTGTAAATCCTGTGTAACTTGACATATCTTCTTATTCCTTATACAATATCTACATAACTAATAACAGCATCAAATGCAGCGTTCTGATCAGCTACTAGATATAATTGGTTCGACGGCGCTAAAATTAATTTTTCGCCTGCTGCTAGAACTTTTAAACTACTATTTGGCGGTATTGCAGTATCCTTTAATAAGTATCCTTCGACACTAGTATCATCATGTACTAATATGCTTGCAAAAACTACAAAGTCTGAAATGTTTGCTAAATTCAAACCAATTACTGTCGACTTGGTAGCTGCGTCTGTTTCCAATACAAGAATAGGAACTACTCCTACTTCCTTAACTACTTTATTTTTAAACTGCGTTGCCATCGTTTTTTATCCTAATGTTATTACGTATTCGATTGTTAAATTTTCTGCTGCTGCATAACTAATTGATCCAGTAGCTCCTGCAACCGATACCCAACTAAATCCATCCCATATTTCCATATACCGTTGTTCAGTATTATATCGCGTCATTCCAGTTTCTCTATTTGCAGAAGCTGGACGCTGATTATTCGTTCCTACTGGAACAACAAAACCGTTTGTTCCGTCAATTTTAAAATAGCCAGCACCTTCTTGTTGAAAGTTTAATATTCCGTCTACTTCTGTATTTGTAATAGTCGAACCCTTAAATGAAAGGTTATCTATTACAACTGATCCTGTTCCGTTTGCACTAAGTACTAAATTAGTATTAGCAGTTTCGGTTGTAATAATATTACCATCAATACTAATATCATCAACTTCTATTCTTGGAGTTTGTAATTTATTTGCATCAATAGTAGTTACTACATTGTTACTTATGTAAAATCTAATAGTACCATCGTTAGACCCGGGTGTTAATTCTGCTGTAATCCTAGTGTCTAAGTCTAAGTCGTATACGCCATTTATAGACATCCAGTTGCCGTCATAACCTTCAAACAAATTGTTGTCAGTGTTATAACGAATCATACCAGTTGCTGGTACAGGACGAGTTGCTGTGTTACCTTTAGGAAGCTGTAGCGCACTAGTTGAATCAATCCTAACTGTGCCACTATCAGCGTCTAAGTTAATATCTCCACTTACGCTCGATATAGTATTTCCGCTAACACGTAAATTTCCAGTGCCAAGTGATGTACCAGTTATAGTAGTTATACTTGATCCGGTTTGTATTGTTACGCCTTCTGTTGTATTGATATTAAACGACGAACTACTAAAGTCTACTGTTCCGTCTGCTTGGTTAACAAAAAATAGATCTCCAACTCTAAAGTCACCTTTATGATCTACTGAGCTATATCTAATTTTAGCACTATTTGTCTCAACAACTTCGTTTGCTTGTATTGCATCGTTATTATCGTTATCGAATTTTTTGCCTGCGCCAATATATGCTAAGTTTTGACTAACTAGATACATTAGTACACCATTGCCGTCGCCTACTACTCCATAGTTACCATATACACTAGAACTCGATACTGCACGTATTTCGCCACCGTATTCTGTTTGATCTGATAATGTAATAAAGTTTGCTGTTGTGCCGTTACTAAATCTTAGGTCTTGTGCTTCAAGTGTATCATCTACTATAATTGTAGAATTATCAGCAGCATTATTAAAGTGTAATAGTAGTTTAGTATTGGCGTCACTAGTGTGTTCTATTATAGGAGCAGTAAAGTTAGCACCGTACCGCGCTAACCCTTTTGTAATTCTAAAATCATCAATATGTCCAGTAACTTTTTCATTTCCGTCCCAAGCTGCTCCAATTGATATAGGTTTAGCAATGCCGTAATTTGTTGAAGCAACCCACGGTGTTCCTTGGCTAACTCCATTTAAAAATAAACTAGTAGTGCCGCTAACACGGTTAACTGCAATATGATACCAAGTACCTGTTGTTAGTGTAGCTCCTGTAATTCTAGAAGAATTGTATGAGTAAAATTGTAATTGTCCGCCTGCTGCAATAAGCACAACTGGTGCAACGTCTGTGGCATTACCTGCTCTAAAATCAAATAGTACTGATTGTGCTGTAACACTGGCAAAGTAAAACCAACCGTCTACAGTATAATCACCAGCAGCAAAACCAAAGTCGTTATTGCCTGCAACTGTAAGATAATCAGTGGAACCGTTGAGCTCTAAGCTACTTGTGCCAAACTTCTTAATTCCTGTGTCTGTTACAGGAGTACCGACTAGAGCTATTGTCTTACTGTTTCTATTACCTGCAAGCTGTAGTCCTGATAAGTTTCCGTTAACATAAAATTTGTTATCAACATCAACACCATTAATTGTGCCTGTTGCAAGAACAGTAGTTCCATCAGTAGCATAATAACTAAATGTAGTTGCGTCTACTATAGTTCCGGTTAATCCAGTAACTCTAACATGTGTTTTGCCGGCACCACGTAATCCAGTTGAACCATCTACTGCATATATTCCTCTGTTGGCAAAATACGTAAAGCTGTTAATCCATTCACATCTTGCTCCGTTTGTTACAGTAAGTGCGTCAACTCCTGGAGTAATAAATGTTACTCCATTGAATAACATAGCTGCTTCTAATGAAGTTGCTCCAGCTACTGCGCCATCTAAGTACGCGCCTTTGCCTGCATCACCTTGTGCAAATCCTCTAGGGTCACTTGCTGAAGTAACACTGCCTTGAGTAATAATACTAATGTTTCTAATGTAAGGACTGCGACTGTTTCCTGAAACTGTAAATCCGGATGCAAGTTTAAATGCATAGCCTGTATAGAAACCTGAGATAGTTATATCTTCAATCGTTGTGCCGCCGTTAAGTAAAAATGCATCATTACTGTTTGTAGCAAGTGTTGGAGTAATATTAACTCCTCTTAAACTATGACCTTTGATAGTCACGCCTGCTGGAACAGTCATTGGGAATGTTTCCTGATATATACCAGGAAATATATGTATAGTGTCGCCACTAGATGCTTGTGTTAGTGCGTGTGTTAGTGTACCAAAGGGATCGTTAGGGTGAGTGCCTGAATAGCTATTTAATCCGTTTTCAGAAACATACTTAATATTACCTTGGCGTAATGCAAGATTAACACCGTCTACTACAATTGCTGAAGAAGTAACTGTTCCTGCATAAACGTTTTGCGTTCTGACGTCTTGCCACTGTTTTGCAGCACTACCTAAATTATAAGTGTTAGTAACGTCTGGAATAATGTTTGAATTTACTTCTGCGTTGAATGTAACAGTATCAGTATCTGCATCGCCAATTGTAATGTTACCGTCCGCGGTAATATTTCCTGTTGCAGTAATATTACCAGTTACATTTGTGTTTGCAAATATGTCTACTGAGCCTGTGCCGTTAGGATTTAATTCAATATTGGAATTAGTTTGGTTTGAACTAATAACATTATTTTCAAAATCTAAAGTATCGACTGTTAATTTGTTTTGATAAACTACGTTATCAACACTACCTAAATGAAGTGTAGGTTGAGTTGTATAAATTGTTGTACCTGATATGGTAACATTGCCAATATTAGCAAGTGTGCTAACTTCTAAATTCGGAGCTCGTGTTGTACCAACCACGTCTAAATCGTATTGAGGAGTAGCATTGTTAATGCCGATGCGATTATTATTAACATCTAGATATAGTAAATCGTTCTCAAAAGCTAAGTTAACCCCTTCACGAAGTAGGTTTGCTTTTAAGAGCGGACCACTAATGCGACCAATAGCCATCTCTTCTCCTTATACGGGGATCCTGTCCCTCTAGCCAATCTTTCATCCGCTTTTACGGTTCTTTGCTGGTTAACCACAGTATGATTATACAGAGCAATGGTCTTGCGCTGCATTAATAGTATTTATCTTTTTTGAGGATTACCCGAGTACTAGAACATATAAGTTAGACAGATCTTGTAAAATATCTTCTGTAACTTCTGAACCTTCACCTGCTGCACGTTGCCACGCACCAGCTACTGCCGGAACTTGCCCAACATTATCATTATACACTTCCATAAATCCTAAACCATCGCCTGCTTGCGTGTTGTAACGGGTTTCTCCTGTTACAGGAGCGGAAGTACGCTGTGAATTATTGCCAAAAGGAATAACTAAGCCGCCAGTAGTGGCAAACTTAACATATCCAAATCCAGTGGAACCAACAGTTAATAAGTTATTACTACTGTTAGAAAGGTTGTTTGCTTTTATGTTAATATCAAAAATATCTACAACAGAAGCTGCTGTAGTTCTTCTAAGTTCTAAGTCCGAATTACTTAGTGTTGTGTTTATTGCATTGTTATCAAAAAGTATGTCACCATCAGATAATCCGTGTAAATTAGTTCCAGTACTATCTATAGAGCCGACGTGTGTTCCACCAACTCTAAAATTTAGTGTATTGTTAGTATCGTGTGCATCAACACTTTCTTGTCTATCAGAAGAGTATAATCCGCCAAAGCTTAGATTGCCTGTTGAATAACCTTCAAACAAGTTTGTGTCAGTATTATATCTAATATCAGCAAGTTCGTTATTACGCTGTATGTCTGTTCCACGACTTAATACTAATCCAGCATTACTATTTGTATTAAATAATTTAGTAGTAGGACTTATATTTAAGTCGCCATTTAGTGTTGTAACTGTATTGGCATTAAATCGTATATTACCAACATCAACTCTTGCACCATCAATATATGTTGTTTGTAGTCCGTCATTAACTGCTATATTACCAATACCACTAAAGTCAAGAGTACTTGCGTCAATTGCTACTTCATTTGTTTCAAAGTTTATAAAAAATAGATCTCCAACTCTAAACGTACCGGTTTCGTCTGTACTTGTATAAACTATATTTCCTGAATTTAATTCAGTTATTTCTTGGCTAGTTTTTACAAGTGTGCTATCATTACTTGAGTCGGCGCCTGAACCTACATAAGCAAAGTTATGGCCCATTATATGCATTAACGTGTTCGCGCCGTCAGCTACTACACCAAAGTTGCCGTACATGTTTGTTGACCCTAGTGATCGACATTCTGCTCCATACCGAGTTGATGTATCTGGCATTACTTTACCAGTAGATCCTTGTGTTGCATACAACCCTCTATTGGCAAAGTATATAATACCGTTAATCCATTCTACCCTGACACCATTAGTCATTGTAATGCAATCAACTCCTGGAGTTATAAATGTACAGTTATGAAAGAGCATACTTGCTTCTAAGCTATTACTATCTAAAACCGCGCCATCGATAAGAGCGCCCTTACCTGCATCACCTTGTGCAAATCCTCTTGGATCTGCTGTACTTGTTACGCTGCCAGATGTAATAACAGCCACGTTCCTAATATAAGGACTGCGTGTATTTACTAATGCGCCTGCTGTAAAGCTAAATGCGTATCCTGTGTAAAAGCTTGTTACAGTAAGATTTTCAATAGTAACATCATCTTCTACTAAAAATGCATTATTACTTTGTGTAGCAACTGTTGGTTTAATTACTACTCTTCTTATATCATTACCAATAATAGTAACATGAGAAGGAACAGTTAATGGAAATTCTTCTTCGTACACTCCTGGAAATACATGTATTGCAACTGGTCCAGCAGTACTTCCATCACTTGCGCTAAGGGCATGTTTTAGGGTACGGAAGGCACCATGCTGATGATCTCCTACGTTAGTATTACTACCTAGTGTACTAACATAAAATATATTTCCTTGCCTACGTGATAAGCTAGTGTTTTCGCTTCCTACAATTACTTCATCAATTACAATAGATTGCGCATTAAGTAAATTACTATACATATCTAACCACGTCTTGCTAGGTGAACCTAAATTACTTGTGCTGGTTTGATCTGGAATAAAGCTGCTACTAACGTCTGCTCCAAATGTTACATTATCTTCATCGTCATTACCAAAGGTAAGATTTCCTGCTGTACTAATGTTTCCAGTGGAATGTAAGTTACCAGTAATATTCCAATTACTTTGTATATTTACTGAGCCAACTGCATTCAGAGGACGTAATTCAATATTAGTATCAGTTGTTGTTGTACTAATTGTATTAAAGTCTATTTTAAGATTATCTGTTGTAATTACAGTTGCTGAAATGTTATTAGCGGCATTAAAATTAATATTACCGTCTCCACCGAGCGCAACAAGTCTGCTTTGATCAATTGTAAAGTTTGTGATGTTAGCAATATTTGTTTCTAAATTAGATGTACTAAGTGTTGTCGAAACAGTAAAGGCGTCTGTAGCAGAATCAGTATTAACACCAATTTTGTTATTATTAACATCAAGATGGAGTAAAGAAGTACTTGCGCCGGAATTTTTAAAGTTTAAGTCTACACCCTGACGTAGAAGATTATCTTTTAATACTCCTCCACCTATTCTACCTGTTTGTGCTTCTGGCATGCCCTACTTCTCCTTTGACAATGTATTTATTTGTCTAGGTTGTGAACTATAGTTACTGGCTTGCCTGTCGGAACTGGACTTGTAAACTTAATCCACCAACCTGTACCTGATGCAGTGTACGGATGATTAGGCCCTTGTTCTGCGCCACCTGACGTAATTGCAGCAGTTTGATGTATTGTGTAGTTTGTTGTTGGTATTTGTAGTACGTTCTCAACAAGTACTAGTATGTTAGTTGCACTAGCAGGAACTGGAAAATCTGCATCATTACTTTGTAATTCACCAAATACTGTTTCATCTCCTGCTGCATTTCCTGAACCTAAATTCTGCCAAACAATACCTGGATCCTGATTTGGTTCTTTAAAGCGTACTTCTCTCCATGCGCCATTTTGATATGCTTCCAGTTGTTGATCAGTTGTATTATATCTAACTTGACCGATCGCAGCCGAGGTTATAACGCCAGCAGAGCCTGGACGCAGCGCAGTTGTACCAACCGGTACACGCAATGCACGTTCACTAACCATAACTACTTGGTCATCAATATCTTGTTTGATACCTTTAGAACTAGGTTGAATAGTTCGTAAGTTAGTTGTCTGTTGTTTGATCAATCTCATATTATACTTCCAAATAACTCACTGTTGCTGCAAGATTAGTTAATGCAGAGCCGATATCAGGCTGTGCAACAAATGATAATTTATCTCCAGCTTCTAATACAATTCGTTCACTATCAAATGTAAACGTTTCTGAAGCAGGAAGTTCTAAATTATTAATAACTCGTGTTACTGCGTTACTTAGACTTGAACTTTGCGGGATAAAATGCATATCAAACGAAGCTGCTACTGCTCCATTATTACAAACCATAATATTTGTAATTGCATATGCCTTATTTGCTGGAACAGTTATCATGTCTAACTGTGTAGTTGTTAATTGTTGATTTACTATTGCCATTTTTATTCCTTAAAATAACATTCCAAATAGGAGTGCTCTGTTTTTACTTATTATTTCGTCTCTATTTTCTTCTGCGTTTATGAAATAGATACCTGTTTTGCCGTGTGACTGGTTTCCTACATATAACTTAACTCCTTGATCAGGAGCTGCTGATGGTATTAATGTAGCATCATCGTCACTCGGGGTACTATTTATATGTAGCATATCGTCAATACGTATGCTGCCTGTGCCATTTGCACGTAATATTAAATCGTCGTCGCCAGTTGACATTGTTTCAATAGCTGTTCCGCTAATTCGTACCTTGTCAAATTCCCAGCTATCTTCAAATACCTGAGCAATTGTGTTGCCGTCAATTTTAAACGTCATTGCACTTTTAGTACCAGAGTTTTCAAAGTCAGCAATTACAATACTCGATTTAGTAACATCACCATCACCAATTTGGCTTAGGAAAACGTTTGCAAAGTTATATGCAACATAATCAACTACTGCTTTTGTATTTGGTATTACATCTGCTTTCGAAGCGTCATACCCAGTTAATGTTGTACCAGTATATGAAAATACTTTTTGTTCATAGTCTGTTGTTGCGTTGACATTTATTGTGCTTGAGCCAGAATCTAATGTTAGCGATGCACTTCTTGAATCAATTTTATTTGTTGCAATTGAAGATAATGCAGTACCACTTCCTGTGTACGCTATAAATCCTGTAACGTCTTCATCATATCCAAAATATGCATCAGGTAATGATCCGCGATTAATTTCTATTCCTGCAAAGTTATCAGTACCTTGAATTCCTGCTGCTGCGTCATCACCATTGTTAAGTGTAATAACTCTGTCTTCAATTACCATTTGTGTGGTGTTAACTGTTGTTGTGTCACCGCGTATTACTAAGTCACCGGAAATTTCAACAGTGCCGGAATCTAAACCTGTATCCAGATAGATAGTTCCGCCTGTTTGCACGGATACTTTGTAATTACCATTTGGTACATTTAAATACTTTGACATTCTTATTTCCTATGTAAAAAGTAGGGGGAAATTAATCCCCCATCTTATTTTACTTATTAATCACCGAAGTTATCTGCTTCAGCTAGTTCTTGTGTTACTGTACCTGCACTACCGTAAGCAGTGTATGCACTTGTATCAACACCAATTGTAAACGCTGTTGCACTAGTCTTAGTAATTTGAAATACCATGTTGTTAAGCTCGACCATGCCAACTACGCCAGTAATTCTTACTGTGTCGCCGTTAACTAGCCCGTGTGCTGCTGTACATGTAATTGCACCTGGACTTGCTTGTGTACATGCGTTCATTGTTGCTGCTGCAACTTCTGATGCATTACCAGCTTCTTCCATTTCAACTACAGTAGCTGCCGCTGCGTCGAAGCCCCAGCCAAGTTTATTGCCTTGATCTGTAGTCATTTGACGTCCGGAAATTTTAGTAACTTGACGCACTGCTTCCGCAGCGTCCTTAACAACAATACTCATTTGTCCTGCTGTTAGTGCTGCTGCTGCTGCATCTGTCAAAAAGCAATCAGCTGTTGCTACACCATCTGTGCAACGGAATTTCTTACTTCCAAGTTGCTTAACAATATAACCATTTACTGGTCCTGTTCCGTTATGAAATGCGCATTTAATTTCGTTACCGCCTGCTGTAGGTGCTCCGAAGAATTTCTTATTTAGTGGTCTTCCCATTTGTTTTCTCCTTTAAAACGTTCTAGGTTTACGCAGTGGGTCATTTCTGCATAAGTCCGCTACTTGCGGCACGATTTACGACATAAGTATTTATCAATTACAAAGAGTAGCGGCGTATACCCAGAGCGTTACTTGCTCGATATAAAACTATAGAAACTTTATTACGCTGGTTGCCGCCTAATATATGGTAGTACTTTACATTATCAATGAATATAGTACTTACATAAAACCCAACATGACCCTGCCAATCAGAATTACCTCTTGGAAAAATAACAAGGTCTCCTGGAATTGGTGTTTGTACAGAATGTCCCCAATCTAAGAATCCTCTTGCTGTAAGAGGAAATTCGTGATCTAAATTAGTAGGAATATTACTTTGGTCTAATACACCGTTTACAAATG
>Ga0308007_10000567_pt1 | contig 16887 bp, 15 predicted proteins | sample Neamet71_FD_203152 | JGI IMG/M metagenome (GOLD analysis project Ga0308007, IMG submission 203152) | Marine microbial communities from water near the shore, Antarctic Ocean - #71 | ecosystem: Environmental > Aquatic > Marine > Unclassified | place: Southern Ocean | collected 2014-06-07
AGCAACGATGGTGTAAGCCGTTGTACTTGGTAACTCATATCGAGCTTCAATAATATCGGCAGGCCAGAAATGCCCTAACCCACGTACCGCAATTAACAGCAATAAGCCAATCACCATAATGACAGAGATGGCTACTGCACCTGCGTTTAGCCAAATCCATGGATCACCAGATTTAAACCAACTTGAAACGGATGTCTTCCTCATCTTTCTCTCTCTACTATTCTTCATAAGTCGTCCCCATCAATTACAGTGAACCGTATTTTTTACGCAAATGTTGCCTGACAGTTTCAGCCAAGGTATTCACAACAAACGTAAATATGAACAAGACAAATGCGGCTAAGAATAAAATACGGTAATGAGAACTTCCTACCTCTGATTCAGGTACTTCTACCGCTAAATTGGCGGCTAAAGTACGCATTCCTTCAAAGATATTGAAATCCATGATTGGCGTATTACCTGTTGCCATTAGAACAATCATGGTTTCACCCACAGCGCGTCCCATACCAATCATCACCGCCGAGAAAATACCCGGACTCGCGGTTGGTATAACCACACGAACTAGCGTTTGCCAATAAGTTGCACCTAAAGCTAAAGATCCTTGTGTTAAGGCTTTTGGCACACTGAAAATAGCGTCTTCGGTAATCGAAAATATAGTCGGGATGACAGCAAAACCCATCGCAAAACCAACCACTAATGCATTACGTTGATCGAAAGTAATACCCAAGTCATTAGTAACCCAGCCACGCATATTGCCATCAAACATCGTCAACTCAATCACCGGACTCATCGCAACACAAGACCAACCAAGCAGCACGATAACTGGAATTAAAATCAATGGTTGCCAGCCATCAGGAACTAACCAACGAATTTGATTAGGTAAACGCGACCACGCATAAGCAAACAGCAAAATACCCACTGGCAGCACCACTAAAATACTAAAGGCCGCCGCTAGATTATCTTCTAAAAATGGCGCGAAAAATAAACCCGCCAAAAAGCCTAGGATAACGGTAGGCAAGGCTTCCATTAATTCAATAATAGGCTTTATTTTTCGACGTAACGCTGGCGCCATAAAGTACGCCGTATAAATTGCACCACAAATCGCTAACGGCACCGCCATTAATATGGCATAAAAAGCCGCTTTTAACGTACCGAACGCTAATGGCATTAAACTGTATTTAGGCTCAAAATCATTATTCGCCGCTGAGGATTGCCAAGTATACGTCGGCTCTTGATACCCTTCGTACCAAACTTGGTGCCAAAGCGAACTCCAAGACACTTCGGGGTGTTCGTTCTCCACATGAAAGAAACGGATACCTTGTTGATCTTCCAGTAACAGTCCATTTCCTCGTGGAGAGAAAGCAATCAATCTAGCGGAGGTATCACTGAGCTTTTCATTAATGACTTGACGCGTTGAGGTTGAATTGTAAATAGCAACCACACCGCGGACATCAAGAGTAGCAAAGCCTTTTCGACGTTGCTCCATAGCCACGCCAACAATGCCAGTCGCTTGTTTGACGTCACGAATAAAGGTCAGATTCTCAACATTATTATCATCTCGAACATTAAACCACTGGCTCACTTTACCTAGACTATCAGACACCATAATGGACGATTTCCCAAGCAAATAGCTCATAGACACCAGTTCAGCACCATCAAGCAACTGGTGTTGTGCTTTTATCGCCACATTGTCTAAATCACGAAGATCAAATTCCGTTAATGCACCAGACTGAGTTGCAACATATAAATAACGCTGATCACCACTAATTAATAACTCTTTAGCCTGATCAACATAAGAAATATCAATAGCTCGTTCAGTCAACTCCACTTCTTCAGTAATGAAGTTCACTTCTTTTTCGATTTTTACCAAACGGCTTTGACTATCTCCCAATGCGACTAACGTCAGTGCACTTTCACCATTACGTAGCGCCAGTTTACGAATCGGAAAATCAGCGATATCTATCGGCACTTCGCCTAATGGAAATTCAAGAACAGGTGTGATTTTACGAACATCGTCAGGGTAGGTGGTTTTATAATTATGTTGTACAACAAGCACTTGTCCGTCGTCATAACCTAATGCCATGAGGCGACTCGTATCGTCTTCAATTGCAAAAGACGTTACCGCTTGAGTTCTGGGGTTTTGAATGGTTTGTAGAACCGTACCATCTTGAGCAGCAAAGAAAATAATAGAACCGTCTTTGGCAACTCGCATTGCCACTTCATTCTGCTCTTCCGCTGTCAAGTAATAGCTCTCACCATGACTCTCTTCTGGAAGAGAATACTGTGCTGTTTGCTCTATGTCTGCGTTCGAAAATAAAGGTAAAACTTCATATAAAAGATAAAAGCAAATCAGCAGCACAGCAACAATGACACTACTGCCTCCCAGTGCAATACCAACGGTCGCCCCTTTATCTTTCATCTTTCTAAACTTACGATGACGTAATAAAGCAGGTGTATTGAAGTCTAATTCAGGTGCTTGGTTTTCTATTGGGTGATCTGTTGTTTTACTCATCAGAAGCCATCTTTCTTTCAAATTTATAATACGAAAAAGCAGTAGAGAAAATCTCTACTGTTTTTTGATCAAATATTAAGCAAAAATCCGTTACTTAATACCTAAATCATTTAGATATTTACTGACCACCTTGCTTGGTAGAGGCACATAACCATCTTTAACAACCACTTCTTGACCCATTTTTGAAAGAACCATTCTAACAAACTCACGCTCTAGTGGAGCAAGTGGCTTGTTTGGCGCTTTATTTACATAAACGTACAAGAAGCGAGACAAAGGATACTTACCTGATGCGGCTGTTTCTATAGACGCTTCAATTAACTTACCGCCTTCTTTTTTAGATAAAGGGATAGCACGAACTGAAGATGTTCTATAACCAATACCAGAATAACCGATACCATTCAAAGAAGAAGAAACAGATTGAACAACAGACGCTGATCCAGGTTGCTCGTTTACACTGTTTTTATAATCCCCTTTAAACAATGCATTACTTTTAAAGTAACCATAAGTACCCGATACTGAGTTACGACCAAACAACTGAACGTCACGACTAGCCCAAGCACCTGTTAAACCCACGTCACCCCAATCAGAGATATCTTTACTGTATCCACCTTTACGAGTAGAAGAAAAAATCGCGTCTATTTGAGGTAAAGACAAACCTTTAATTGGGTTATCTTTATGAACAAAAACCGCTAATGCATCGATAGCAACAGGAACCGCTGTTGGTTTATAACCATATTTCTTTTCAAATGCGGCAACTTCTTTATCCTTCATTTGGCGACTCATAGGGCCAAAGTTTGAAGTGCCTTCCGTCAATGCTGGCGGCGCAGTAGAAGAGCCCGCTGCTTGAATTTGAATATTTACATTTGGATAAAGGCGCTTAAAGTCTTCTGCCCAAAGTGTCATTAAGTTTGCCAAAGTGTCAGAACCCACACTTGAAATATTACCCGATACACCACTTGCTTTAGAATAAGTAGGTAACTTTGAATCTACCTCTGCTACAGCATTTACAGAAACACTTGCGACAGCAGCAATCGCTAAACTTGCAACTAGATTTTTCATCAAATTAACCTCAATGGTTATAGTAAAATTAACGAGCGAATGCTCATGTCTCAATTAATGATGACTACTATAAAACGCTTATGTGACAGAATTGTTAAAATGGGAAAATCAATGATTTTTAATTGAATACCTCAAAATAAGAGTAAAATTAAGCTAAATAAACACCTACTGAATCAATCTACTTGAATAGACGTCAGTCAAATGAGACGGATATGACTGTTATTATTGAATCACGACATTATGAAATCACGGAGTCATATGAAAAGTACGTTATTTTTATTGAGTTTTTTAGTGGTGATGTACAGTGTTCAAGAACGGTGGTGCCCATAAGATAAGCCAGCACCGAATTAGTGCTCTAGCTTTGTGCCACTAATTTTAAAAGGCATTTTCCCTAGCTCTAGTAGTTGATTCGAGGCTTTTGCACTATATAGGAGCGAAGCGAAGACGGGACAAAAATAAATGAGATCCGTACTTAACCGACTGTTCTTTAATTTACGAGAATCCCACTCGGCCGTTAGAGCCTTGTCCAACGTATAAAATGACCAACGCATACAGTGACCAATCATCACGAAGCGATTGCCCAGAATTTTGCAGATGTGCTATTTTGCAGATGTGCTATTTTGCAGATGTGCCATGCACTTCCTCTATTTGATAGTTGTCCACTCACTATGCCGGTCTCGTTGTTGTTATTAAATTCTTATTCCAAAGCATGAAATCCTATCCATTATTTAATATCACACTCCTTCACTTACCCTATCTACCAATCATTATCTGGTTTATTCGTCTACGCTTTGAATACATGCGCAAATAATGACACTGAGGGCTGATATGTCGTCCAAAGAACTTAAAGATACATCACCAGAAAATGATAACCTAAAAGATTATTCTTCAAGGCTTGAAGCGGTTCTAAATACCGTCATTGACGGCATTATCACCATCAACCATCTCGGCACTATCCATAGCTTCAACCGCTCTGCAGAGCGTATTTTTGGTTATGCACCTGATGAAGTTATTGGTCAAAATGTAAAAATGCTGATGCCTGACCCTTATCATAGTGGGCATGATGGCTACCTAAAAAACTACCAAAATACAGGTGATAAAAAAATTATCGGTAAAGGCCGTGAAGTAGAAGCACAGAGAAAAGATGGCACTATTTTTCCTATGGAACTCGGGGTCAACGAAATGGCCGTTTCTGATGGCAAAATGTTTGTTGGTACCATCCGCGATATCTCAGATCGTAAACAGGCCGAACAAGCATTAAAAGATAGCCAAGCCAAATTACAAGCCATAGTTGATAATACAGTAGACGGCCTGATAACCATTGATGAAAAAGGCCATATAGAAACCTTCAATAAAGCCTGTGAAAAAATCTTTGGTTACCATGCTGATGAAGTGACAGGCCAAAATGTGAAAATGTTAATGCCTGCGCCTTACCATAAAGAACACGACGGTTATCTCAAAAACTATCATGATACAGGTGACAAAAAGATTATTGGCACAGGTCGTCAGGTTGAAGGAAAGCGAAAAGATGGCAGTATTTTCCCCCTTGATCTTTCTATCAGTGAAGTGAATATCAAAGGTCGTAAAATCTACAGCGGTATTGTTAGAGACATTACGGAAGTCCAAGAAGCGCAAAAACGCCTTGCGGCCGTATTAGATAATACGGTTGATGGCTTAATCACTATTGATGAACTTGGAAAAGTAGAACACTACAACAAGGCATGTGAAGCCATCTTTGGCTACAAACCAGAAGAAGTGATTGGCCAAAACGTCAAAATGTTAATGCCAGAACCGTATCATGGTGAGCATGACGGCTATCTTAAAAATTATCATGACACGGGAGTAAAAAAAATCATTGGTACGGGTCGAGAAGTGGAAGGTCGACGTAAAGATGGCAGTACTTTCCCACTCGACTTATCGGTAAGTGGCGTAAATGTTCAAGGACGTACTCTGTACAGTGGTATTGTCCGTGACATTTCAACACGTAAAGAAGCGGAAGAAAAAATTCAACAAGCAAATGCAGAGCTAGAGGAATTTGCTTATCGTACCTCCCACGATTTACGCTCCCCTTTGGTGTCATCTATTGGCCTGCTTACTGTCGTGTCTGAAGCCATTAAAGATGATAAAAAAGACATAGCACTTGAAAGTGCCGCCTTTGTTCAGCAGTCCCTTCGTAAATTAGAAGAGCTCGTTAAAGATATTCTTCAACTCACTAAAACCAAAAATATTTCGGAAGAAAAAGAACCGATTGATTTTGCTACGATAACCAGTGAATCACTCGATAAGTTCAAGAATATGGATAATTTTGAGCGGCTTGATATACAGCACGACTTTCGTTTTACGGGCTGCCTGAAAGCACAAAAAAGCCGTGTCGTTCTTATTGTTGAAAATTTAATTTCCAATGCAGTCAAATATCAGGACGTAAATAAAAACAACTCTTTCATTAAAATATCCAGCTACAAAACCAAAAATTATATTGTGCTAGAAGTGCGTGACAACGGTTTAGGCGTACCCGAAAACCAACAAGATAATCTATTCAAGATGTTTAAACGCTTTCACCCTAAAACATCTTTTGGTTCTGGCCTTGGTTTATATATGATGAAAAAAAGCGCCGATATTCTAAACGCAAATATAGGTTACGAAGATGGTGGAGATGGCTCAATTTTTAAACTTGAATTTTCTCTTCAAGAGCAATGACATTGGCGAGTTTGCCTATAAAAAAACGAGTTTATAAAACAGGATGGAAATATGAGTATTAAGTCCATAATGATAATTGATGACAGTGAAATGGATCAATATTTAGCAAAATATATGATCAAAAAATACGACGCTAGCATAGAGACATTACAAACTTATGATGGGCAGGAAGCGCTGGAGGTATTACAAAGCCTAGAAAAACAACCTGATCTTATTTTTTTGGATATTAATATGCCGCGCATGAACGGACATGAATTCCTAGAAAAATATGATAACTGGGAAGGACGTTCAGAAGTGGTGATTATGTTAACCTCATCAGATCAAGAGCAGGACAAAGAAAAATCAATGGCGTTTAAATGTGTCAAAAAATACTGCATAAAACCAATGGAGTTGCCTGATTTAAAATCCCTAATTACTGATGAGTGTCACTGAGGAGCAAGATAACCCGTTCGGTATAGACAAAAAAGTGTGATCATTGAAATGGGGAGCGTAATGTTCGATTTGTACAGGAAGCCATGCTTGAAGGAGTAGATGTTTTGTATTAAAAATGGCCTTCTGCTATCACCAATACTTGCTTTGAATTCAATTAAAAAAGGAGCATGGAGAAAGTAAGTGTTCACCAACTAAAATTGATTTATACCATTATGATATAGCCTGTCTATTTAAAAGGATTATTTAGAGAGAACGACAGGAAAATTAGAGATGGTATATTTAACCTGAAAATACTCAGCTAATTTATTCATATTCGTGATACAAATTGCTCGCTTATCCTTATTGAATTGGTGCAAGTAGCTAGCACTTACTCCCGTCGCTTCAGACAATAATACATAACTGCCTTTACGGCTTCGCTCATTAATAACCATGCGAGATACTAAATATTCATCAATTGCGGAGCGTAATAATGATTCAAGTTCATCAATACCAACTGCTTCACGCTTATTCGTATAATTACGTTTAAAAAGAAATGTTTTACTCATATATCTTCCTTATTATCTTTTCCTATAAAATCCCATTAACAACATTATAAGTTTTACACTACTTCAATCAACACTGATTTTTTTTGTGGCTAACCTTTTAGGTGCAATATAATCGATAGGTTAGCTATTACTGCTAAATAGTTTTTAACACTATGAAAAAATTCACGTAGATAATGTACACAAACATGAAAAAAAACAGCGACATACCTTGGCAGAAACAAAGCCCACAAACTCATGTTGAGAGTTCGTTACAATTCATTGATCAGCATCCAAATGCCATGTTTACCAAATTATTCTCGATAGATTATAAAGACTATGAAGTCGCAACTGAATCGCCCTTAAAGGGTGCTATTTTTTCTATAAAAGACTTGTTTGATGTTGCTGGTTATCAAACCAAAGGTGGCTCAGTTTTTCTCGATAAGGAACCGCCTGCAATTGAAGATGCTGAAGCCGTCAAAAAGCTTAGAGAAGCCGGTGTGGTATTAATAGGTCACACCAACATGACCGAGTTAGCGTATTCAGGTTTGGGATTAAATCCACATTACGGCACACCAGAAATCCCTAACCAACCTGGACGCATTGCAGGCGGTTCCACCAGCGGTGGTGCCGCTTCTGTCGCCTCAGGCGCAGCCGATTTTGCTTTAGGTACAGATACAGGTGGTTCGTTACGTATTCCTGCCGCTTTTTGTGGCTTAACTGGGTTTAAGCCGTCGCAAGACAGCATTTCTCGAAAAGGTTGTTTGCCTTTGTCTCCAAGCTTGGATGCGGTTGGCGTCATTTCCCATACAGTTGCCCAATGTGAGTTTGCTTGGCAGGTCATGTCCGGTAATCAACTACCGAACCCACCGACTCAAAACATCACATTAGTCATACCCAGTAACTTTGGTTTAGATAACTTAGACGAAGCAGTCCACAAAGGCTTTTTAAACGTAATTGAGACATTAAAAGCGGCGAATATAAAAATAGAAGAGAGAGCGTTACCTTTTTTAGAAGACTATAAATTACTTCCTGTGTGGCAATTTTCTGCTGTGGAATCGTTTAACTACTATGGTGAACGCTATGACCTTAATCAAGTTGAGATTGATCCAAGGGTCAAGTCTCGTATGGACAGAGCTCATTCCGTATCAAAAGAAGAATTTCAGACTACATTGCAAAAAAGAGAGTCGCTAATTGCCCACTATGCAGAACAAGGTAGTGTTCTATTATTACCGACAGTGGCTATTGTCGCGCCCAGAAAAAGTAACCTGACAGACGACAAAGAATACGACAGAATTAATCTACTTTGTTTACGCAATACTTCTTTGGCTAATGTGCTTGACGGTTGCAGTATTTCTTTACCATTTCAACACGAAGGGGAAAACATTGGTGTTATGCTCATAACGGCCAAACATAAAGACAACGAAATGCTGTCTATTGCTAAACACATTGAATCCGTTTTATCAGGCTTATAAAGAGTGTAGAAACATCGATTGCTAACCTTATTACGCCTTTCACAAGCATGTGTGGAACGATAATATCTGGAACGGTAATATCGTGCACATTTTGCTACAAATGTGATTTTACTTTTAGAGTCAGTGCTGAGGTGAACTTTTTGTAAGTTTATCGCACAAAGATACCTCTCTCTGAAAGGAACCAATTTAATGAATATTGTTACTGTACCGCGTGAAAAACTAGAATGGAGCTTATTAGCTTTACGTCTAGGTGTCTTCATAGTGTTAGTCATGTGGGCGCTAGATAAGCTTGTGAACCCCGGCCATACGGCCGCTGTTTTTAAAGCCTTTTATGCAATGCCAGAATTAAGCGCTAACATTTCTTATCTACTGGGAGCATTACAGTTAGCGGTTGTTATAAGCTTTCTAGTAGGTTTTCAAAAGCGTTGGGTTACCTTAGCTATTTTGCTTATGCATTTAGGTTCCACATTAGTCGCCATAGGTCTATATTTTGACCCTTGGTCAAACCTTTTATTCTTTGCAGCGTGGCCTATGCTTGCTGCCATTATTGCTTTGTACCTTCTACGTGATTTTGATACAAAGTATTCACTGAGCAAACCAACTGTCGATTAATAAGCAAAAGTATATTTTCAATAAAAGACCCACTTTATATATCATAAAATGGGTCTTTTATTATGATCGTTAATTCCAGTTTCTTTACCATTAAATTTACAATAGACTTGGCCGCTGAATAAAAAAAGGATTTTGTACTGACACTACTTATAAATCTACTTACTTATCAGAGCCTTTTCATGTTAAACAAAATTGTTTCTCTGGCCGAATCAGTATCGACCCTCATAGGGAAATCTGTTGCTTGGCTTACATTTGCAATGATGATAGTAACTTGTCTCATTGTCCTCCTTCGATATGGTTTTCAGTTCAGCTCTATTGCCATGCAAGAATCTGTGATTTATTTGCATGCCCTTGTCTTTATGCTTGGCGCCGCTTACACCTTTAAAGAGGACGAGCATGTACGTGTCGATGTCTTTTATCGTGAATTTTCAATCAAGAAAAAAGCATGGGTTAATTGTATTGGCGGCCTATGCTTTTTATTACCCGTCACGCTTTATACATTCTATTTGAGCTTAGATTATGTGTTCTCTTCTTGGCGGGTATTCGAAACCTCGCCAGAACCCGGTGGGCTGCCTTTTATTTATTTATTAAAAACTCTGATCCCTCTTATGATGATTACCTTGGTGATACAAGGCATTGCAGATACGATAAAGAACCTTGCCATTATTCTCGATAAGAACGACGACGCCTCAAGTCATCAGCCATTGAACAATGATCAAGGAGCAAACTCATGATTGAACTTATTCCTTTATTGCTCTTTGCTGTCGTCTGTATTTGCTTGTTATTTGGCTACCCTGTCGCCTTTTCTTTGGCAGGAACGGCTCTAATATTTGCAGGTATCGGCAGTGCCACAGGCACATTTGAGCCCGTATTTTTAGAAGCCTTACCTAATCGTTTGTTTGGTATTATCCGCAATGAAACTCTAATTGCAGTACCTCTATTTATTTTAATGGGCGTCTTATTAGAGAAGTCAAAGTTGGCTGAAAAGCTGCTCGACAATATGGCAATGCTGTTTGGCTCTTTACGTGGTGGCTTGGGTATCTCTGTCATTTTGGTTGGTATGTTATTGGCGGCCAGTACCGGCATCGTTGGCGCAACCGTTGTCACCATGGGCATGATTTCTCTGCCCACTATGCTGCGACGTGGTTATGATCCTTCATTAGCCGCAGGCACCATTTGTGCAACGGGGACTCTAGGGCAGATCATTCCTCCCTCTATTGCTTTGGTGTTATTGGGCGATGTAATGTCAAATGCCTATCAAAAAGCACAATTGGACATGGGTATCTTTTCGCCTAAAACGGTTTCCGTTGGCGACCTATTTGTTGGTGCACTATTTCCTGGTCTAATCCTTGTTGTCGCTTATATTGTGTATGTCTCAATGGTGGCATGGTTACAGCCTCACAAAGCCCCCGCTGTACCAAAAGAAGAGCTAAAACTAGGCTCCAATCAGTCTGTTGCTCTGTTGCTATTACAAGGTCTTGTACCGCCATTACTGCTTATACTCGCCGTATTAGGGTCAATTCTAATGGGCATAGCCACACCAACTGAAGCCTCTGGTGTCGGTGCATTTGGTGCTGCTATATTAGCATTTCTCAGTAAAAAGCTTGATTTGAAAACATTGAAAGATGTGGTCTATTCCACTACTCGCGTTACTTCGATGGTCTTTCTAATATTGATTGGCGCTTCGTTATTTTCATTGGTGTTTCGAGGTTTTGGCGGAGAAGAGTTAATCCATCACTTCTTTGATCAATTACCGGGTGGCGTCATTACGGCCACATTGATTGTCATGCTCGTCATGTTTTTACTGGGCTTCATTCTAGATTTTATTGAAATTACGTTTGTCGTTGTGCCGATTGTGGCGCCCGTATTGTTAGCAATGGGACTCGACCCGGTTTGGCTAGGTATTATGATGGCCATTAATCTACAAACATCCTTCTTAACACCACCATTTGGTTTCGCACTCTTCTATTTAAGAGGTGTGGCGCCACCAGAGTTAAAAACACAGGCTATTTATAAAGGCGTAATACCTTTTATTTTGATCCAATTAGCCATGTTGTTGTTACTAGCCTTTGTGCCAGAATTAGCCACTTGGCTACCCAATCAGGTTTACGGTAACTAATTAATAGTCACTCGTTTTTTAGTGGCTCTTTTACAATGAACCAAAGCTCAACAGGAGACGTGTTATGTATGCAGCACAAGTAAACGATTATGGCCCAGCATCAGATCTTAACGTAGTTGAGGTTGATACTCCTACCATTGATGATAATCAGATATTAGTAAAAATCGGCGCTGCTGGCGTTAACCCTGTTGATACCTATATTCGCTCTGGCACCAACAATTACAGCACCACTTTCCCTCATACTCCGGGGCTAGATGGTGCTGGTACCATTGTTAAATTAGGCGCCAATGTTACCGGCTTTAACATCAACGATAGAGTGTATTTCAATCGCAATTTAACAGGTTCAGCCGCAGAGTTTGCTATCTGCGCGCCAGAAAATACCTTCCCTCTAGCGGATTCCCTTAGCTTTATTGAAGGCGCTTGTCTTGGTGTACCTTATACCACCGCGTACCGTGCGCTATTCGATCGAGCGAATGCCAAAGCAGGACAAAAAGTATTAATTCATGGTGGTACGGGTGCTGTTGGTTTAGCGGCTGTGCAATTAGCGCTTGCTGCTGGCATGGATGTTGTCGCGAGTACCGGTACATCCGCAGGTGAAGCCCTACTAAAAGCACAAGGCGTTCAACACGTTATTAAGCATAACGAAGCCGATCATCTTAGTCCTTTTCAAACAACGCCTCCTCTCTCGTTAGAAAATGGATTTGATATCATCATCGAAATGCTGGCTAATCAGAATCTCGATCAAGATTTAAAAGCACTAAACCGTGGCGGTTGCGTCGCCATCATTGGTAACCGCGCTACGGTAGAAATCAATCCACGAGATTTAATGGCCCGAGATGCTTCTGTGATTGGTGTCGCTTTGGCGAATATAAAGCCAGATGAACTAAAACGTATCGCCCAAGCTCTTTACCCCTTATTACAAGGGCAACTACTTAAACCCATCGTCCGCAAAACATTTACCTTAGCTGAATTACCACAAGCCCATGAAGCCGTATTGGAGTCTGGAGCGCTAGGTAACTTGGTTATTGATCTATCTGCATAAACAAATCTGTCTAGGTTGCACTTATTTATGAGTGCAACCTAATACAGTGACCTTTCTATACTTTTACCTGTTTGCAAGCCAACAAAATTAGCTTTTTGTACCCGATTCACTATAGACTTTTCGCTATCTATATTTGAGGTTAGGACATTCTCATGGCCATAGCGATAAAATTAGAACGTGAGATTGCCGAGCAAATCGTGCAACGGACAATGCAAATTATCGAATTAAACATTAACGTCATGGATGAGCACGGAGTCATTATCGCCAGTGGTGATCCAACACGTATTGGCCAAAGTCATGATGGTGCGTTACTTGCGATTGCAAAAGGCGATACGGTGTCTTTAGACCAAGGCGCAGCAAATCAATTGTCAGGCGTGAAGCCTGGCGTCAATCTGTTACTTCATTTTAACCACCAAGTATTGGGGGTTATTGGTATCACTGGTGCACCTGTCAACGTCGTGCAATACGGTCGGCTGGTGAAAATGGCAGCCGAACTCATCATTGAGCAATCAAATGCGTTGCAGCAGCATCAATGGGGATATCGGCAGCGAGAAGAATTTGTCGTACAGTGGGCACAAGGTTCAACGCAATGGTCAGTACTGCAAGATTGGGCACAACGTTTACAGATTGATCTTACCGTACCTCGGACCGCCTCTGTGATTGAAATCCGTAGTGAAGAACCGCTAAAACAACAAGCGATGCGTGAAGTGATTGAGTTACTAGAGTATCCAAGACGCGATAACCTTGTGGCCATGTTTTCATTAAATGAAATCATCGTATTGAAACCTTACCGGTCTGATGAGCGAGAGGAACAACGCCGAGTTGCCTCTTTGTTAGCTCGTGCCGATAATGTCGCCGGCGTAGATTTAGTGATTGCCGTTGGCCCTTATTTTATTGACCCTCTCAGACTTGCCGATTCGTTTCAATGTGCTCGCCTCACATTGGCCATCGGCAAACGTCAGCAACCCAAACAGCGGCAGTTTTATTATGCCGATTACCAATTGTCCGTTTTATTATCTCAGCTCAGTAAGGATTGGCGACACGAAGCGCTCATTGAACCGTTTTCCCAACTTAAAAAACAAGACAACAACGGTGTATTAACGAAAACCTTGCATCAATATTTTCAAGACTTTCCAGATCAAAAAGCCTGCGCTGCGCATCTGCACATACATCGTAATTCTTTGCGCTATCGGTTGCTTAAAATCGAAAAAATTACTGGGTGCTCTCTCCAGAACATTGACAGCCTGACACGTTTATATGTCGCTAGCACATTGACGGTGTAATCGTATGCAAAGAGTTAATCCGATGGTTGCCCGATCGTTATAGACGCAGCTATTCCACCTTATAATGAGGCGCATGAGCCAATCATAATGAAGCTAAAAATCATCTTCTATTGTACAAACCGACAAAAATAAACCATTTTAAAGATATTTATTTGTGCACGCTGACAATGCTTATTACCATCCGTTGAGGTGATAATTATCCAGTTCTAAAACGCTTTTCTTTTGGTGTTGTCGCTTACATGCCAGTTAGTTAGCCAGAACAACAAAAATAAAAATTTGGTTTAGGAGACGTCGACATGTATTTAGTATTCGTACTGCTGGGGGTGATCGCATTCATTGTAATAGCGACCAGCAAATTTAAACTACACCCTTTTATTACCCTGATAATTGCCGCATTCATTACCGCACTAGCTTACGGTCTACCGGCCAGCGATATTGCAAAAACAATTACGGGTGGTTTTGGTGGCATATTAGGTTATATCGGACTGGTGATCGTATTGGGTACCATCATTGGTGTGATATTAGAGAAAAGTGGAGCGGCCATCACCATGGCTGATAGCATCGTAAAATTGCTAGGCAACCGCTTTCCTACTTTAACTATGTCAATGATTGGTTTCATCGTTTCAATTCCTGTATTTTGCGATTCAGGCTTTGTCATTTTGAATTCTTTGAAGGAATCTATGGCAAAACGTATGGCAGTATCTTCTGTTGCCATGACGGTTGCCTTGTCTACAGGGCTCTTTGCCACCCATACTTTCGTGCCGCCAACACCCGGCCCAATCGCTGCAGCAGGTAACTTGGGGCTTGAAAATAGTCTTGGTTAGTCATTGCTGTCGGCCTGTTTGTCGCTGCAATCGCCGCGTTAGCGGGTGTATTATGGGCGAACCGTTTTAAGCATGTTGAAGTGGATGGCCATCAACAACAGAACGTGGAAACCGTTGAAGCTGACTGGCAAGAAATGAAAGCCAGTTACCCACAGCATTGCAGGCTTTTGCACCGATTTTCGTGCCTATTTTGCTTATCTGTTTAGGTTCGGTCGTTCGTTTTCCAACGGAGCCCTTTGGCATAGGCGTCGCTTATCAAGTATTTAACTTTTTAGGGCAACCACTAAATGCATTGATTATTGGATTGTTCCTTACGTTACCGTTACTCAGTTCTGACGAAAAAGTGGCGGAATTTAGCGAGCGGATTAGCCAAGGCATCGTATCGGCAGCGCCTATTATATTAATTACTGGTGCCGGTGGTGCCTTTGGTGCCGTACTTAAAGCAACTGAAATTGGCAGCTACTTGGGAACGACCTTGTCGGTTTTGGGCGTCGGTATTTTCATGCCATTTATTGTCGCGGCGGCATTAAAATCGGCTCAAGGGTCATCAACGGTTGCATTAGTCACTACATCAGCGCTCGTTGCCCCCTTGTTAGGGGATCTGGGATTAGCCTCTGAACTTGGTGCTGTACTCACGGTAATGGCGATAGGTGCAGGTGCCATGACGGTTTCACATACTAACGACAGTTTTTTCTGGGTAGTCTCACAATTTAGTAAAATGCCTGTGGCTCTTGCCTACCGCGCTCATACATTGGGAACACTCGTTCAGGGTATAACCGCCATGACAGTCGTGTTTCTATTGTCTCTTTTATTACTGTAACCGGAGTAGCTTTGCTAACCAGTGGCATACTGGTTAGCAAATATAAAGTCTATGAAAATTGTTATCGCCCCTGATTCCTTTAAAGAAAGTTTGAGTGCACAGCAAGTGGCGTACACCATTCAACAAGCGTTTATTCAGCATTTACCTGACGCCGACTATTATACCGTACCGATGGCCGATGGTGGAGAAGGCACAACAAAATCGCTGATTGATGCCTTAACAGGTGACATGGTATTGCTACAAGTTCAAGATCCCCTTGGTGAACCGGTGACCGCGAAATATGGCTTAGTGAAAGAGACGGCGATTATCGAAATAGCGGAAGCGTCAGGTTTACATCTCGTTGCAAAAGAACAGCGAAATCCAGAAATAACCTGCAGTTTTGGTACCGGTGAAATGATTTTGGATGCCCTTAACCGTGGGGTGGACAAAGTTATTGTTGGATTAGGCGGCAGTGCCACTAATGATGGTGGCGCAGGTATGCTAACGGCGCTCGGCGTTAAATTTTTGGATGCATCGGGTAAACCTGTCGCACGTGGCGGAGCTGGATTAGCCTCAATTACAACGATCGACAGCTCAGCGCTTCATCCTCGTGTGAAGGAAGTATCATGGCTGGTCGCCTGCGATGTAAACAATCCACTGACAGGAGATTTTGGTGCCAGCGCCGTATTTGGACCACAAAAAGGCGCAACACTAAGCCAACTTCTCACACTGGATCAAGCTCTTCAACACTATGCCTATAAAGTGTTTAACCATACGCAAATCGGTGTTGCCACGATCGCTGGCGCTGGCGCAGCAGGTGGCTTAGGCGCCGCTTTTTTGGCCTTCATGAACGCCACATTACGACCAGGAGTCGATATTGTCGCTGATACCCTCAATTTGGCAGAGATCTGTCAAAATGCTGATCTAGTGATCACAGGAGAAGGTCGATTGGATGCTCAAAGCATCGCTGGCAAGACCCCTGTCGGGGTTGCACGCATTGCAAAAGCCGCGGGAGCAAAACAAGTTATTGCCATAGCAGGGTGCCTAGGTGACGGCTACGAAAAGGTCTATGAACATGGTATCGATGCGGTGTTCGATTGTTTAAACCAACTGCAACCTATTGAAGTCATATTAAGCCAAGGCGCCGAAAATTTAAGAATCACGGCGGATTCGCTAGCGCGTCTTATCAAAAACACAAAAGGTTAAAAGCACAAAAACTAAAAACACAAAAGAGAATTACACCCTACCTTAATGAATACCAATCAGGCTGTTGCATTTATCTGCACAACACTATGCATAACATCGCTCTAACGCCTTTAGGCTGTTTTCATGATGTGTCAATATAAATGAAAGCAGCCTATCCTCTCAAAGCTTGTTTCTATGCCCACTCTTTCGGGGGCGTTCAAAATTCTGTGTCAGCTTGAAGATTTAAATATCGAGTACGCTGTCTAAACGTCCCTCAAAATAAATAGCTAACTGAGATAAACAAAGACTCCAATTATGTATTGGCATTGT
>Ga0308007_10000571_pt1 | contig 16837 bp, 14 predicted proteins | sample Neamet71_FD_203152 | JGI IMG/M metagenome (GOLD analysis project Ga0308007, IMG submission 203152) | Marine microbial communities from water near the shore, Antarctic Ocean - #71 | ecosystem: Environmental > Aquatic > Marine > Unclassified | place: Southern Ocean | collected 2014-06-07
CCTTGAACCTTCTTTGAAAAGGAGATACAAATTAACGGTTCATCGACATCATTATCGCTTTTTAGTGCAATATCGCCATTAGGCAATACAATTATTTCAAAAAAAGACATTCAATAATTCCATAAAGATAAAAACAAACGAAATTATATCAGAGGTGGTTGCTGATATTAAGGGAAGTATTTAAAAAAGTTTAACCGGATTAAAATTCATACATAAGCTCTCGATGTCTCTCTACCATCTCAATAAAATATTTTTTCCAGTCTAGCAGCAATTGATAATCTAAACATACACTCTCGTCTATTTGTCTCACTTCAAGCAATGAGCTTGACTCCTGATGCCTGTCAGTAGACCCTCTCATAACAGGCGGCAAAGGCAGCGCCTGATACGCTAAAAGGAGTCGGGAGAGCCAACTTAAGGGATCTTTTGTTAGGCAGGCAATTTCTTGAGCCTCATCTGGCATCTTTTCAATCGAATCAAGTGCTGCAATCAAGCCCTCTATAGAGGAAATTAACTCCACTTCTTTGCATTGATAGGTGTGTGCTATTTCTCTTAAGTAATTAAGATATGCGGACTCCATTTGATAGAGTGCCGATTGGCACAAGGCGACTTGAAGTTGATATGAGGACTTCATGTCGGCAGGAGTTTTTTTTTCAGTACCCTGCTCTAACAGCATATTACTAAAAAATAATTTTTGATTGACCATTGAAAGATACGGGTTTACTGGCATTATTTTCTCCCATCTACTTTATGGTTGGTTGCGGTTACACCCTTAAAAGTACTATTTTTTTTTGGTCACTTTACGTTCATCATCTACTTTCCAGCTTCCATTAACATAAGAGCTCTTCCAGCCAGTGGGTTTTCCATCCACTTCAGTTCGAACGTAGTGAACTTTAGCTTTTCTGTCAAAACGCACAAGTGCTTTCAATCCATCTGGGTCCTGCTGGGGCGCATCAAAGAGATGACTATATTTGGAATCAATTTTATCTTTATATGGGAGCAGCTCCACTACTAGGGGAGCTCTAGTTTCTCTATGTTTGGGGTACTGGCTCGCTGCAAGAAAAATACCTGCGGCTCCATCCCTCAGCAAATAATGATCCTCTACTTTAACACATAGCAAATCAGGCATTGATACTGGATCCATCTTGGGTGGGGCAGCCTCGCCATTTCTAAGAAGTTTTCGGGTGTTCTTGCAATCGTCTCCTTGGCACCCAAAATATTTTCCAAATCGCCCATCTTTTAAATGCATATCCATTCCGCATTTATCGCATGTCAAGGATGGACCCTCATAACCCCTAAGTACAAAAACCCCTTCCTCAACCTCAAAGCCCGAGCAGCTTGGGTTTTTTGCGCAAATATGAAGCTTCCTTTGGGCGTCAACTAGATAGCTATCCATCGATGTGTCACATATTTTGCACCGGTGTTTTTTAATTAACAATCGTGACTCTGCTTCATCATCTTCGTCAACATTAATCGCCTCGTCTCCTGAACTGAGATTAAGGGTATTCTTGCATCGCTCTTTAGGAGGTAATGTGTATCCAGAACACCCCAAAAATACACCCGTCGCGCCTGTTCGAATAGTCATTGGTCGCTGGCAACCTTCCTTTTGGCACTTTATATCAGTAAGTGTGGGCTCGTTAGGCCGCATACCCCCTTCTTCGGACTCAGCTTTAGCAAGGGTATTAGAAAAATCAACATAAAAATGATTTAGAACATCCTTCCAGTCACGCTCTCCACTTGCCACATCATCCAGCTGAGCCTCCATTGCTGCTGTGAAGCCATAATCCATGAGATCAGAAAAACTTTCATTAAGGCGCACCGTAACAATATCGCCAATTTTTTCTGCATAAAAACGACGATTTTCTACTCTTGCATAGCCCTTTTCTTGAATATTTGAAATAATCGCCGCGTAAGTTGAAGGCCTTCCGATCCCTCTTTTTTCTAGCTCTTTAACCAAAGCAGCTTCAGAGAAACGAGGTGGCGGCTTAGTGAAATGCTGCAAGGGTATTAGTACGTTTAGCTTCATAGCGTCGCCCAAAAAAAGTTCTGGCAATACTCCATCGTCATCTTTCTTGCGCACCAATGGTAGTACTTTTAAGTACCCATCAAAACGCACAATACGACCCTTTGCCCTGAGCTCATAATCCCCAGCCTTCACCCTTATTGTAGTGCTGGTAAACTTAGCCGGTAACATCTGACAGGCAACAAACTGCTGCCAGATCAACTGGTAGAGTTGTTTTGCGTCTTCCATGTCGACCATGTCACCAGGCATAATATCTACGTTTGAGGGCCGTATAGCTTCATGGGCCTCTTGAGCATCGGATTTGCTATTGTAAATATTAGGATTTTCTGGGAGATATTCCTTCCCAAAACGCTGCTCAATATGCGCCCTGCAACTTGTGATGGCATCAAGACTTAGATTGGTGGAATCTGTTCTCATATATGTAATATAGCCGCCTTGATAAAGGCGCTGGGCTAACCCCATTGTTTTCTTAACACCATACCCCAGCCTGGTGCTAGCAGCCTGCTGGAGAGTCGATGTTATAAACGGAGCTGAAGGTTTACTTCCTGTTGGCTTATCGTCACGCTGAGCAATACTGTAGTCAGCAACATTTAGGGTCTCTAAAGCTGCATGAGTCTCTTCCTTATTTTTTGGTAAAAAGCTGCTACCTAACAGACTTTTTACTTCAAACCGAATTTTTTCGCCTAACTTGGACTCTAGGTCGGCATGCAATGTCCAGTATTCATCTGGGTCAAATGCTTTGATCTCTCTTTCTCTTTCTACAATTAATTTAACTGCAACCGACTGCACTCGCCCTGCTGACAAACCTCTAGCCACTTTCTTCCACAGCAATGGAGAAACCATAAACCCAACTACACGATCCAAAAATCGACGCGCCTGCTGAGCGTTAACTCTATCTATATCAAGATTAGTGGGCTTCAGAAATGCTTCTTGGATAGATTTTTTGGTGATCTCGTTAAAAACTACTCTTTTGTAGCGACTTTCACTTCCGCCGATAATCTCCCTAAGATGCCAAGCTATAGCCTCCCCCTCTCTATCCAAATCTGTCGCTAGATAAATAGTATCAGCATTTTTTGCCAATTTTTTTAGCTCAGAAACTATTTTTTCTTTGCCAGGCAAAATATCATACCGAGCCAGCCAATCCTTTTCTGGGTTAACTCCCATAGAATCGAATCGCTTTTCTAGTGCCTTTTTTGCCTTATGAGCCTCTTTCTTTCCAGCCGGCATGCTACGTGTAATTGCTGCAGCTCGTGCTCGAGCGGCAGGGTCTAGTGACACATTGCTTTTTGATAAATCTCGAATATGTCCGACACTTGACTTAACAATAAAATCGGAACCCAAATATTTGTTAATGGTCTTAGCTTTAGCTGGAGACTCAACAATGACTAGTGATTTTCCCATCAGGTTATGTTGCTCATTAGTTAATCATAAAAAAAACCTACTTATTGCTCGTCTCTTTGAGCAAACCAGACAACATTTACAATAAAAACTTTGCTTATATGTCGACTGTCAAGGATCTGAATTAAGAATCTGAATATAATTTCTGAAAAAATCAACTGAAATTACACAGCAAGTAATAGTCAAACAGGAATATACATCCATAGGCAGTGGGTTGGTCAAGAAAATTTTACTTTTTTGCTAATAAAACTTACTTTAATCAGTCGCAACGTATATTTTTTCTCAGCGCAGATAGCAGTTTGTGAATAACAATTACATCTTGCAACTCTCCAGCCTCTTTCCAATATACCACCAATCCATTAGCTCTTGCTTCTAATGCATTTACGTTAGCAGGGAGCCTGCTCAAAGTTATTTCAATAATATCTGTAAGACAGCTACTAGCTTTTCTGCTGATCCAGCGCCATTCTGGCCAGAGGGACGAGTCACCTCTTGTCGAATGACTCACCAGCAGCCAACTCTCCATGCGGGGTTTTGGAGATGGTTCAGTTCCTGAAATCCATGGCAGCATATATGCCACACAATCTAACCTAGCAGCAGCCTCTCTTGCAGCAGGTGATGAGCTGAGATTCACAACTAACCCTAAGCTTGAGGCTTTTTTTCGCATATCAATTATAAGCTTTTGTCGAGGAGACTGCCGAAACCACATAAGTGGCGAAAGAATAACCAATAATACTAATGCAATTAATAGATATGTCATTTAGTTATTCTCTTTAAAAGTAGCACCCTATTCCGTTGTATTCAAAAATTCAAATCAATTCTTTTTTATATTAAGCGTTATCGCTATCATGGATTACAATTAGATGCGTGATTTAATATTTTATATCTTTTTGTTGTTGATAATAGGTAATAGTATTTATATGTATAGTAGAAAATGTAGCAATATAGGCGTTTTTAAACGACGGTTAATTCATATTCCCCTGATAGCGCCTAAAACATTATTAATTATATTGTTAATTTTCCAATGTCAGACTGCACTAAGCTCAGAAGAATCAATAGCACATGACTTGTTAGTAGCCCAACGAGAGCACTTTCAGTCTGCGCATGATGCGCTTAAAGTTGGGGATAAGAAAACATACCTAGCTGCATCAGAGAGGCTTGGCAGTTATCCGATCAAGCATTACCTCGTGGCCCTAGAAATACTTCAAAGAATTTATAGCCTTCCAAAAGATGATGTACGAAAATTTTTAAAGGAGCACAAGGGAACCGCTATAGCTGATGACTTACGATATCATTGGCTGGAAGTGTTAAGAAAACGAGATATTTGGAAAGACTACCTAGTTGACTACAGCGAAGAAAAAGTCTCGACAAAGCAGCGCTGTTACTACCAACTTGCACGAATAAAACGCGATAAAGAAGAAGTAGATGATGCTATTCTAGGGGCAATCAAACTCTGGTCTGCTGGTAAATCTCAGCCAAAAGAATGTGACAAATTATTTGATATCATAATTAAAAAAGGCTACATCACTGAGGATATTGCTTGGCAACGCTATATTAAGTCAATCTTGAATCGCCAATATCAACTATCCCAGTACCTTCTCCGATTCATTTCAGACGAACACCATCTAAAATTAGCACCGAAGCTTTATCGCATTTACCGAGATGCAAGCACCGTAACAAACCATAATTTTTTTACTGGCGATGAATTAAATGCAAATTCGACACAAATACACAAAGCGCTTGCCCACGGGTTAAGCAAAATGGCAAGAAAGGACGCCTCTAAGTCACTTCTTCACTTTAATGCTTACAAAAAAACACACAATTTTAATATCAGCGAAACGAAAAAAATTATTGCTTCGCTCGTAAAGGGTTTGCGTGCACAAAGTAATCCAGAAAAAAGTGATCAGTATCTCGTAGAGAACAAAAAGTTAGCGGCTAATTCCTTGCTTGAGTGGCGTACCAGGCAGTCAATTCGATCTGGAGATTGGATCAATACATTATTCTGGATTGAAAATATGCCCGAACAACTAAAAAACAAGCAAGCCTGGAGATACTGGCGTCAGAGGAGCTATAATCTCACTGAGAACATCACCCTAAACAATAAAAACAGCTTCCTAGCATCTCAGGAAATTTACAAAAATTTGTCCCCCGAACGTAGTTTTTACGGCTTTTTAAGCAGCCAGTGGCTCGGTATTGAAAAAAGTATGAATCACAAAGATTCGACTCCCGACCTAAAAGAACTGCTTAAACTAGAAAGATCTTCTGGAGTGGTGCGTACCAGAGAACTGTTGCACCATAAGCAAATCCTTTCTGCACGCAGGGAATGGAATAAAACTAGTAGAAATTTTAATAAGAATCAATGGGTGTTAGCTGCTCACTTAGCCAAAAAATGGGAGTGGCATAATGGTGCTATAACCAGCATGATAAAAGCTAAATATTGGGATGACACTAATGTACGCTTTCCAGTTTCTTACAATACTGAATTTGAGAAATATTCAAAATTTAGCGGAGTCCCAAAGCACTGGCTGATTGCCCTGGCTCGTCAAGAGAGCGCCTTCCACGAGGAAGCTTCGTCGCCAGCTGGGGCAAGAGGCCTAATGCAGCTTATGCCATCGACAGCCCAAGAGGTAGCAACCAAAAATAATATCGAATATAAGGGCACTGATGACCTTTACAATCCCGATACAAATATCGGATTAGGTAGCCTCTATTTCGGTGAGATGCTAAAGCGTTTCAAAAATAGCCGTATATTAGCAATAGCTGCATATAACGCCGGGCCAAGTAGAGCGAAACGTTGGCATAAAAAAACTGGAGGAAAGCTGCCATTTGATGCCTGGATTGAAGCCATACCATTCAATGAAACTCGCAATTATGTGCAGAATGTTTTAGCTTTCTCAGCGATATATGCTAATAAAATTGGAGTTCATGAGCAAATGATAAGCGAACAAGAAAAAATACTGAAGCTATGACTGAGCTTCTTCAGTGTGAAGCTCCTCTAATTGATATTGGCGTCAACCTTACACATGCAAGCTTTGATAAGGTGTTAACTGCCACCATAAGCCGTGCAAAGCACGCCAATGTTGCCAAGCTTATTATCACCGGCACAAGTGAAAAAGAAAGCATCCGCGCCCTTAAGCTTTGCCAGAAATTAACGCCAGACCATCCTGGTATGTTTTATGCAACAAGTGGCGTGCACCCCCATAACGCAAAAGAATTTAATAGCGAAACTATAAATACGCTAAGAACGCTAGCTAGCAATAAAGAAATAGTCGCGATTGGTGAAACAGGTCTCGATTTCAACCGTAATTTTTCATTAAAAAAAGACCAAGAAAGGGCGTTTGAGGCACAACTTGAATTAGCAATTGAATTAGGTCTCCCTGTTTTTTTACACGAAAGGGACGCGCATCATCGCCAACTTGAAATACTAAAACAATACAGAGGTAGTCTAAAAAATGCTGTCATTCATTGCTTCACAGGCGACAAAGCCTCTTTGTTTAATTATCTCGACCTTGACCTGCATTTTGGTATCACGGGTTGGATTTGCGACGAGCGGCGAGGACAAGAGCTTCAAAAAATTATGAAGAACATACCTCTTAATCGCCTAATGCTTGAAACTGACGCCCCCTACCTCCTGCCAAGGACCATCAAGAAAAAAATACAAAATGAGCCTGCATTTCTACCATGGATTTTGAACACTGTCTCTGAGCATCGCACTGAAACGATTTTAGAGATTGCAAATGGCACTACACTAACGTCAAAGCTTTTCTTTAACTTATAATTGAGCTGTAACAATGAAAGATGTCCACATAAACAAAGAGCCAGTTGAGCTATATAAAATATTGAAATTTGAAGGTATGACTGGAAGCGGGGGTGAAGCTAAGATTGCTGTTGCTAACGGTCTAGTAACCGTAAATGGAGTAATTGAGACCAGGAAACGAAAAAAAATTGTCTCTGGTGATATTATTGTATTTGAGAATGAAAAAATGCGTGTACAGCTGACATAAAATTACTGGACTATTCAAATATGGCTCATTTCAAAAACAAACAAGTAGTTCTAGCATCAAGACCTAAAGATATCCCTGAAGCTGAGAACTTTATAATTGTAGAAAATATAACCCCTGAAATTTTAGATGGCCAAATTCTTGTTCGCAACATATTCCTTTCAGTGGAACCAGCAATGAAAGGATGGGTCAGTGCTATTGGCAACTATGCAGAACCAGTAGCATTAAACAGTGTCATGAAATCTTTTGCCACCGGTATAGTCGTAGAATCACGCCACCCTAATTTTTCAAAAGGAGAATTTGTTACGGGGCTATTTGGATGGCAAGAATACGCATTAGTTGAGGTAGATACCATAGATCGAAAAATAAATTCTCATCATCTACCTATATCAACTTCATTAGGAGTTCTTGGTATAAATGGCATGTCCGCTTACTTTGGGCTATTAGAAATTGGCCAACCAGTCTCAGGTGAAACTGTCGTTGTATCAACTGCTGCAGGGGCTGTTGGATCATGTGTTGGTCAAATTGCCAAGCTAAAAGAATGCTACACAGTTGGAATAACTGGAGGCCAAGAAAAAGTTAGCTTGTGTAAAGGTCTCTACCAGTACGACCAAGCCATTGATTATAAGAGCAGTGAATTCCAACAGGATCTCTCTAAAGCTTGCCCTAACGGAATTGATGTATATTTTGATAATACTGGTGGAAAAATTAGCGACGCTGTTATGCAGCTCTTAAATGTTGGCGCACGTATCGTAATTTGCGGTACATCTTCGATTAGTAGCTGGCAACCTTTACCTACTGGACCGAGAAACGAAAGGCAGATTTTAGTAAACCGAGCTCGCATGCAGGGGTTTTTAATTTTTGACTACAAGGAACGCTTTCCAGAAGCACTAGAGACCCTAACTAAATGGGTAGGTAGCGGGTTAATACAATACCGTGAAGACATATTACATGGCATCAATGAAGCACCTGATGCAATCTCCTCTCTTTATCGAGGCGAAAATCTAGGCAAGCGCCTTATTCAAATACATACGCTTTAGCGTGTGTCTTATTATTTGCCTCGCCTGTCACTATTGGCTGCAATAATTATTTGTTGTTTAGCCCGGTCAGAGCCCTTACCTGCCAAGAAGTAAATGGCCAGGCCTTTTCGAGACCTTCGGATGAGACGATGACAGGTATTCTAAGTTTGTATTTCTCAAAAAGTAACTCACTGCTTGTGATATTAATTTCACGGAGCTCAAAATTGGTACCATCCAAAACGTCAATTATAAGGCGCTTTGCTTGCTCGCAAAGATGGCAGTTTGAGCCTACATACAGTGTGAGGACGCTATTCATGGTGATTGATTAGCCAGCAATTATGAATTTTTTTATTTCTTTGAAAATCCGGGTCAAATGTTTTATCGGTTATGTCTTCAATCTTGTAAGCGTCTTTCACACCTTCAGACATAGAAAAATTTCTAAAATTATTAGAAAATATAAGAGTTCCGTCAATCGCCAGCATGGACATTACGCTGCCTATCAATTTTTCGTGATCACGTTGTATATCTAACACTGAGTCCATTTTCTTTGAGTTGGAAAAGGTCGGGGGATCAAGAAAGATCAAGTCGAACTTATCACCTTCTTCTTTCGCGCTTGTAGCCTGGCTAATCCAACTAAGGCAGTCTTCTTTCAATAATTTATGCTTACTAGTGCACATTCCGTTTAGCATAAAGTTTCGCTCCGCCCAATCAATGTAGCTACTCGACATATCCACACTCAGGCTAGATGAAGCTCCCCCTAAAGCAGCATAAACAGAAGCGGTGCCTGTATAACAGAACAAGTTAAGGAATCGCCCGCCCTTGGCCATATTATATATTAATCGGCGAGCCGGTCGGTGATCAAGAAACAGTCCGGTGTCCAGGTACGCTGTTAAGTTAATCTCAAAAACAGCATTTTCCTCAGTTATATTAAATAGAGATCTATTGTTTGGCTGGTGATCTTGTCGCTGATACTGATTAATACCTTTCTGGCGCCTACGTTCTTTAAAGAACACTTGAGTAACGCTTCCTTGAAGATATTCCGTTATTGCCTCACGAACCTCACTTAAGTGCTTTTCGGCCTGATGTACCTCAATATCCGATGGTGGCGCATATTCCTGAACATGGATAGCGTCCCCATAGACGTCAATTGCTACTGCATATTCTGGTATATCTGAATCGTAAAGCCTGTAGCAGCTAACACCTGTTTTTTTAATCCATGCATTTAATTTTCTAAAATTCTTTCTTAGGCGATTAGTTAACATTTTTGCACCTTCTGTCAGCTCAACATTGTCGGCGACATAGGGGGCAGAAAGAGGCTTATCTTCCCTTTCAGATACACTGCGAAGTTGGTATAAGTGAAACTGGCTAGGAATAGCTCCATTAAAAAGTTTATACTTTTTATTCGACCTAAGTCGCATTTCTCCAGCTAACTCAGAATTACTGGTCAGTATCGCTAATTTCCATCCGGGACATTCTTTTTTAACTAGATCACCAAGACTCCGGTACAAGGGTCTGAGCTCCTCTGCATCACCCCAGCGCTCGCCATATGGCGGATTACAGATCATTAAGCCGTGTTCTATCTTCGTGTGAGTAGGCACTTTAAAGGCTGACATCGGCTTGGATGTTACTCGTACATATTTGTCTAGTCCCGCAGCTTCGATATTTTCTTGAGCCGCTTTAGTCGCTCGATAATCTTTGTCATAACCACGTATTTCTGGCAAATTTTTCGTGAGCCCAGTCTGGCATCTATCAACTGCCTCCTGCCTAATCTCGTCCCATACGTGACTTTTATGCTGCAGCCAATGATGGAATCCAAATTTTTCTCGGTTAAGATTTGGAGCGATATCGGCAGCTATTAGAGCACCTTCGATAAGTAATGTGCCGCTGCCACACATTGGATCGATAAGGGCGCCGCCTTTTGAAGAGATATCCAGCCAACCAGCCCGCAAAAGTAATGCTGCAGCCAGGTTTTCTTTCAGCGGGGCGGCGACCATGGCTGCCCTATAACCCCTCTTGTGTAAGCTTTCCCCAGACAAGTCCAAACTAACATTGGCTTGGTTTTTTGATAAACGAACATTTATGCGGATATCAGGAGTTTTGAGATCTACATCAGGGCGGTCGTTAAAACGCTCCTTAAGGCAATCAACGATAGCGTCTTTAACGCGTTGTGCGCCAAACTGAGTGTGACGTATCGCATCATTTGACCCAGAGAAATCAACGGCAATACTCTCACGGGGAGTCGTGTGAAGATGCCAGGGAATCTCCTTTACTCCTTGATACAAATCATCATCATTTTCGACATCAAATTTAGCTAAAGGCATCAATATCCGATTAGCAATACGAGACCACAAACAGGCCTTATAAGCAAAAGAGGAGCTGCCTTCGGCAAAAACACCAGCAACAGTCAAACCAGTTTTTTCAGCACCAAGCGATTGCAGTTCGCTAGCTAGTAGCTCCTCAAGGCCTTTTGGGCAAGTAGCAAATATTTTATTCATAGATAATAACCGTAATCTCTAGTGCTAAAAAAATTCTAGACTTTTTAAAGTAATCTAGCACGTTAAAGGCTCTTAGAAGCAATTTCATAAGTGTCTCTAGACAATCCATTAAATGATACAACCTGATCTAGATGAGCTCTCATAGATTCTCCACGCGCTTGGGGAAATCTGCGCCAACGAGTCAAAGGTACAAGTATCCTTGCCGCAATCTGTGGATTAATTTTATCCAGGGAAAGCACCTGCTCTGTAAGAAATTGATATCCAGCACCATTATCAGAATGAAAATTAGTCGGGTTGCTCGAGCAAAATACGCCAATAAGCGACCTAACTTTGTTTGGGTTCCTGAAGTCAAATGAAGAGTGCGAAACCAACCCCTCTACCCTTTCTAGACCCCCCGGTAATGAGCACGACGCTTGCAGCTGAAACCACTGATTTAAAACTAATGGCTCATGTTTCCAATCATCATAAAACTGATCTAATAACTCATTTGCAGCGTTTATAGCATTCGGTCTGGGGTCGTTAATAAGAGTAGCTAAAGCTGAAAGTCGATCTGTCATGTTGTCAGAGCTGGTAATTTGCTTTGTAAGTAGCTGCAGGGAATCATCTGTTTTTGCATTAGAAAGATACCGTAAAGCAAGGTTTTTAAGACTACGCCTACCCACTTCCTTGCCGTTGTGAACATAGGGGCCCGAACCTAGGTTGTCAAAATACAGGTCTTGCCATTGATTGGTCATATTTTTTCCCAACTCACGCAGCATAAAAGTCCGGACAGCATGAATTGCCTCGACATCAATCTCCTCTGAAAGCTCAGCCATTGTTGACTCAGAAGGCAACGTTAGCACAAGCGCCTGCATTGCCAGATCATCGCCGGGGTCCTTAATGACACTTGAAAATGCATCACAAAGCGACTGGTTTAACTCTAAATGGCGACTTTCTCGGTATTCAAGCTGCATAGGGGCCATAAGATCTGTAGATAATCGCTGCGATGCGTTCCAGCGATTAAATCCATCACTATCTCTTGACATCAGCGTAGCTAAATCCTCAGAGGTATAGGAATAATTCAATTTAACTGGGGCAGAAAATCCTTGGAGTAATGATGGGACTGGTTGCTCTTTGATCCCCTCAAAAGAAAAGGTTTGCTCTTCTTTCGTGAGTTCAAGAAGTAAAAATTTTTCACCTTTATTAGAAAGCGGCAACGGACCTTGTGTACCCACTAAAGCAATCTTCACTGGGATATGGTGCGGACCAGTAGAGTTTGATTTGGCTCCCTCAATACTTGGGGCTTTACATGTTTGTTTAAAATTTAGCTGGTAAATTTGAGCCTTAAAGTCATATTCACCTTTAACGGAAAGCACTGGAGTTCCTGGTTTTTGATACCACATCATAAATTGACTAAAATCACGACCGCTCACTTCAGCCATTGTCGAAACAAAGTCATCTATCGTTACAGCTTGACCGTCATGCCTAGAGAAATAAAGATCTGATCCTTGTCGAAATATATCAGCACCAAGTAATGTATGTATCATTCTGACAATCTCAGCACCTTTTTCATAAATAGTTACTGTATAGAAATTTGAAATTTCCATATATGATAAAGGCTGTACAGGGTGTGCCGTTGGACCCGAATCCTCTGCGAACTGAATAGTGCGAAGAAAATTCACGTCTTGTACGCGCTTTACAGTCGACGAGCCCATGCTTGCAGAAAATTCAGCATCCCTGAAAACCGTAAAACCCTCTTTAAGGCTCAGTTGAAACCAGTCCCTACATGTCACCCTATTTCCTGACCAGTTATGAAAATATTCATGGGCAACAACAGCTTCGACTCGCTTAAAGGCATCATCTGTTGTTGTTTGCGGGTGAGCCAAAATACATGATGTGTTAAAGATATTTAAACCCTTGTTCTCCATAGCCCCCATATTAAAATCGTCTACTGCAACTATCATATAAAGATCTAGATCATACTCTCTACCATATACCTCTTGGTCCCACTCCATAGCATGCTTTAACGATCGTATCGCGTGACCGCACTTATCAACATCCTTTTGCTCAACATAAATATGTATATCCACATGTCTGCCAGATCGAGTTTCAAAGGCATCCTCTACAATCGAAAGATCGCCTGCGACCATTGCAAACAAATAAGAAGGTTTTGGAAAAGGATCAACCCATGTAGCCCAGTGACGGTCTTTATTTAAATTTATGCCAGCGTCATCAAAATCAGGCGGCATATCTCCACTATCTTTTAAGTTCCCATTAGATAGCAATACAGGGCATGTGGACTTACTTCCAATAATGGTTGTTGTAAACTCAGACATTACATCTGGGCGGTCCAAGTAATATGTGATACGACGAAATCCCTCAGCCTCGCATTGTGTGCAATAAATTGAACGAGACTTATAGAGACCCTCTAATGAGGTGTTGTTCTTAGGGTAAATGAGCACTTCTGTGTTAACAATAAACTGGTCTGGCACAGAATAAATAGTAAGGCTGCCATGACCTACAGTAAAATAATCTGAGACTAGGATCTCGCCATCTATAGAGATTGATTGAAGCGTTAAACCCTCACCCACAAGTTCTAAGCTTTTACCTAAAGAATCGATACTAGCGTTACGCCTCATTGAGAGTGTTGCAGAAACTCTGGCAAAATCTTCTGTAATCTCAATACATAGGTCTGTTTTTTCAATAAAAAAGTGTGGTGCCTGGTATTCACTTAAGTAAGTGGCCCTGGGCGGTGGAGTACTTTTATCCATTGATCGTTACCTTGCAGTCAGTACTTTGTGGAGAAAAAATTATTTGCAACTCTGCTTATAAGAAAATATCAACATTGTGAGCCGTGTACTTTCTAACATTAATAACGCCAGTATCTAATATTAAATACTGACCTTTTATTCCCATTAAGGTACCTTCAACATGAGGGTTCTTATCTGCATTATGAGAAATAACCTTAAGTGGATATTCGAGAACAGGGTAGTTAATAGCCAGGGGTTTAATTTTTTCAATTCGTTGCAGTGCCGTAAAACCAAATCTATTTTCAAGCACCTGTAGGTCATCACTGCAGAGCTCATAAAGATTATCTCTGGTAGCCACAAGGTCTACAGGAGGAATTTCCCCCTTAAGCATAGTGCGCCAATTAGTTCTATCTGCTATATGCTTGCGAACTACATCCTCAACAAAGCCAGATTGTTGGCGAGTTTTCACACGAAAAATTGGCAGGGCTTTTATAGCGCCCTGATCAATCCAGCGAGTAGGTAACTGGGTTTCTCTTGTAATTCCAACTTTTGCGCCCGAGGAATTGGCTAGGTAGACGATATGATCCACCATACAGTGCTCAACACCCCACTCAGGATCCCTACAAGTACCTGAATCATAGTGGCATTTTTCTGGACTCATCATACAAAGATCACATTGAGGTAAGCTGGCGAAGCACGGGTAACAGTAACCCTGACTAAAGCTTTTTCTGGTCAGACGGGAGCATTGAATGCAGTGAATTGACCCTGTAAATAAAAGCTTAATCGTTTTTCCTAGCTGCTCATTTAGAGGGACTAACTGATTATCGATTGGGAGCTGGTAGCTGACAGACCCGCTTTCCAAGTCGCCAGTCAATGTTGCTTTCATTTTCCTAATATGACCAGAAAATTTAGACAAGACTTAATCCTTCCACTTTATGGTTTGACGTGTGTTTTTTTTATACCCGCTATCTTTCTGATCGGTGGTAGTTGAGGGCAGAATTTTATTGTTCTTGGGGGGGAGAAACCCTACACGTTGTTCGTAAGGCGCGTTAGCTGCATCATAAGCTATTAAAATCTGTAAGCTATGTTGCTGCTGCTCTTTTGTGAGCTTTACTCCATTAGGCCATTTCCCTAGTTCAACAGCAGACTTTATATTTTGATAGACTTCAGGTGTAATTGACTGAATTATTTTCTGCAAGTCCATAGCAAACCTTAGGCCTATATTGGGAATTGATCATCAAGCAAAACAAAAAACTACTACAGGGAATGACCGGACCTGCTTAAGCCATTAAAAGCTCCGAGCATTATACCACTTATTAGCCCAACAAAATGAGCGCCATTAGCAATACTTGCTTCGATAAATAAATTAACTGCACCGGTAAGCCCAAGAATCAACCAGACCATCATGAAACCGAAAAGACCCTGAGGTATAAGGAGCACCTGCACTGGTGATAATTTTTGAGAAATCCAAATAAATCCTAATAATCCGTACACAACACCAGATAGCCCGCCAAATAAAGAGGCGCCATTTTCGAGATACTGTCCAATATTAGAGGTAACTGCTATGAAAACTATTGAGCCAGAAAGCCTGAGGCTTCCAAGCAGATATTCAAGTTTTTGACCAATGACCCAAAACAACAAAGCGTTAAAGACTAGGTGAAAAAAACCAAAGTGTAAAAATATTGGGGTTATAAAACGCCAGTATTCCTGATGGTCAGCAGTATTCGATATAGTGTTAAAAGTTACAGCACTATTGCCGAAAATATAATCCTGTATGGTAAAAAGATGGATGAGTTCAGGAAACCATTGGACAATTGATGTCCCTATAACGCAGGCCAGCAAAATGACTACCACCACGGGAGCATTGCATGCCTGATGGAGTAGGCTGATATTTTCAAATGATGGCTTCACGTTACCGGGATCTACCATTTTATTAATCAACCTCCTTCTATCTGTTACGGTTGCTTGATCCCAGCCGACTGCCCCATCCTAATTTGGTACGGCAGGTAGCATAAAAGCTATTATCCGACTGATGGATAAGCTTTAGAGGATGATTTTTTTTATCAATAAAGATGCTATCGCCTGACTGGGGAGGTAAATCATTCTGGCCATCGCATGTGACCATTGCGCTCAGCTCGTTTCGTAGACCAAGTTTAATCTCTATTCTACTATTGCCTCCAACTACAATGGGTCTGCTAGATAATGTATGCGGGTTCATAGGAACTAATACAATGGCATCTAATTCAGGGTGCAGAATAGGGCCGCCACCAGAAAGAGCATAAGCAGTTGAGCCTGTAGGGGTCGATACTATTAATCCATCAGACCTTTGGCTATAAACAAACTGCTCATCTATGTAGAGCTCAAACTCCATCATTCTAACAGAGCTACCTGGATGCAAAACAACATCATTAATTGCCTCGCCTGAACTTATTTTTTTGCCTTCCCTAACGAGAGAGACCTCAAGTAAGAAACGATTTGATATAATATAGTCACCAGACAAAACACGACTTAACTGATTCTCCATGTCGTCTGGTAAAATATCCGTCAGAAACCCTAATCTGCCTCTATTAACCCCAAGTAACGGGACATTAAGTTCTGCTGCTCGTCTTCCAACACTTAGCATGCTGCCGTCGCCTCCAACAACAACGATCAAATCCAACATAAGCTGTTCATCAAGTTGATCAAAAACTGGCAAATTTTTACTACTGACCAAGCGTGACGTTTTGGACTCAAGAACGACTGAATAACCTTCTCCTTCCAAGAAACGGCAAAGTCTATTTAGAGGTTCAATTATTTCTGAAAGCTCTATATTAGCAATAAGTGCAATGCGTTTAAAAGGTGTCATATTTAGCAAGCCCTGCAATAAAAGGTAGCAGCATTAGTTGAGAAAGCCTCAATGTGAATACTATAATTGCACACTAGACCGCGTCATATATTAGAGAATAGTAAAGGATTATATGTCATCGAAAAAGAAAAATAAGGCATAACCACGAGAACAAGGCGAAAGACATACAGGCAAATACCTAGCGCCTCTTTAAGTTTGAATGCAGCGATGGCTGTATGAATAAATAAATGGCGGACCGGACGGGACTCGAACCCGCGACCTCCGGCGTGACAGGCCGGCATTCTAACCAGCTGAACTACCGGTCCGTATATAATCTTTTAATCTGGTGGGTGG
>Ga0308007_10000574_pt1 | contig 16816 bp, 9 predicted proteins | sample Neamet71_FD_203152 | JGI IMG/M metagenome (GOLD analysis project Ga0308007, IMG submission 203152) | Marine microbial communities from water near the shore, Antarctic Ocean - #71 | ecosystem: Environmental > Aquatic > Marine > Unclassified | place: Southern Ocean | collected 2014-06-07
GTTTTGATCTTGCCATCAGTCCAGTTAAAGGTGGAATCAGCCCCCGCAATAACCGACAGCTTGGCTATATTGCCATCGTGAGCAATTACGGTGTTGGTATCCATAACAATGGATCCACGTGTTCCCGTAGATATGCTGTAATTGCCCACTGCCAGAGTTGAAGTTGACTGGACATCAAAACCAGTCAAATCCATTGCACCTCTACCTGTAGCGGAAATAGCCAGTGCGCTTATTGCGCCAGATCCAATGGTCAAATCACCAGCAGACATAGTAACAACAGCACGATCAGCAACACTAATATTTACCGAGTTGATTGAACTGTTAGTTGTGGTAAATGCGCCGCCAGGAATAACAGAGGAATTAATACCCGTGGCACTAACTGTAAAGGTATCCAGATTGCTTGTCTTAGATGTAACTAACTGAGGAGTAATCGTGCCTCCACCAGAAGCAGTCATTGAAATTGTCTGCATAGCGAGAGAATTACCAGTGGCACCGATTGCCGCTAAGGTCAAGTCAGCACCTACGCCACTGGAGACCAGTGTTATAGATTGCAATCCGGTAGCGGTGATAAGGCTACCAACTATTGCGTCACCGGCGGCAGCTGCCGTTACGGACAAAGTTTCAAGTTTCGCACCAAGAGTAAGGTTACCTACATCAACAGCAGTGTTTGCAGCCGCACTAATGGTCAGCGATGTGGTATCGGCATTATCAAGGGCCAGTGAAGTAGTATCGTTAACCACTGGACTGGCAACCGTTCCACCCGTGCTGTTTATAGTTACTGTTTTAGCATCTGTAAAGGCAAGACTGGAAAGCGTAGTAGCCGTAGGAACAGTAGCGCTATTCGCATTGGCAGCAAGATTTATTGTAACTCCAGCATCCGCAACGGTATCAACAATTATCGCGCCAATGTCGCCAGCAATGCCGGCCGTGGTGAGGTCATCACTGATTTTTAAAGTAGCACCAGTACTCAATGCTTTCAGCGTCGCCCCTGGGGCACCAGTTGTACCTGATTCTACCGTTACAGCAGTAGTACCTGTGATGTTAGTGAAATCAAGGAAGGTAGAGGCGCCAAAGGAAAGCTTCAGATTCTCAACAGCACTAATAGTAGGAGCCATCCCTATACTATTAATGTTTGCTGTTAACGTATCAGTGTCCGCACCACCCGAAATTGTATCTCCAGAGGTCAGATTTGAACCGGCGTTAATTACGTCGTTACCAGCTCCACCGTCGATATTGTCAGAACCAGTTCCGATGTTAAGTGTATCAATGCCGCCACCAGCCACTACAACGTCATTACCTGTGCCATCATTAATAGTGTCAGTAGTTGCACCACCTGTAATCGAATCGTTTCCAGCTCCACCATTCAATGTGTCGACACCGCCGCCACCTGTAATAGTGTCATTACCAGTGCCACCAGATAGGACATCGATAAATGCAGTACCAGTAAGCGTATCCGCTCCGGTACCTGTAGTAATAGTATTAACTGTGTCACTTAATGCGGTTGTTGGAGTAAACCCAGAAGGCACGACCGTCATGGCCACAGTCGAAGTACCAGCGTTCAATGTGAAGGCTTCACCAAGACCCGTTAGGCCTGCCGCGTTGACAGATGCAGTGCTCTTACCACTCGAAGTAAGATTTAGAGACTGTGTACCCGTGGCAACAACTGTTGTGAGGTCATTAACCCCAATCGTAGTACCAGCAGTAGCAGAGGTAGCAGCAGCAGCAGCGATAGTCAAAGCCGTGTTGCCGGCTCCACCAGTCGTCACGTTAACAGTTTCCATATCTAGCGCTAACAGAGTAGACGTGATGGCACCAAGGCCTGCTGAAGTGTAGTTCAAGGTATCAGTAGCACTATCCGTCGCAAGGTCAAGAGTTACCGTGCCAGACGCCAGGCTCTTAGCATCAGTAACCGCTGAGTCTGTGTAAGTACCAGTACCTTCAAACTCCACGTTTGTGATTGCGGTGTTGCCAGAAAGAACACGGGCATCTACGAGGCCGGCAGCCTTGAGGCGCAACGTTTCAAACCCAGAGATTCCGCTCAGGTTATCTTGCGTTATCGCAGTCTTACCCCAATCATTTGTTCCACCAATCTCTAGTATGTCTGTACCGGCACCGCCGACTAGGACATCTTTCTCGGAAATTGTAGAAAGGAAATCAAGTCGATCATCGCCAGCACCCATTGTAACTGCGGAGGCAGGAGAAGCACCTCGCGTTAGGGCAGCAACGATGTTACCTGTCGCTGCGCTTGCATCGAAAGTGGATGTCTGAGTCCCGGCTACCGCACCAGGAAAGCTTGCCACAAGATTGGCTGTTGAAGAGCCTGTTACTACAATGCTTTCAAGGTCAGCACTAGCAATCGTCAATGCATTGGCCGCTGTGCCTGTCACCCCGCCGATTGAAAGGTTGACTGTTTCTATACCGTTATAGGTAGCAGAGGTAGCAGCAGTTAACGCCGATGCGCTTGATGCGATAGTGACTGAATCCGCTGTCCCTAAAACGGAAGCGGCAGTCGCTGTAACAGTCGCACTCCTCGAAGTTGATAGTAAATGCAGGTTAGGCGTGCCTGCGATGCCGGTAAAAATCGTATCGTTACTACCACCGTTTACGTAGAGGTCTGTTAACCCCGCCATCTGGGCTGCGTCTAGGGTGTAAGTACCAGTTGTGCTGTTGTTATAAATGGATAGCTTCTCGACGTTCGCTGTGGCAACGCCCGCAGTCGAAGCGGGGTTTGGTGCGCCCGCAATGGAGACTAGCAGCGTATCAATGCCGGCACCGCCGTCAATGCTATCGCCTGTAGTAAATGTGTCTGTTGCAGGGACAGTTACTGCGGTTTCTACAGAACTGTAAGTATCATCACCGGCGCCGCCAACGAAGCCCGCACCGAGGTCTAGGCTAGCCGTGAGCGCGAAAGTGCTCGCAGTTCGATCAATAGCAACTTCAGCAGTAGCCGATGTTACGTAACCAGTCGCAGTAGTTGCCTGAGTAGCCGCAGTAGTTGCCAGTGTGGCAGCAGCGGTGTCGTCGGCCGCATCAGCAGTCGCCGCAGCAACCGTAGTATACAGTGCAGTAGCAGTAGTCGCGGCAGTGGCAGCAGCGTCAGCGGCATTAGCAGAAACCAGAGCGGCATTAGCTGTTGCTGTGTCAACGATTGCAGCAATCGCAGTAGCAGCCGCAGTGTTTGCAGCGGCGCCAGCGGTAACCGCGGTATCAGCGTCGGCAGGAGCGGCCGCGTCAGTGATGACCTTAGCGGCAGCATCAGCAACAACCTTGTCAGCGGCAACGACAGCAGCGGCGGCGGCGGCAGTTGATCCGTCCAGTTCGCCTTTCGCAGTCACAACAGTTGCGGCATCCGAAGTAATGTTAGTCAGAACCAGCTCGGTGTTCAGCTCTTGGGTAATAGTGTGGAATTCAGCTACGGCTGCCTGATTTTGAAATTTTGCAGCGTAGTCACCAAAAGTTGCATCTGTAACAGACGCGTTGCTCAAGAAATCAGACGACGCGATCAACACATCCGCCTGAGTCGAGCCAGAGTTCAAAAGACCGGCAACTATTGTAACGCCTTCGGCCAGGGCAGCTGCGGAAAGACCAGGAACAATCGCTTCCAAAAATTCTTTACCGAATTCTTCAGGTGTCTGGAAGCTAGGATATTTTGCCTTCCAGGCAGCAGTACCAGTAATAGAGGCGCCGACGCCGGTCATGCCGGATTTTTCGTAGTCGGCGACCAAAGCGCCTAGTTTTACGGTACCTGTTGCTTGATTTGTCGCTAGGACTGATAGCTCAATGATGTCGCTTCGAATTGCAGCTGTTATAGCCATGTATTAAAACTCCTCAGAGGTATGAAATCGATTTCAAAAATTATTGTTCCAATGCTGTGCGGCCTGTCGGCACTGCTCCAATCATTAGTTCTAGTATTATAATCACGGCACCCCCTGTAATTGTGATCGTAATCACAAGTAGACGGCATGTCCTGAAAATTCTGTTTACATCCATACTACAGCGCGCACAGCAGTGCTTGCAGAAGTAGGTATCGGCGGAATGTTACAAGCTCTTTAGGCTTAAAACAACTGTTGGTAGCTTTTTCTCACGATATTTCGCTAAATTCTTCATTTATTTGAGAATTTTAACGAGATTAACCTCAATTTTAGCTGATCGCTCCGTTTCAGGGGGGAGAGCATTTTTATAGATAGTGGGGGACAGGGCTGAGATTTAAAACAACCAGCCAAGACCAAGGGCGGCGCTGGTATCATTACTCCGAAATAATTCCAGGTTGCTGTATTGCCGCTGATGGTAGAGGTTAATCATAAAATTGGCGCTCTTCCCAAGGTATCGGACAGGCCGGCGATACTGCAACAGCAGGTAGTTGCGCTTTAGTGAGCGTGCGGAACCGTCCTTCAGCAAGGGGCTGTAGCCGCGCCTATCCTCTATATTGGTATGGCTAAGCTGCGCACGCAGCGAGGCTGTTTGCAGGCTATATTGCCAACTTATATTGGACTGCCAGCCCGCCCTGTCACCGCCCAGCCTCCCGCTATTAGCGGCAAGATTATTAATACGGCTCAAGTCGACACTAATTTGTTGCCGCCCCCCATAGCCAAATCGAGGACAGCTAACGCCAAGCGATACCTTACTTTCCAATCCGTCCAGGCGGCTCTCTCGATGAAAGTCTTGGTGTTGAACGGCAAGCTGGGAGTACGGATTACAGCTACGATCGCTCCCAGGCTGATAGCGAAAGCTAGCATCGAGCCCAGTAAACAAAGAGCTGCCCCCATATTGAAGGTGGTTCACGCCGGCGGCAGCCTGCCAGGAGTTGGCCCTGCTCGGCTTCAAGAACTGATAATTAGCGGCTAGCTGCAATAGGTCGGACTGTTGATAGTCGCTATTGCGAGAGCGAATCTCCACCCCCCAGTTTTGCTGGCTCTGGGGAGCCAGTCGCCGCTGCCGATACGCCGCCCGCGCGCTCAAATAGCCGCCGCTTTGGGGCCTGAAGTCAGGGCCGAGGCCGAGCTGAACAGGCTCGCCGGAAAGGGTGAGGGTAATTTGCCCGGAATCAGGAGCACCGTTCAGATTGTTATCATAGCCGCCAAGTACTTCTGCTTGAACGCTGGACTGACGTGTAAAGGCTCGCCACCGCTCTTGCCGGCCTTGCAACGCATCGCCGACGCCCTCGGGCAGGTCCTGTCGTGCAATCAACTGCTGATTCATCTCCAGCGCCGTAAAAAGCTGGCCTACTTCAAATAGCGCCTGTGCATAATCGATGCCCGCCGCACCATTTTCTGGATTCAGCAGCAACGCCCTCTCGAGTGACTCTAGGGCACCTGCAAGATCAGAGCTATTAAGTTGGGCGGCACCATAGACCGCAAAAAATTCGGAACTTTCCAGACACTCGGGCAGCAGCTGGCTAATCTGCTGCAAGGCAGCCGAATCAACGCCCTCAGGTTGATAGAAGGCAGATAGGTCGGGGCAAGCGGCAAAGGAACTAACTGGGAGTAAGCCGGCAAGTGCCAGTAACACTAATTGAAGTGGCCTGGATAAGTATCTCGCGAGCCGTATGTCCTTGTTCAATTCAGCGCACATCCCTGATTTGGCGGGCTCATTCGTCATTGCCGCGATTATGGTTAATCACAGGTCAGCATGCAATGTTAGAGAGGGCTAGATTGAAAGAACTATAGCCGGCCGCCGCTTAATAGACGCAGGCTTGGCTGAGCCGAAGAATCTCCACTGTCTTCCGAATCATTGAGAGCCGGCGCAAAAAGAACGTGGGGGGTCTTTAGCCCGCTTAACAAGTAGCTGCCCTGAGACTGCAAGCCTTCATCACGAAGCTGCCTTCCAGCACACTCACCTATTAATATTGGCTGAGCAAGCTCGGCGGTCATTTCCTGAATTCGCAGCGCGATGGATACGGTCTCACCAAGCAGGGCGTGGGTGCGGCGATGCGCCGGGCCAATAGAGCCTATTAGCACGGGGCCCTGCTCTATGCCTATGCCCAAGGCCATAGGCTCCAACCCCTCGAGGGCGTGTTCGGGCAGCAGGTTTCGATAAACCGCAACCTGCATCTCCTGACCTGCTGCCAGTGCCTGAGCGGCAGACTTTTGGTCGTAGCCGTCCCAGACGGCTAGTAGGCTGTCCCCCTTAAATTCGTGAACTCGCCCCCCGTGACGTTCGATGATTTCGGCGGCACGGGTAAAAAAGTAGTGAAGCACAGCCGCGGGCTCTTCCGGCGGCCTTGTTTCACTAAACGCCGAAAAGTTGCGCAGGTCAGCGCTCAAAAGGGTCACATCACAGCGCCTGGCATTAATGCTGGAGCTAGGCAGGCTATAGGCTATTTCCTTAGCTATATTGTCAGGCAGGTAGCTATTCAGGTTAGTAAATACACGGCCACGTTCAGAGCGCACCCTGCTGAGCTCAAGCAAGAGCAGGAAGCTAGCGGAAAAGGCACCATATAAGGCAGGGAAGAGCCAGCCAAGCCAGAGATCTGCACCTTGCAGTAGAGCAAGATGAAGTGTCAGAGCAACAATGGGCAGTACAGCTGCCGCTGCAGGCAAACCGTAGGCCCTAGTCCTATCGCTGCCTATGGCCAAGCGATAAAGCGCCAGCGAAAACATCAAACAGAGAAGGCCTTTAAGAGTATTAGCGCCACGCGGGGTGTAGGGCACCGCCATATCCAACAAACTACCCAACATGCGGGCCTGCAGCTCAACACCGGCTGCCGCTCCGTTATAGGGAGTGGGAACTATGTCGCCCATGCCGAAGGCCGTACCGCCAATTAGCACCCACGCATTATCAAGCAGTCCTTCTTCGATATTACCATTGATGACATCCACAGCAGAGACAGCGGTATAGGCCGAGGGGTCCTTAGCGAAGGAGATCCGTAGATTAGCATCCCGATCGAGGGGAATATCAAGGCCGGGATAGGCATCGAGCCTAAGGATATAAGCCGGATCCAACAAAGAGCTTCCGGGGACAATGGACGCCCGCCAAGGGCTGAAATTGCTTGCCTGCAGGAAAGCTGCCAGCGCAAGCGTCGGATATGCCTGGCCTTCGGAACAAACAATAGCCGGAGACTTACGAACCGCGCCATCGGAAGAGATAATAGGTGTAATGTGGCCCTTGGGTACCGACGCGAACCCGCTGTGAGGCGCAAGATAGCCACTGGCAAGTGGCAGCTGCATCCCTCCGCCGGCGTTGTCACAGCTAATCCCTGAAAGCGAATGGGTCATCTTACCAGCCGCAACTGGCTGGCCGGGTCGAATGGCTGGAACTTGGGCAATCACCGCGCCACGGGCATTCTGTAATGATGCAAGCAAGGCATCGTCGCCGGGCCGCGCCTCAGGATAGACAATGTCATGCAGCTGCAATTGAGCGCCGGCACTATCGACAGCATCTACTAAAGTGGCGAGTTGCTGGCGAGCCCAGGGCCAAGGGCCTATTGCAGCTAGGCTCGCCTCATCAATAGCAACGACAATGATACGCTCTTCACGCGTCATCTGTGGCGACAGGGTCCAGCCTCTGACGCCCAGACGCTCTTCCAGATTTACCAGGCTAGCACCCGATACAAGGAAGAGCCCTGCGCACAATAATAAAGCCGCAATCAACACCAACAGACGCCCGATACTCGGCGCAAGTTGCAGCAAAAAGTTCAGAGGGCTTGCAGATAGGTGCTTAGAGTCAGACATTCTACTGGCTGTTCCAAAGGGTTAAACCCTGGATGTCTCCCTGCAGTAGTTGTTGCTCGAAAAAATATCCGGCTTCCGAGCCATCGAAGCTGACCGCTCCCGCGATACTCTGGCTGTCTGTGCGGTTATGGAAAAAACCGCCGCCGAACAATCGGCCACCGGCAGCAAATTCAAGTTCGCCGGTTAGGCTGTGCTTGAGGTTAAGTAGGGTGGTGAAGCTATTTTCCTGGAAATCGATATCCAGTGTGCCTCCTCCGACTTCCATCGCCACTACACCGCTAGAGGAGTTATAGAAGGCCTGGGCACTGCTGAGGCCAAAGCTGACAACGGTAAGGCCGCTGTCCAGACGCTTTTTGTCATTTTCGCCGCGAAACAAGCCATAATCGAAGTTGCCTACGGTGACTTTCTTTCCATTTCGAGCCTCATCAAGGGAGAGGGTAATACGCTCTTGGGCACCGAGCCCAGCGTTGGAATATCGCCCCCAAATCAGCTGTCGATCAGCTACATCGGCAATCTCTATCGCCTGCTCAGGCGTAAATTCCGGCCGAGGTGCCGGCTCCGGTTCCGTCGCTACTTCTTCGAGGTCGCCGGCGACATTATTTGTTACAAGAACCGCCGAATTTGTTACAAGAACCGCCGACACTTCTTCAACACGCGCCCCATTATTCTCAGCGCTCGAAGCTTCATCAGCGCCTTGTGAGCTACGAATAGCCTGTTGAGCCCCGGTTCGCATTGCTGTCAAATTTTGCGCGCCGGTTACAGGCACAAGACGCGGCAGGGGTGTGCTGCCATCTAACTCAATGACTTCCATCGCGGCACTGGACAGCTCGATGGAATTAGTGCCACAGGGGCCAAAGGCATCGGCACGGCAGTCTTCAGAAAACGGAGCCAGCACTATGGTGCCTTCATTTACCAGGGCCCTAGTACTGCCGGCTTTAGCGCTGACAGTAAAATCTGTACCACGGACGCCGATAGCGGCAATAGGTGTATTCAGGCGAAAGCGCTGGCGTGCAGCCTTAGCGGCCTTGCCGGAAATGGCCCGGGTTACGCCTTCGATCAGGTCAAATTTAACGGCGGAAAGCGCCGGTCGAGCAGGATCATAGTCGTAGCGTGTTATTTCTAGGCGGCTGTCTGGCCTTACGCTAAGCAGTGCATCATCCACGAAGTGAATGTGAACATGGCCGTTGGTTGAAGTTACAATGCGGTCATGAACTCTTACCCGTGACCCTGGCTTCACTGCTCGGGACAGCGTTGGTGAGCCGGACTCGATAGTTGCCTTGCCGAGAACCAAGCTTACCGTGCCTACCAGCGCCCGGGAATTTACGCCGGCTTGCTGCTGTTCTGGCGTTTCAAGGCCATAGGAAGGCGCCGCTAGCAGAGCGAAAATAAGCCCCCTAGACGCAAACACGGCTTTAATGCCAATGAATCTGGCGAATTTGGCGAATAGTTGGTTGGTCATATTCTAAACTTTAGGTGTCCGTTTATTAGATAATTAGCCGAAATTCGAGGCCGTGCCGCTAAAAAGTGCCGACGCAAAACTTGGTCTGACCGTTATTTTGCTGATCATCGACATTGCTTATAACACTACTTAGGGCGCTGTGCCATTAGCGCAGAATTAAGGTCTTATACTTGAGATATATAAAAGTACCTCAGGGGCTGGGGCTGGGGCGTGATTCAAATCACATGGCGCCCGCATACCTGCTTTTGCTAATTCATTTAAAGCACTTATAATGCGTCATCAGCCCTATTGAGAGCTGTTATCAGGTTTATAACCGGGCTCTATATTTGATGGTAGTCACTCCCGAATTGTTGCGCTCCTTCTCTATCCTGAAGACCCTTGCAGACGACGACCTGCTGGGCCTCGCTCAGCAATCATCCCTGCGCAAGTTTACCAGGCGCGCCATCGTGCTGAATGCCGGCGAGAAAGAAGAGCATGTTTGCCTATTATTTGAAGGCAGGCTTCAGGGTGTAGATTTTACTATCGATGGACGGGAAGTAGGCCTTTATTTTGTGCAGCCTGGTGAATTTTGCGGTGAGTTGGCCTTGTTCGACCAGGGCCCACAGCCTGAGTACGTTATCGCGTTAACGCCATCAGTCGTTGTATTTGTTCCAATGAGCGGCTTACGGAAAATAATGAACAAAACCCCCATTGTTGCGAATACCCTCGGACTAAAACTGGCAGGCCGGGTCAGGCAGATGATTTTTCAGCGTTCTTTGCTTGGCTTGCCAAATATTTCTCAGCGTGTGTGTTGCCAGCTCTGGGCGCTGGTGCCGAATAAGGATAGAGAGCCCGATGCCGCCAGCGCTATTGCAAACCCGCCAACTCATATGGAAATAGCCATTATGCTAAATGTGAGCCGGGAGACGGTAACCCGTGTATTTCAGACTTTACAAAAACGGCAGATAGTAAGACGTGATGGATCTACGAATTTGATCATTAACGAGGTCAAGAAGTTAAGGGACTTCGCTGAGGGCAATGATACAGTTTGAGTGTTTTAGTTCTTGGGCTCTATTTGGTCTGTCCATAGATCAGAGGTATTGATCTTAGGTCAGATTTTTCTCGTAAAAGTCTGCCTCGGACCCTCATTTGTACTCTCCAAATTTGAGAGCTTGCCATCGAATGTGGGGTTGCATATTTACGTTTTCGCCCCATCTAGAGATCGTTGAAACAAAAACTCGGAACCTGCTCGATTTCGCGAGCGAATTTCGCAGAGCTTGCGAATTATCAAAGATAAAGAAAATAAACAAGAATTAGCTAAATGAATCAGAATAAAAAAACCACGAAATACCCAGAGCTCACCGCAGCATTAAAGGACGTTAAGAGTTATTTTATCCTTGCGGGAGTCTTCAGCGCCGCCATCAATGTTTTGATGCTGGTTCCAGTGATCTATATGCTCCAAGTATACGACCGGGTGATGTCCAGTGGCAGTCTATCAACTCTCGCCAGCCTGACCCTTATCATGGTCGCCTTGCTAATGGCGATGGGCGGCTTCGAGTGGGTTCGTTCAAGAATTCTGATCAGTGCCAGTAACCGTATTGAGAAGAATCTTCGTAAACGCGTTTCCCAAGCGGCATTCAAAAATGCACTCCTTTCCGGGGGCAGGGGTGGAGGCGCTCAGCCATTGTCCGACCTCTCAAGCCTGAGGCAATTTTTAACCGGTAACGGCCTCTTCGCCTTTTTCGACGCGCCCTGGTTTCCTATCTATGTAGCCGTGATGTTTATGTTTCACCCTTGGTTCGGCTTCGCTGCCATCGTATCTGGCATCATAATGGTTGCCCTGGCCTATACCAATGAAATCATGACTAGCAAGCGTTTGCAGGAGGCAAACGCTATGGCAAACAGCGTGTCTGGTCAATTAGGCGGCAGCCTACGAAACGCCGAGGTTATCGCCGCTATGGGGATGGCGGATGACATAAGAGACCGTCAGGAATTCGACTCAGATCAAATTTTGGTGTTACAAACAGAGGCCAGTAGCAAAGCGGCAATTGTCGCCAATGTCTCGAAGGCTTTCCGCGTGATAATGCAGTCGCTGCTGCTTGGAATGGGTGCGCTTCTTGCCCTGCAGGGGCAAATTTCTCCCGGAATGGTTATCGCAGGCTCCTTGCTTTTAGGCAGAGCACTTGCGCCGATCGATATGTTAGTAGCTTCATGGAAGGGTTTTTCCGTAGCCCGAGCACAATATGCGCGCTTGGGCGAATTACTCGTCACAATCCCTGCTGAACGAGAGGCTATGAGCCTGCCTGCTCCTGAGGGAAACCTCACCGCTGAGCAGGTTATTGTGATACCTCCGGGCTCACAGGTAGCTGTAGTAAGGGGTGTGAGTCTGCAATTAGATGCAGGCGAAGTCTTGGGCATTGTCGGGCCAAGTGCTTCTGGCAAATCCAGCTTAGCGCGTTCCTTACTGGGAATCTGGCCAGCCTCCTCCGGCAAGGTTCGTTTAGATGGTGCCGACATATCTGCCTGGGATCGAGCCGAACTAGGCCCCCACATTGGTTATTTACCGCAGGATATTGAGCTGTTTAACGGCTCCATCTTTGAGAATGTTTCTCGCTTTGGCGAGCTCTCCTCGGAAAAAGTTGTAGCTGCCGCCAAGCTTTCCGGTGTCCATGAGATGATTTTACAACTCCCCCAGGGCTACGATACCGTTATTGGTGCTGCCGGCGGGGTTTTGTCTGGCGGGCAGAGACAAAGAATCGGACTTGCGCGAGCCGTCTACGGCAGCCCTAAACTAATGATATTGGATGAACCCAATTCCAATCTAGATGATCAGGGTGAGAAGGAACTGGTTGAGGCCATAAGCAGAATCAAGAAAATGGGCTGCACAGTAATAGTGATAACCCACCGCACTATGGTGCTGCAATGTGTTGACAAAATATTGGTAATGAAGGCTGGCCAAGCCGTAGCCTTTGGGCCAAAAGATCAGGTTATTGCCAGCTTAACGGCTCCGGCAGCAGCTATTGCCAGCGGAGGAAGTGCCGCGTAAAGAAACCCTACATCATTAGTTAATTCTCACCACCTAACGGTGAACGCAGGAAATAATCGTGACTATAAAAAATTTCGCCGAGTCGAAGGCGGACAAGACAGAACAGCTGAAGATTCTCGATACCAGTATGGAGACTCCGAAAAGGGTAGGTCTATTTATCTTTTTCTTGGTGTTTGGCGTGTTTGGATTCTGGGCAGGATTTGCACCCTTAGACGGCGCAGCGCGCGCCTCCGGCGTGGTGACTGTTGAATCCTACACGAAAGTTATTCAACATCTTGAAGGGGGCATTGTCGGCGAGATATTAGTGCGCGACGGCGACGTCGTGGTAGCTGGAGACCCATTGTTGGTGCTTGATAACACGCAGTCGTTGGCACGGCTGGGGATTATGAATGCCCTGTTTGTAGCTCTGAAATCCAAAGAGGCGCGTCTGCTTGCGGAGAGCAGCGGCTCCGAATCAATTTCATTTCCTGCAGTGCTCATGCGGGCAGGATCGGACGCCGATGCAGAGATGGCCTCGGAGAGACAGATTTTCATTGCTCGTAAAGCCGCCCGCGATGGCGAGGTAGAGGTTCTGGAGCAGCGCGAAGATCAGCTGGCGTCCCGGGTCACCGGACTAGAAGCTGTGCGAACCAGCAAGCTTGAGTTAGCTGCCTCATTTTCAGAAGAGCTTGTAGATGTCCGAGAGCTGCTCAAAGAGGGCTTTTCAGACAAGCAGCGACTCCGAGAACTAGAGCGTAGCTATTCTTCTTATAGTGGTGAAGCCGCAGATTTGACGGCCAATATTTCCACAACTCAAATGCAAATAGGTGAAGCTAAACTGCAAATATTGCAACAAGATAAAAACTTTTTAACCGAGGTCGTAAACGACCTCGGTGAAGTCCGTAGTAAGCTGAAAGATACAGAGGAAAGGATGGTCGCCATGCAGGATGTGGTTCGCCGGACTTCAATAACGACGCCGGTCGACGGGATTGTTACTGGCATGCAGGTACATACCGTTGGTGGAGTGGTGAAGCCCGGTGTCGACATTGCCGAGGTGGTTCCCCAGTCCGATGAGTTAATTATCGAAGCCTCGGTTTCTCCAAACGATATTGATCGAGTGACAGTAGGGCAGGAAGCGACTATTAGTTTTACTGCCTTTAGCAGTGGCCTGGTCCCTAATATTTATGGCAATGTCATTGGAATTTCCGCCGACAGGCTTATCGATCGAGCGAATGGTTCCCCTTACTATCTCGCTCGAGTCGAAGTTACTCCAGAGGGTATGATGGATATGGGTGACCTGGTACTTGTTCCTGGGATGCCCGCCGAAGTATTTATTAACACCGGCACAAGAACCTTCCTGCAATATGTATTCAAGCCGTTTACTACTGCCCTCAGCCGCAGCTTTATTGAAGACTAATCAAACATGAAAGACTCTCTCAGATTGCTTTTTTGCCTTGGCTTAATTTCGATCGTTCCGGTGGCAAGTATGGCCCAGGGTTATGACTCTGCTGGCAAAACTGGGTCGACTCTCAAAGATTTTTTCAGCGCCTCAATTGACTTCAGCCCGACGCTAAAAATCGCCGAGGAGGGCTTAAATATAAGTTCGGCACGACGGCGTGCCGCTAACGGCCGTTTACTTCCGCAGGTATCTGCACGAGCCAGCATCTCTGATAACCGCAGTTTAATTAGTGGACAGGCAAAACAAGCGTTCGACGGGGACCGCTTCTCTATTCAATTAACTCAGACTCTTTTTAACTGGCAGGCATTTGCAGCACGCGGTCAGGCCTACTTGATAGAAGACCAAGCGGAAGCAGAGTACTACGGCGAACTGGCAAACCTTCTCGCAGAAGTCGCAGAGAAATATTTTAATGTCCTCCAATCTGAAGACGCGCTTGACTCGATTGCCTCGGAACTCGAAGCGGTTAGCAATCAGCTTGATCAGATTCAGAGCCTCTATGATCGCCAGCTTGCTAGAGTCACCGATCTTTATCAGGTTCAGGCCAGCCTTGCTGCAGTTGAAGCCCAACAACTACAACTGCAGGTTCAAATGGCTCTCAGCAGGGAAGCCCTGTTTTCTGTAAGCGGCTTAACTGCCGGCGAGCTTAGCGGCCTCCGAGGGAATGCAGAAATTCCTCCCTTAGAAAACAGCATTAGCTTCTGGGTGAACCAAGCCAATAAGAATAACCATCAGATTAGAGCTCAGAAGTTCGCCGTTAGTGCAGCCAACAAACGAATCGATGAGCGGCGAGGCGCCTATATGCCGCAAGTTAATTTTATAGTCCAGCGCCAAGATTCTAACCTGGGCTTCGAAAATAGGCTCATCAATCAAACCGAAACAACCTATCTCGGACTAGACCTTTCTATCCCATTGTATGCCGGTGGCAGTAATCGCGCCGGGGTGAGTGAGGCTGCTAGCCGACATCGTATCGCCGAGAGTCAGCTGCGGCAGGTTCAGCTTCAGGTCAGCGAAAAAGTTCGTTCTGCCTATCTGCAGGTGCAGTCGGCTGAGACTCTTATTCGAGCAGCACAAAAGCTAGTGGAGTCTACAACACTGTCCTCGACGGCGATGCAGCGTGGGTTTGAACTCGGTGCGGTGACTAGTGTCGATGTGCTCAACGCCCTTCGGGATCAGTTTCGTTCTGAGCGAGATTTGCAACAGGTTCGATATGAGCACGTGAAATATATTCTCCTGCTTAAGCGCGATGCGGGACTACTAACGGCGGATGACATGCTAGAAGTTGGCGGATGGTTAGAAGCCCCGGAAAACTAACACCCAAGCCATGATTCATCTCCAAAGAATAACTACTGAATATATCGAAACGGAAGACCGTATTCGCCTCGGCGGCGAAATTGGAAAAAGTGCGTCCATAGTTCTTTGGTTAACACAGCGGCTCCTTTCTCAGGTCATTTCTCACCTTCTCGAGTTGATCGAAAAACAATCACTCAATTTAGCTAATACTGACTCGAGCAGCCTCATGCAAGAGTTTGCGCAGCAGCTTGCGCAAGCGGAACTTGCTCCGGAGCTACCAGTACAGACTACTGAGGCTGCTCAGAGTTGGTTGGTCCTAGAGGTCGATATTACTCTGAGTCCCGAAGGAACACTGGCGCTCGTATTCAAACGTGAGACAGGCAGTGCAGCAACTCAAGAGGGTGCAGGAAGGGCAATTCTGACAGTAGAGGCAAAGCAGCTGCGCCAGTGGTTGGGTATTGTTCGTTCTCAATGGCAGAAAGCAGAATGGCCACTTACGCTTTGGCCGACTTGGATGGACGAGCAAGCGCCTTCAGATGCTGCCAAGCCCCTGCATTGATCCTAGAAGTATAAATCAATAATATTGTGCGTCACTTCCTTCAGTGAAGTCGCTCGCTCTTCTTTGGAATACAGATAAAACCCTTCCGCGTGGCTCACCGCTGCAGGCAGAGTGAAAGTTCGTCCCTTGTCCAGAGACAAAACGAGTTCCTCGTAGTTATTCTCATCGTTCTGGCTGGCATAAATAGTCATCGCTTGTTCCTTGCGCGGCCTTTGGCCAGTGATGTCTATGAACAGATTGACTGGGTTCTGCACACCGATCTCATAGGAATAGACATCCACTGAAAAGCCCTCGCTACTCAGTTTCTGCGCAGCTGCCCAAACTAGAAGTGCCGTGGTGCGATGGTCAGGGTGCAGCTCTAGCGGCCCAGGAAAGAATACACTAACTGCGCCAACTTCCCTGATCTTTTGCGCAATTCTATCCACTAGCTCATCGCTAAGCGCTAGCCCTCGATCTGGCTCCTGCCAGCTATCGACGCTATCTATTCCAAGAATTCTCGCGGCCTCTTGTACTTCCCTATTCCTGACATCCACCAAGCCTTCCTTGGTGCCACCCAAGGCGCCATCGGTCACAACTACAAGGTGGGTTTGAATTCCCTCTTCAGTGGCCTTGAGCAGACTGCCAGCCATGCCATAAGTCTCGTCGTCGGCATGGGGGGCGAAAACTAACCAGGGGCCCTGCGGCAACGGTGACGTCTCGAAGGGGATGAGTCTGTATTCGGGATTTAACCGCAGTTTCAAATCTGATATTGGCATGTCTGACAGTATAAATCAGCTTGCTATAAATTGCAGAAGCCACAATTATAGAGCCTTACGGCGGTATTTCTTAGTTTTTCCACGCAAATCATGGTTAAATTCGCAGCTTTCATAAATGAAAAGTACCTATCACTGGATCGGAAATGCTATTAACACTGTTGCGTGAATGGATGTTGACTCCCTTCACCCATTACCGACTCTTTCATAACTTCGCAAAACAGGATTTCCTGGCTCAGTTCACCGCATCCATTGGAGGTTTCCTGTGGCTAATCATTACGCCGATTATTCACATCATGATATATGCCTTCGTATTTGGTGTTCTTTTTAATCAGCGAGCAGCGGCGGGGTTTGAAGAGAGCACGTTTGTCGTATTCATGATGGTTGGCTACCTACCTTGGTTTGCCTTTGCCGACTCCATTGGCAAATCTACTGGCCTATTGATCGAAAAGGCGCCGTTGATCACCAAGGTGAAGTTTCCAGTACAAATTATTCCCGTTGTTGGGTCGGTAATTCCCTATTTAACACACGCTATAGGCTTCGGCATATTATTGGCGTACCTAGCGACACAGGGTTACTGGAATTGGATGTGGTTATATCTGCCCTTTATTTTCTTCCTTCAA
>Ga0308007_10000577_pt1 | contig 16774 bp, 10 predicted proteins | sample Neamet71_FD_203152 | JGI IMG/M metagenome (GOLD analysis project Ga0308007, IMG submission 203152) | Marine microbial communities from water near the shore, Antarctic Ocean - #71 | ecosystem: Environmental > Aquatic > Marine > Unclassified | place: Southern Ocean | collected 2014-06-07
AGTCTCTTGGGTAGTAAATCTTGCCGATGACTCGCTCATCATAGTATCAAGCCTCCCTTGGAGACCGGTAATCTGACTTTGGGTGGCAGTATCGTTACTACCAACGGTACCCTGGAGCGCAGTCAAGGCGTTCCGAAGTTCCCCGACTTCACCTTGGGTTGTCCCGTCGTCTCCTTCGAGTACCTCTATTCTACCCCTAATATTACTTATTTCAGTATCCAGGCCAGTAAATCTGGCAGATGCCATAACGGAAAAATTATTATAATCATGTTGTAAATTATTAAAATTATATTGTTCATCATTTTGCATACTATCTAGTTGTGAATTAATAGTATTATACTCTGATTGAAGGGTTAGTAATTCAGAATTATTATAATTTTGATCAGCCGACAAGTGTTGAATATACCCCTGCATCTGTAATATTTTATCATTCATATCAACCGAACAATTTGGATAAACAGTTACTCCTGCCTGAGATCCAATGTTATTATCACAAAATACTCTAAAAGGTGAGGAATTTTGGTCTCCACAACTCATGTCGGAACCAAGTGTGTATTGTGGATTTGAATTATCGATAATATTATTGCGCACTGTAAAATAACCATTACTAACGGCATTTGATAATTGTCCCTCAGTTAAATTGTTAAACGAATTATCAATATTACATTTTTTATCAAATGTATTTAACCATTCTTGTTCACTATTTTGAACCCAATCGGGGCGAAGATCTTGTGTCAGACGTACGCACTCATTATTTATTTTATCTAATAACGGATTTTTTTCATTATTTCCATCTATCCCTAAACAATCACTATCATATAAAGATATAAATTTATTACATAAATCTATATTTTCTTCGCCGTTTCCATCGGTCCAAAATAACGGACTTGATAACTGATCCATCTCCGACTGTGGTATTTCCGTTATATCAAGAATAGTATGCTCCATTTCTAATCTTTTAATAAGTTTTTGAATAACACTTCCATCCATCATCGTGGGGGAAGCGACAGCATTACTAAAAAAATACTTAGAACAATCATCCTGGGGCAGGGGCCCACCTGAACCAATTTCATAATGTAGACTATTATAAAGGGCGCAATCTTCTCTCAAAGAATTACAACTAGAATTCTGACTAAAACATTGTAAATAATTTTCATTAAAACAATCCGAACTACTGTAAGGTGAAGAGTATATAATAGGTTCAGATACTTGTCCGCACTGGGACGAAGGACACCCGCATTCACTATCGGTATTCGGCATAAACATGTCATCAAAATCTGCATCGCCCACACATGGATAATACTTTGACCCCAGGTCAGTATATTGACCATTTCCCGCAGAGCATTCGGTGACATATGTTCCGATACAATCATCAGTTCCATTTAGACCTTCCGTTCTATTACTAAGCATAAGATATAACACAAGAGGTATTACAAAATAATTAAAATTATCAGTAGTAAATTTTAAATATATCGCAAGAAAAATAATTACTAGATTTTCATTTTTCATTATATATATATATATATATATATAATTTAATTAAATTTAATTTAATTTAGGGATCTCGGATAACACTGAACATATATTTCATTATTCTTCTCTTTTAAATATTTGACATCTTTGAATAATAATTTATTAACTTTACTTGATACAAAATTTCTGTTAGGATTAATTATGGCACTGTCTTCCTTTTCACCGTCCGACTTATCAAATATAATTTTAGAGTCCTCATCGTGTACGTGTAATATTCTCTTGAATCCGCTGGTGTCAAAATCGGTTCTCATCTCTGCGTCATTCAAAAATGTTTTATGGTGTACGTTAATCGGCATAATTATATCTGCTAATTTCACATCACCATCAACTGTTTCCCAGCTTTCTGCCGCGAATGTGCAACCTTCTTCGGATGGGCAATTTTCCGGTGTTAAAGTACTTTGAAATTCTGGGGTGTTGCATGATGTTCCGTCAGATTTGTTCCCCTGACATTTCGCAATAGATTTTCTCTCTTTTAGTTGCCCGCTTCCATCTTGAACTCGATCCACTTTGAAACCACCGAATAAACTTAAAAAACCGGCGTTGTTATTTCCTGATTCCCAATTAGAATCCGGATACTCATAAAAATCAAACTTCTTTGGCCCGCTGTTGTCGGCGGCTTCATAGTAGCAATTTCTTACTGGATTTTTCGAGAATTTCACGACACCCCCTACTTTTGGGGGATCAAATAAATTTACTTCTTCTTCGGTGGTGTATGGGGGTGGAGGTTGTTCGTCATCGGGCCAACACGAATTGTCGGTGGGGTCTGGGCATAATCCTTCTGTATTATTTTGATTACTTAACAAAAAAATAGTTGCTACAATTATTATAATTATTGTGGTTTTATCTGTACAAAATTTTAGAATTAGTAAAGAAAATAAAAGTATCAAATATCCTGGTTGCATTTATAATATAAATAAATAAAAATAAATATAAATAAATATAAATAAATTATTTATATAATTATAGAAATGGTCGATAAAGAGGTACCCATAGAAGAAAATATAGATAACCATGAGTGGGGTACGGATACCCCCATAGGAGAAAATACGGAATGGGGTGACATGGAAAATACGGGCGAAATAACCGGTGGTTGGGATTTACCCGATGAAGAACGTGAAATACAAGAATTATTAATAGGAGATGTCTTTATTGTTCTCTTAGAAAATGGGGATAAACCTTTCCTTTGTTCAGTTGAAACTATACTTGAAGATGATAAAACAGTAAATTTAGTAGATAAGGATAAGAAAATATTTATTTTTTTATATGATGATTTTAATAATTTAATACCGGAAACAGATGATTACACGGCATTAGAAATTATAAGAGTTAAAGAATTAGATAATCCTGACAAGTATAAACGGAAAAGGGAAGAAATATACTTTGAGGTCGAATCTAAGGATGATTTTGAGAAAGAATATTCCGAAACTAGAAAAAAAGATGATCTTTTAAGTTTTCTTATACAAGAATATGATTGTTACGATAATGAAACTAAGATCGAGGATCTCTATAATAGTGTTTCCGATATTTATGAATTAATTGATGGATTAGATAGAGATAAGAAAGAGACACTACTTCAAAAACAATTAATTCCTATCTTTTCAAATGAAATTAAAATATACACAGATGAAGAATTTTTAAAGAGTATTAAAGAATCCATTGAAATCTCTGAATTAAAAGGTGAAAAGACATATCTTGAACTTGTAAAACAGAATACAATGGGATTAAATCCTTTCATATATAAAGAGGGTAATGGGTATTTTACAGAAGATTATACAGGAGATATAATAAAAGAATGTTCTCTAACATCGACCTGTTCTGGTATTCTGGGTGATTATAACTACGATGAGAGAAGGACTAGAAAACAATTAATCGTTCCACAGGAAAAACTAGATAACCGAAATAAAAAATATAATGAGTTAGTTCAAGTTATCCCCTCTGATAGTTTATTAATATCTGGATTATTGGAACAGAAAGTAGATAAACATCTTTTTAATTATGATTATGAATTATTTAATAATTTTCCCTTGTTTCAAAAAATATTAATAGATGAAGCATGGACATCGCTAAATTTATTTGATAGAAAAAAACTCAATGATTTATCTGTTATAGATAATTTGGCACAAGAGGATTCTATTAAACTTGATATCAATGATTTTATATCTCATAATTTCAATGAGAAAGTTACTGATGAAAAATTAAAGAAAATCATTGATACAAATATTAAAACAACAAGTGAATTATTAAATTATCTGATACAGGGCGAATATAATGATAAATTGTTAAATATAGAAGATATCCATAATATTCTATTTAAATACAAAATAAAATATACAGAGTTAGATAGAAAAACTAGGGAGAAAATAGATAATCTTATGGAGGATAATATAGATAAATATATATCTGATTATAAGAAAAAATATAAAAGAAAAATACAAAAAATAAAGATAAGAAATAAACCACTGAATGATAACAAACGTGTTAAATTAGCCTATGATTATATATTTGGATTAATAGTGAATGAAAGAAAAAATGAATTATTAAAACAATTTATCAATAGATTCACAAGATCTTCTGATAAACGAATAGAGGATCCCAATTTCCTTTATAATAAATATACGAATAGTAAATTATTATGCAAGCATTATCTTTATTCGGTCGAAATAAAAAATTCAAATAATGTTTTTGATACTCTTAAATCTAAATTTGGATTGCCACCGAAAGAAGGTGGTATATACTGTAAAGTTTGTGGTGAATTTATATGTGAAGAAAATTATTCCAGTTTAGAGGGTTTCTCCGATGATAAACCCATTCAATCAAATGAAAAAATTGAATCACACGATGAGGAACAACTAAAACAAAAAATGGAAGAAAAAATAGAAAAGAAATCGGATATAGTTAATTATATTACGATTATATCTTCAATGATAGGGGTTCAATTTACAAATGAAGATATTTATAATATCTTATTATGTTATGAATATCTGGATCATAATATACTGGCCGATATAAGATATAAATTAACTAATGTAACCGATAGTGATATTCACCCGAGATTAGGTAAATTACTAAAAGAAAATAAAGAAGCAGAGAAAAAGATAAAGGATGAAAAGAAATTAGATAAATTAAAGAAGAAAAAGACGAAAATAGTTTCTGAATTTCAGGAATGGATTAAATATACAAATAAGTCATTACTTATACTATCACTTGTATCCTTATTTATTCAGACCGCTGTCCCTGTTTATAGATTAAGGAGAGAGATTAGTTTTAAAATAATTGAAAATGATGAAACTATCAATGAATCTACTGTCGAATTCGTTATCTCAAAATTTAAGAAAGTAATTTCAAAATATAAAAGTGATCCCTTTTTTGAAAGCATTGTCGAAATATACAACGATAAAGATATCGAAAATATAGAAGAACAATTTCGAAGGACAATTCAATACTGTAATAGTCCAGTATTTCCGATATTTCTAGAAAGAAAATCTAAATATAATACATTCTTAAAAAGCCAGGAAACCTATTTCTTAAAACAAGAGTGGGTGACCTATAAACCTCTTGTCAATAATAAACTTGTTACTCTTATCAATGAGTTTTTAAAAGAAATAAAAATAGAAGATAATCTGAGAAAACAGTATGGAGGTCCTCTAATTGAAAATATATCGGTTATTAGACCGATTATAGAATTAAATGAATTGAGTTTATCAGATAGGATGAGTCTACCGGGTCTAAATATCTTACAAAATTCTTCATTTAGAGCAATATTTAGATATACGGTATCATGCTATGGAAATCATAAGTCGAATATACTGATAAACCTATTCTTTCAGAATTTATTAGATACTAGCCCCAAAAATGAAGAAATAAAAACTATTATGAGCAATAATGGGTGGAGAAGTGATACTCAATCATTTTCCCCCTTATCATTTAAAATATTAAGGGAAAAAGTATTACCGGGAATATTTGCAATTTATAGTCGTGATAATAATTATATCGATACTTGTTTTAATATTGAAAAAAATTGCAATGAATATATTCATAATGCAGTAAATAATTATGATTTACATCAACTGAATACTTTTCCCAAGAGGATCTATAAACATATTTTACCGATTGTTTATCCTGTATTATCGTTTAAAGAAATTAATCCCGAAATAATTAATAAATTATTTGAAAAATATAGAATAAATAAAATAGGAGATATAGTTTTGAAATACGATGATAGTCTTTATCTAAATAATTACATACTAAATACGAATATTTTGAATAAAAAAATAGATTTAATCAATGAAAATAAAGAAATATCTAAAAATTATGACAATTTTCAAAGACTACTAATAAAACAGAGACAGGATAATTTATTAATTTATAATCCAACAATATTACCCACCGATAAGTATACAGTGGATGTATATCAGAAAATTAAAAGTATATCATCTACCGATCAAAGGTTTTTAAAATATTTATTGAATCGGAAAATATCTCTAAATGAAGAAAAAGAACTTACTAAACAAAGATTAATCGGAAAGCTACCGAATTCACTCACCGATTCCTCTCAGTCCCTGGTTGACGGGGATATATTATTAAATATCAATATACAGATATTAGAGGAATATATTGTGAAGAATGAAGAGGGCGACAAGACGGGTGGTCGGTTAATTAATGATACATACGATGTATATTTCCAGCAAATCTTTTCGGAGTATATTAAAACAACTATTTATAATATTTCACAGATCTCGGATTTTTTATTTGAAAGTAATCATATTACCGCAAATCAGAAGAAAAGATTCGAGAATATATTTAGCCGAGATAGAAAATTAAAATTTAATTTTGATAATATCCAGAAGATCTTATTGGGTTTTATCAATTCTTCTATTTCGTATGAAGATGTTATGTTTTATATCAGAGATATTCAAACTATAATCACTCGTATTAATAAAGATCCCAATTTAGTTTCAGGGATGAGTAACAAGATACCGAAAGAATGGAATGTCAGCGATTCAATTAAAAATAATTTAATGAATTTTATAGAGGGGAATGATGGCGATATTACCGTTAAAAATAATTTATTGTTACATAATAGAATCTTTGTCAAACCTAGAAATGACAATTATGCGGGATTTAATAATTATAAGACGATTAGTAAGTATTATCACATTTATTTAAACGGATTATATAATTATATTTCCGATGATTTTGAAGATATTGAATATTCAAAAGGGAACAAAAGAGGTCTTTTTACAACTAAATACTCTACTTATTATTCTAAGTACCGATTAATTAATTTACTTACCAAAATAATAGAATATATAAGAGGTCTTATGACAAATCAAACTGATATAATTAATGATTCGATGCTTCTATTTAGATCATTGGAAGAAAGGAATGAAGAAATGATTGAAGAAAGTATATTAATTTGTACTCAATTTTTTATGGACTTAGTAACTCATTTATTACTTCAACATTATGATCCGACATGGTTATTTATGAACAAAGAGAAAGATAATCTCATTAATCGGTTATCTAAACAGAAAGAAAGAGAAAAACAAGAAAATATTGAAAAGGTGCATAATCCGAGCCCAGAAGAAAGATATCTCAAGAAGCTAAAACAAGAAACGGGACAATCTAACTGGTGGAAAGAATCATCCGAATCGGCCGAAAAGTATGTAAATGGTGATGATTATGCGATTCATTCTGAAAGTGAAAGGGTTGAGAAACTAAAAGAGATTTTTGGATCTGATATCGAATTCGAAGATATTAATATTAATATAGAACAATTTAAAACTGGCGGAGATAAAGAGGATAATGAAGATGAACTGGGTTACATAGGATCAAATGAAATGAATGAAGATGGGGATGAATATTTGGATGATTTTGATGAGGAACAGGAAATGGAATTCAATGAATAAGTTTTCTCTAACTATAATTTTACATTAACAATACTATAATGAATAAAGATTATCTTATTGTTGATCCAAGACCTCTTGAAGAATTTAAAGATAAAACCTTTTCGGGATTTAAAAAAAAGGATGTTTTTAATGAGCTTTTCAAAAGCATGGAAACGGGAAAAGTTGAAAATACTTGTTTCTGGGTCACGGAATGTATTGTATCGGGATATACTTTGGAATTATTTGATAAATTAATCATTTTTGCCGCAAAGATAATCCATGTTAATAATCCGAAACTACCTCAATTTATATGGAAAAAATATTATTCTTTTATTAATTCAATAGATCATATTTCAAAAAAAAATAGAAAACAACATATTCATCTTAGAAATACTCAGTCTATAAGAAATTGTTTGTTTGATGTTGCCGTGACAATATCTATGTCCCCCAAAACAAAAAGATACGATAAATATCCGAAACCCAAGGAAGATTCGGATTATTCATTCTCGGCAATTAAATCTAAAATGAACGCTACTATGCAAGTTTTACCCAGTCATATTATTAAATTCACCGATCCAGAAGAACTGCGAGTTATAATGAATGAATTATTTTTTAACTTGAAAAATAATTTAGGGGGGTATGAAAGAGCATGTTACTGGGTGGCGTGGTTAATTCAATGGGAAAAAATTAATAAAAAAAACAAATCTGTATTCGAAATAGAAGAAAGACCCATCAAGGGATTAAAGAAAAATCTTTGTAGGGATTTGATATGGTTGGTCTGGTCCGTTATTTTCGAAGAAGCAAATTTGCGAGATAATAATATTAAACAACAAATTCAATCTTTATTTCTTCTATACAAGCATAATTTTACTTCCGGTAAAAGAAATACAAGACTCCCGGTTGTTTATAACGCGATAGGTTATCTGACTTTACCCATAAAATTTAATACCAGAGTAAGAAAAGAAGAGGATATATTTATTCAGACTCAATGTAGTGTGAATAAAATGTTCCAGAGTAAAAAAAAACATGAAATACAAAATTATAATAAAGTACCCAAGATAATAAAGAAAATTAATACCACTGATAAAGAAATTTCCCAGGCACAATTAACTCGTATTCAGGAATTAGACGAATTTTTAGCGATTTAATTTATGTTATATTATCATAACATATGACATTTGGAAAAAGTTATGATAAATTACAAAAATATTTTGAAAATTGTTCTCCATTGTATGGAGTTATGATTATGGCAATATTTACTTTTTTAGGAGTTTTTCTAAAATTTAGATACAATAATATAACAGAAACGGACATATTATATATAGGTGTTAAGACCGGAATTTATATTTTATATTTCGGTTTAGTTTTATTCCTCTGTAAAAAGAAATATAATAAAATAGCTTATTTTATCGCCTATTCTCCACTTATATTTATTATGATTACATCAGTAATCACATATTATTATATATATCCAGAAATACAAAGAATACAACAAATTGCAATAGCCGAAGAACAGCCTCAAGCGGAACAATTAGCACAATCGGGTTCAATTGTAAACTGAATAGCCTTGGATGATGGTCTACTTCTCAGATAGTAAATACCTGTTTTCAGACCCTTTTCCCAACCATAAAAGTGCATACTTGTTAAGGTAGAAACATTAGGACTTTCTAAGAATAAATTCATACTTTGAGATTGACAAATATATTTACCACGGTCTATCGCCATGTCTATAATATGTTTCTGTTTCAATTCCCATACAGTTTTATATTTATCTTTAATTTTCTGTGGAATTTCTTCTATATGTTGAACCGAGCCATCGTCTCGGATCAATTTATCCTTTAGATCTTTCGTCCATAAATCAAGTGAAATCAGATCTTGAATTAAATACTCATTTATTACCATGTATTCACCCGCCAAAACCCTCCTTGTATAAATATTAGACATGATCGGCTCAAAACATTCGTAATTACCCATAATTTGAGCGGTTGATGCTGTGGGCATTGGAGCAACGAGTAAACTATTTCGGACACCATATTTTTTTATATCTTCTCGTAATTTTGACCAATTATGGTTAATATCGGTTATTTTTTGCGACCAAAGATCAAATTGTAGTTTCCCATGATACATTGGTGAACCAATATAGGAAGAATATGTTCCCAGATATTCCTCTCTATCCAATTCTTCTGGAATAATATTATAGTTTTTTTTGATTACGGCCATATCTCCCGAAGTAACGAATCCCCCCCCTTCACAAACAAATCCAGTGTCGAGTTGGTGTAAACCTTGTTTATATCGGATAATACTGTTTTCCCTATCCCTCGCTATCTCCATTGAAGCGTCGAGAGATCCATAATATATTGTTTCAAAAATTCGATCATTTAATTCTTTCGCTTCTAATGAATCAAATGAATATCCGAATTCTAAAAATACATTCGCCAATCCCTGAATACCCAGGCCTATTGGTCTATGTCTCGTATTAGATGTTTTTGTTTCTTTTGTAGGATAATAGTTGTAATCGATAATATTATTGAGGTTATAAGTTAAATTTTTAGCTATTTCCTTTAATCTTTCATAATCATATGAAGGTCTTAAATATTCTTCAAGCTCAGTATATCCTCCTAAATGACATCTATTTATACCATTCTTAATATAAATTTGGGGGAATTTAACACCGCCCGGATAAGCTTTGGATAATGATGTTAAATCAAGATAGTTTAATTCTGTCCATTGTATATTATTTTTTTTACAGAGAGCCTTGGCTAATTTACAATAAACACAATTGGATTTAGAATAAATTATGAGTTCTAATTCACTTGTATCTTTTGGGACAACGAACTTTTTCAGTGAAATGGACGCCAAGTTACATACGGCGGTTTCATCAGGGCTAGTATATTCAATGATTTCAGTACAAAGATTAGAAGATTTAATTGTCCCTAAATTCTGTTGATTAGATTTGCGATTACATGCATCTTTATAAAGTAAATAAGGATTTCCAGTCTCAATCTGGGAAGTTAGGATAGATTGCCACAATTCTCGGGCATTTACCTGTTTTCTGTATTTTTTTTCTCCTTCATATTTTTTATATAGTTCATTAAATTGTTCACCCCAAGTATCACTCAAACCTTTGCATTCATTCGGACACATTAGAGACCAGTTTTCATTTTTTTTAACTCTCTCCATAAAAAGATCCGGTATCCATAAAGCATAAAATAAATCACGCGCTCGGTCAGCCTCGTTCCCATGATTTTTCTTAAGCTCAATAAACTCAAAAATATCACAATGCCAGGGCTCGAGATAAATCGCAAAGGAACCATTCCTCTTCCCACCACCCTGATCAACATATCGAGCCGTGTCATTAAAAACACGCAACATGGGGATCAAACCATTTGAGTGACCGTTTGTCCCAGCGATATAAGAATCTTTCCCTCGAATATCGTGGATAGACAAACCAATACCGCCAGCGTGCTTCGATATCATGGCGCAATCTCCTAATGTTTTATAGATTCCCGAAATAGAATCGTCATTCATTGTCAAAAGGAAACAACTCGCAAATTGTTCCCTACAAGATCCGGCATTATAGAGAGTTGGTGTGGCGTGAGTAAAGTAATGTTCTGACATTAATTTGTAATTTTCTAAGGCTTTTTCAATATTATCGCGGTGAATTGAAAGGGATACTCTCATTAGCATATCCTGGGGTCGTTCAATGATGACTTTATTAATTCGGTAGAGATAAGTCTTTTCCAGTGTCTTAATACCAAAGAAATCGTAATCATAATCTTTGGAATAATCAATTGTGGAATTAATTAATTCTTTATTTGCTTGAACTAATTTATAAAAATACTCGGCAATAAGGGGCTTAATTTCACCGTTTGTTTCATAATTATACATTAATTCAATTTTATCTGAAAAATTATCAAGAGTATTCTTATGAAGGTTGGAAACAGTGATGCGGCCAGCCAAAATCTTAAAATCAGGGTGAGTAGAATATAGAGACATCGCATTTTGTGCTGATAAATCATCTAATTCCGAAGTCTTTACTCCATCATAAATCTCTTGAACAACTTTTTGAGCCACCAGCGTTTCATCTATATTTAATTCTTTTGAAAAATTTGTACTAAGAGATAAAGATCTGATCCGGGTGAGGATTTTATCAAATGACACATCTTCGAATTTACCCGATCTCTTAACAACTCGCATTTTACTATACATTATATACTTGATCAATTTTTAAGTCTATTTAATTTTAAAAATCTATAATTTTAAATCATATTTATTAATTATTGTATATAAGAATACAGCATACTGAAATCGAAATTATCGTCAAGATCAGCGTCTATTTTTGTCCCATCCCAAGTACAAACATTTTCTTTGTCTTCGCAACTCAATAAACCATACGAATTCCCCCATCCCAAAATACAGGCCCCGAATGATTGTATGTTTGTGTCCCCATCCTCGCACTCATCATAATTTTTCAATTGACCGTCTGGATCTATACAAACGGGTGAAGAAGAACAATATGCTTGATATTTCCATTTAAATGTAGAAATTTTATCATCTTGAAGATGATTTATAATATCACAATGAGTTGATTCAGACATTATATTTCCGCAATTAAAATAATTAGTATACTCATCAATTATCGCGTCAAGGCTTGGAAAATTGTCCGAAGTTGTACTATAATCATGCCAACATACGAAAAAATTATCCGAATTTTTTATATATTCCGTAGTCTCTTTATCTACTATAAAATTAATTAATTCTTTGAATAAATTTTTAAAATCTTCACTCGTGATATATGATTTAATTTTATTAAAATTTTCGGTTTTGTCTATAATTAAGTTTACAGAATTTAAATTATCTGTGAAATAACTTAAAATCTTTATTACAAATTTAAATGCTCCTAACCGATTATTATCTATATCATTTATCACATAAGATTTTAAATAATCATATTCCGCAATCAATTCATCACTTAGGGGATTTATATATTTAAGGATATTCTTATTATACATTAATCCAGAATATAATTCACTAAATCCAATCAATATTCCTCTTTCAATCGTGTCATCTTTTTTTATTTCTTTATCTAATTCTACAACTGTTTCAAAAAAAGCTTTCCTATTTATATATGGGGGTTCATTTATTAATTCGCAACCAACAATACATTTATACTTTTTCACGATACCAATTATTAGTTTCCAATATCCTATAAATGAAGCTCTTCCCTTAGCCGTATTAAATACATAATTTAATGCTATCTGTGATATTTCTGTAAATCCTAATTTATTATTATTTGATCCCCCATTATATTCGTTACAATCGTCCCCCCTGTAATAATCACCCGATCTATCGGCATTTTCATCTCCTAAACTAAGTGTATCGCTGGTTATACCTAGTCTCTGTAATGATGCGAGTAGTTCGGACATTTGTGCGTTCAATTGTGTATCGGTATCGGTTAACTCATTTATTTTATTATAAAATTTCATTATGTTATTGCTCAATTCAGATGGCTCCAAACCTTTCCCTTTATGAATGGTGTTGGCGGCGCTAAGTGCTTCATCTACTAGCCAATGAGGCAATCCAAAACCACAGCTCTGGGGTGCCCACTGATCTCCGTGATTGTCCAGTAAAACATATATATTTTCTTCGTCGCATAATTTCAATATATTTTTTAATCTATTCTTGAATTCGGGATCTATTGTCCCTTTTTTTTGTTCGGCGCCCTGCCAGGGTATCCCCAGCCTTATTGAATTATATCCATATTCTTTAATCTTGTTTATATCCTCGATTCCAAAAGTATAACAGAAGGAGTTTGAGGCGCAAGAAATATCGCACGAAGTTGTAGAATTGGAAACAGGTAGCCATGGGTGACCCTTTAATACAATATTTACTCCCTTTAAAATTATTTCTGTTTTATTTTTATAGAATTTTTTGTCTTTAATATATATATATTCATAATTGTCGTAATTGGCTTTACAGATGCCTCCATTTTTTTCATATGGACCGGTACATTTATCTAGCGAACAGGTATTGTCCTTATATTTACATAATGTTCCCGGATTAATATAATTGGAAAGATTAATACATGGTGTTTCTTTATCTGAGATTGTATTAAAATAATCAGATGAATTTAAATCTTCACATTTTTTAGTATTCCCGGATACATCACATGTATTTTCGTTAAATGAACATACAGATTTATTATAGAAGCATTTTTTAAATTGAGTTTCTTTTTTATCCGAACTATTTATTTCACATCCCACCGTTTCATCCGTTTTAAATACATTTGTTATTTTAATTATATTCCACTCCCAGCCAAGGATCCAGACCAAAAATATGTACGTTGCCAATAAGATAATGAATAAAACAATTAAGAAACGAAAAAAATATTTCCCCCATTTGGAAGATTTTTTAATCAATCCCGTATCATCGAGGTGTAGATCTCTGGTGGGGGGATCTCTGAGGTGTAAGTCCACTTGGCGTGATTCGGGAGGGCGGGGCATATAATATTAATACATTTTAATTTTAATTTAAAATTAAAGCCAATATTACTGATAAGATGAAAATTGCGATTACAGGGAAAATGTGCTCAGGAAAGAGCACATTGGCTCAAATTATTAAAGAAACGCATCGGGATTATATTATTTATTCTTTGGGTCAAAAAGTAAAAGATGTCGCAAAGGATCTCTTTAATATGACAGAAAAAGATAGAACTCTTCTCACTTCTATTGGAACTAAAATGAGAGAAATTGATTCAGAGGTTTGGATAAATTATATTATCAAACAAACCGAGGGTAAAACTCATTGTATAGTAGATGATTTAAGATATCAAAATGAATATGAAGCCTTATCTAAAAATGGATTTACGATCATTCAATTAGTTATTGATCCCGAAATTCAAAAAGAAAGAATAAAAGAAGTATATCCCGATAATTTTCAAGATCATTTAGATAATAGAAACCATCTATCAGAAAAGAATGAATTTAAATGGTTAACTCGGGATAATCTTCTAATAATTGATTCAAGTTTATCTATCCCTGAAATAAAAGAAAAAGTTTTTTCGTTTATTAATGGATAATAATATTTAAAGATTTATTAAATGGACCTTATCCCTATTACTAAAATAAAAATAAAAAAAGAAAAGTGGTTTCAGCAAAAAATTAAATATGAAGAAGATCTTACTATTAATGAAGTTTTGGAGAGATCTTGTGATATTATTTATAACTGGATAAATAATTTAGAAGATTATTCTCTTATTTGTAACGAATCCTTTTATGAAAATTTTAAAACTATTTTATATGAAAATTATTTCTATAATATTCCTTTGAATGTCGCTATTAATGATGAAGAAGATTATGATTATTTTGAATTAAAATATTTAGAAGAAATTAATTCTTTATTCTTAAAAAGTAAAGAATTATTTGATTATTATAATGTAGATTTATTTCAGCGTAAGACTGATAATTTAATGAATTTATTCAATTTTATTTATAATTCTCTAAACAATTTAGAATATCTTTCCGATAATTCGGCCGGCGAAGAAGAATATCTAAGTTCATAATATAGATGCTGGCGAGGATAACAAAACTAGAGAAACAACACGGTGGGTCTATCCCATTCAGTGCTATGGAAGATAAAAAATCCAAAACTAAAAAAAAATCACCGAAAAAAAAATCATCGAAACAAAAATCACCGAAAAAAAAATCACCGAAAAAAAGATCATCAGGGGAACATAAAAAAAGATCTGTTTCGCCTTCCAGAGTCCATAGAAAAGCAACTAAAAAACTAAAAAGAAGTAAGAAACAAACAAAAAAACAACGAGATAAAAAATGTAAGTGTGGTTCTCACACTTTTACGGGTAAAGAAGAAACTCCAAGGGGTCTCGGTAAATGCGATGAATGTATACCCCAAAATGTTGTTATGAAAGGTAAAAACGGAAAACTATATGAAAATAGAAAGGAAGGATGGTACAAATTAAATTAAGCTCTCTTGTAAAAAAACAAATAAGGGGTATATTTTAGAGCTTTCTCGTTAGTAATAGTTGATACATTTGTATCATTGTATTCATACCATTTTTTATCTAATGAATTTTTTGAGACAGCATAATAATGACCCCCGCCCAGAGATCCTCCGTGGACGCAAAAACCATTTAAAATATAAGTATTTGATTTTCTGGTACCATAATTTTTATTGTAGTTTTTGAGATCCAATTGAAAGGGATATTGAATAAATTTATTATTTTTTCTTAAACTAGAAGTATATCTTTTTAATAAGATTATTAAGATATCGGAAGTTTTAAATAATAAAGTCTTTTGGTGAGGTTGAACTTTATTTTTACATTTATCGCATTTCCACATATTTTTTTCATCTAATATTTGTTTTTCTGTATAATGTTTGAAACAATCATGCATTGATTCGGCATCTCCGGGTATTTCTAAGGAGATAACTTGAATAGGATCGTGATTCGAAGTAAAGTAATAACATTCGGGGCAAATCGTTAAAACTAATAATTGAGAATAAAAATTTTCAACAATATAAGAATAATCATTTTCATAAAATCGCTTCCAGGTTTCGTAACCCTTAACTACAATTTCACTGGCTTCATCGATATCGGTCTTATTTTTAAGATTAATCTGAACATTTCTAGTAATGCAACCATGAAGTAAATCTAAAAATAAAGTTAAGAATTCATCAACATCATTCTGATTAAAATTTTCGAAATAAAGATCTTTTTCATCGCACAAAGTTTTGAAAGATCTCAATACTTTAATTGGATTTTGTAAATCATTATTATCATTGGACCACATCCCCCTTTGGAACTGAAACCATTCATACATTAATCCAGAATCCAAATCCTTACATTCATTAAAAAAGTTTTCATTATGTGGATGAAAACTCAAAAGATGACTTAAACACTGTAAAACAGAATTCATATAACACGTATTTCCTAAATTAACTAATCCTTTATTTCCGGCTTTAATAGAGGCATCCATTTGAGCCATTGGGTTATAATTATTATTAAGTTTATATTTTTAAATTACTTAAAAAAATTTTATAGTTAAAAGTATAAAATGAGCGAAATTGCAAGCGAGGTTGATGATATTATGAATAATGAAGGATCCGTCGAAGAAGAATCTACTTCCGAGGTTGTTGTAGAAGATGTTGTGGAAGATGTTGTAGAAGATGTTCCCGAAAGTGAAGCAGTCGAAGCAGAAGCAGAATCAGGCGAAGAAGTGGAAGCCGAAGCAGACGAAGAAGTGGAAGCCGAAGCAGACGAAGAAGTGGAAGCCGAAGCAGACGAAGAAGTGGAAGCCGAAGCAGACGAAGAAGTGGAAGCCGAAGCAGACGAAGAA
>Ga0308007_10000580_pt1 | contig 16733 bp, 14 predicted proteins | sample Neamet71_FD_203152 | JGI IMG/M metagenome (GOLD analysis project Ga0308007, IMG submission 203152) | Marine microbial communities from water near the shore, Antarctic Ocean - #71 | ecosystem: Environmental > Aquatic > Marine > Unclassified | place: Southern Ocean | collected 2014-06-07
AGTGTTGCTGTTTGATCTGCACTAAAAAGTTTTTTCGTGGCTACATTTGCTTGAAATGGAGCAGATAACTGAGTATCAGTTGTACCTGGATGAAGAGCAGCAACACAACAATTTGGAACCTTGTATTGCCATTCAAGCGATAACGTTTTTATAGCCATATTTAAGGCTGCTTTTGATGCTCTATAGCTATACCAGCCGCCCAATTTATTATCCTGAATGCTCCCAACCTTTGCTGAAACAACAGCAAGAATTGTTTCTCTAGATCCAAGAAGTGATTTAGAGAAATACTTAGCTATTAATAAAGTTGGCAGTGTATTAATTCTAAAGTTATCAAGAAAAAAATCGGGCTCGATGGCTCGAATAGCTTTTTCCGGCCCATTCTCTTTTGTATGAAGCATGCCGACGCAATTAATAAGTAAATCTACCTTATCAATTTTTAATGCAAGCTCTTTAAAGCCCTCCTCGCATGTTACATCAAGTTGATGCCATTTGACCTTGTCATGCGTCAGTGATGGTCGCGCTCTATTGTAAGTAGCATGTATCTCAGAAGCGTCACCTCTGGCTAGCAAAGCATTCAACAGCCCTGCTCCTATGCCACCATTTCCGCCGACAAGAAGGACTTTCATTCATCAACCTCGCTGCATGCATCGCAGTCATAAAGGCGCCTGTATCGTCGTGCTGCCCAAATTTTGTAAATATAATTCACCAAAAGGCTAAAAAATGGCCATAGTAACGGTTTAAAGATCCAACCCCAATGCGTATGTGACCAAGCTTTAACTGTAGCTGGAGCGCCTTTAAGCCAATTTCCATCTGTTGTCATTAAGTGCAGCACCTTTAACATATCCACTTTCGAAGGCGCAAGAAGTTCAAGGTTGCATTCATGGATATCAACAAAAGATAAACCGCCATTATTTAAGCGCTTCAATAAGTTGATTTCTTTAGTACACATAGGGCAAAAGCCATCAAAATACAGAATATCTTGAGAATTTTTTTTGTTAAAAAAATTTGTCATAACACGCTCTTTATTTTAGGATTGTGATCTTAAAAATAGCAACATAAGACTCTGGGCTGAAAAGCCCATCTATCTGGTAGTTTATATCTCATGTTGATGTTGATTTTTATTTTTTGTAGAGATTTTTTAATTTACACTCAGCTCATAGAAATAGACTAAAATCATGATAAAAGAGGCCTTAAAAAAATTACTTACCTATAACTCTCAGTATACTGAAATTTGGCAGCAAACCAAACAATGGAGGCGCTCTTAATGGTCAGAGTCATGGACAGTACAGCCCCGCGAATAAAAACTAAATCTGTAGGGATTATTGGTGCAGGAATTTCAGGGCTTTCTTGCGCCAAGACTCTCTCGCAAGCAGGTTATATTGTTGAGTTATTTGACAAGGGTCGCAACCTGTCTGGACGAATGGCCACTAGAAGAAATGACTACTCAGAATTCGATCATGGAGCCCAATATTTTACTGCAATGCATCCTGAATTCAAAAAAGAGGTGGACAGATGGGTTAATGCCGGTGTTGCGCAGCTATGGACTCCAGATATATCTGTTTTTGGTGATGAGCAATCCTTCAAAACTACTGACCATATAGAACGCTTTGTTGGTACTCCAAAAATGACTACACCTGCTACATTTGTTTCTAGAGGTCTTTCTGTTAACTTAAACACAACCATCGAATCTATATTTATTAGACCGCAAAGTTACCCGAGGTGGTCACTAAATAGTAAGGAAAATGGCACAATTAAGAGCAACTTTAATATCGTAATCGCAGCCATACCTGCGCCTCAAGTAACCAATATTTTTAAGGATTTCTCACCTATACTTACAGAGATTACTCAAGATGTAAAAATGTCTGGATCTTGGGCTGTCATGCTCAACTTCAATAATAAAGTAGACTTAAATTTTGATGCCGCCTTCATTAATAAAGGTCCTTTACGTTGGGTAGCCAAGAATAACAGCAAACCAGAAAGAGGCAGTCATGAAAGCTGGGTTTTACACGCAACACCGGAGTGGAGCGAGCTTTATCTTGAAACTCCTCCAGAGGAAGTTGCGAATTTGCTGATAAAAGAATTTTTAGACCTTGGAGGCTCCCTTCCTGATCAACACCAAGCGCATCTTTGGCGGTATGCCGAAGCAACACCCCCGCTAGACATGACTTTTGCTTGGGATAAAGTGAATAATCTAGGTATATGTGCTGATTGGCTGAATAAAGGCAGAGTTGAGGGTGCATGGCTAAGTGGGAGAAAGCTGGCAGAGAATATAATCCAGTCTCTGTCAGAGAGAGACCCGCTAAAGAACTATTACAGTGTATAGCCGCTAATTAAATGAACCTATTGCTGTTAGAGCACTCAGACTTTATTGATGAAGGGGTAGTTGAGCTATCTGGTCGTCGACTCAAGCATATGCTAAAAGTGCAAAAAATTAGCGTCGGCAGTGTCTTAAAAGCTGGCGTCCTTAATGGTCAGACAGGTGCAGCAACTATTGTAAAAATTTTACCTAACTCTGTCATTGCTCAAGTAGATTTAAGAGAAAAACCACTGCCAATACTACCTTTAACTATTATTCTTGCCCTCCCTCGACCTAAAATGCTTAAGAGAATTATTCAAACTTTAGCTACTCTGGGAGTAAAAAATATTTACTTACTCAACACATGGAAGGTAGAAAAAAGTTATTGGCAAACTTCCTGCTTAAATGAATCTTATATTAGAGAGCAGCTAATATTAGGCTTAGAGCAAGGCTGCGATACCTTACTTCCAGAAGTGACAATAAAAAAAAGCTTTAAGCCTTTTGTAGAGGACGAGCTTGTAGGCATAGCTAAAAATAATTATGCCTTAGTAGCACACCCCGCCAGCAGCTCGCCCTGTCCAACTGGTATTGATAAGCCAACAATATTAGCTATTGGTCCTGAAGGTGGCTTTACTGACTACGAAATAAGAAAATTTACAGATGTAGGATTTAAATCTATTCATCTAGGAAAGCGCATCCAGAGAGTGGAGACAATAATTCCATCACTTTTAGCAAGGATTTTTTTATAGACAGCCATACCATGTAAGGACCATTTATGAATATAATTTTCAAACAGCCTTAAAAGAGTGTACTCTTTTAAGCAAGAAAAAAATAAACACACATCGCTTATTTCATTAAAAAGGATACTGACAGCTATGAAACTTTATGATTGCGCTATCGCCCCCAACCCTAGACGAGCCCGTATTTTTATTGCTGAAAAAGGTTTAAACATAAGTAAAGTTGAGGTTGATATAATTGGAGGCGAGAATCTAAAAGATGCATTTTTGTCTATTAATCCCCGCGGGTTACTTCCTGTTTTAGAACTGGATGATGGGACCAGAATCGATGAAGTTATGGCTATATGCAGGTACTTAGAGGAAGTCTATCCAGAAGTTCCACTTTTGGGAACGACACCGCTGGAAAAGGCAAGAGTTGAGGGTCTTCAGAGAAAAATGGAGTTCGATGGGATGATTGGAATTTCAGAGGCTTTTCGTAATAATGTTAAAAACGAAAGTTTTTCATATCGTAGTCTTCCAGGAAGCGATGCAATTTCTGCAATAGAAGGCTTGGTGGACAGGGGCCAAAATACACTGAACAATTTTTATCTTTGGCTTGAGAGATACTTATCTGAAAATACATTTGTTGCAGGCGATTCATTCACAATGGCCGATATAACTGCTTTTGTTGCTGTTGATTTTGCTAAATGGGTTGAAAGAGATATACCGGAAGAAAATATTCGATCTCATGAATGGTATAAAAAGGTCTCAATGAGAAATAGCACAAAAGCCTAAATGGCAAAAAATAATACGTACGCTACTTATTTGCAAGCGTCATGAAAAGGATGTCACCTTGCCAACCAGTCTCATTTATCCGCGCATACTCCTGACAGGCGGCACAGGACAGGTTGGCTGGGAATTACTCCGTTCCTTAAAAAAATTAGGGGAAGTATGGGCTCCTACTAGATCTGAATTTGATCTCTCGAACCCCGAATCTTTGCGCAACACAATAAAAAATTATAAGCCCAGTCTTATTGTAAATTCAGCAGCATATACTGCTGTAGATAGGGCTGAATCAGAATCAGAGCTAGTATATATAATCAATGCCAAAGCCCCGAAAGTTTTGGCTGAAGAAGCTAGAAAGCTAGACGTGCTGCTTGTTCATTTTTCTACAGACTATGTTTTTGATGGCAAAAAATATTTGCCCTACACAGAAGAAGATGAGCCCAACCCAATTAATATATATGGAAAATCTAAACTTGATGGCGAGCTCGCTATCCAAGAGTGTCACAACAAATATCTGATACTTCGAACAGCATGGGTCTACTCAAACAGATCTAACAACTTTTATACAGCAATGACACGTCTACTTAAAGAAAGAGAAACTCTTGATGTTGTTGCAGACCAAATGGGCACCCCCACATCTGCTCACAGTTTAGCGTCAGCTAGTACTGAAATTATCCAGAAAACCAACGATCGTCTTTTAAGCAACAGCTTCAGGCCGGAAATAATTAATACGGTAGCTTCAGGTTCAGCCACATGGTTTGACTTTGCAAATCAAATCGCAGATCGAATGAACTCACTCGCTTTAAAGTGCCAGCTATCCCCAATACCAACAAGTGATTACCCTACAGCTGCAAAACGTCCTTTAAATTCACGCCTAAACAACCAGAAATTAAAGTCTCGGTATAATATAGAAATGCCAGACTGGAAGGTAGCATTAGATGAATGCATAAATAGCGGTCAATAAAAAAGAAGGTTTAGATGATGAAAATATTAGTTACAGGCGGTGCAGGGTTTATTGGTTCGGCAACTATTCGTCTTTTAATATCTGAAACAAACCACCAAATCATAAATTTAGATAAGCTAACCTATGCAGGCAACCTAAATTCTCTGGACTCTGTGTCAAACAACCCGCGGTACCAGTTTATTAAAGGTGACATAACTGACCAGCATCTAGTAAGCAAAATATTCAGCCAATTTCAACCAGACGTAATAATGCATCTCGCTGCAGAGTCTCATGTTGATCGATCTATAGAAAACCCATCTGATTTTATCACTACAAATATTGTTGGCACATCAACACTTTTAGAAGTCGCCCGTTCTTATTGGTGTAACTTACCTGAAAATAAGAAGTCCCAGTTTCGCTTTCATCATATTTCCACTGATGAAGTCTATGGCAGTCTTAGTGAAAAAGGTTTTTTTACTGAGAACAACCCTTATGATCCAAGCTCGCCATATTCTGCATCAAAAGCAAGTTCGGATCATTTGGTTCGAGCATGGCATAAGACTTTTGGATTACCTGTTTTAATTACTAATTGCTCTAACAATTACGGCTCATTCCAGTTTCCAGAAAAATTTATCCCTTTGATTCTCTTCAATGCAATCAAAGGAAAACCCATCCCCATTTACGGAGACGGACAACAAGTTCGCGACTGGCTCTATGTTGATGATCATGCCCGTGCTCTGCTGGCAGTAGTTACTAGTGGAGTTGTTGGGGAAACGTACAATATAGGAGGTCATAATGAGCTTACCAATCTAACTGTGGCTCATACAATCTGTGACCTGCTAGACGAGATTAGGCCCAATTTACTTAAAAAAATTTCATCGTACAGAAATCTAATTACATTCGTAAATGATAGGCCTGGACACGATGAGCGCTACGCTATCGACGCATCTAAAATTAAAAAAGAGCTGGGATGGATTCCAGAAGAATCCTTTAATACAGGCATCAGAAAAACTATACTATGGTACTTAGAAAATGAACTTTGGTGTGAGTCTGTATTAGAAAAGTAACTACTTCCCGTATGCTTTTTTTAAACGGACAAGAAGTCATATAAATTAACATATTGAGCGCTACTATATGAAAGGTATTATTCTTGCAGGGGGATCCGGAACTCGATTACATCCAGTCACAGCAGTCACATCTAAACAGCTTCTTCCTATTTATGATAAACCAATGATCTACTACCCACTAAGCACACTGATGCTTGCTGGAATACGAGAGATCCTAATAATTTCAACACCCCAAGACATCCCCCGCTATGAAAACTTACTCGGTAATGGTGGTCAGTGGGGCATCACACTGAAATATGCCACGCAGCCAAATCCTGATGGATTAGCGCAGGCTTTTATTATTGGCGAGAGCTTTATTGGAAAAGAGCCATCTTGCCTCATATTGGGTGATAATTTCTTTTTTGGTCACAACCTACACAAATCTCTACGCAGGGCAGCCTCAAGAAATAAAGGTGCAACTATTTTCACATACCCTACTAATGAACCAGAGAATTATGGGGTTGTCGGATTTGATGCTGCAGGCAACGTTACCTCGATTGAGGAAAAGCCCTCTCACCCAAAGTCGCGCCACGCAGTAACTGGAATCTATTTTTATGACAACCAGGTCGTAGATATCGCAAAATCTATTAGTCCATCAGCTCGTGGCGAGCTTGAGATAACCTCCGTTAACCAGCACTATCTAGAAAAATCACAGCTTGAAGTTGAGCAGCTAGGCAGAGGTATGACATGGATGGATGCAGGTACACATGAATCTCTCCTTGAGGCTAGTCAGTTCGTACACTCAATAGAAAAACGCCAAGGACTAAAAATTGGATCGCCTGAGGAAGTTTCATGGCGTTCAGAATGGATCAGTGATGATCAACTAAGAAATATAAGTTTCAAGTTCAGGAATTCTCAATACAGCGCATACCTAACTGAGCTTCTCGAGAATGAAAAATGAGCACTAATATTAAAAAATCAATACAAGATTTAAGATTGGCTGTTATTGGTCTCGGTTACGTCGGTCTTCCACTTGCTGTCGAGTTTGGGAAAAAGTATCCTGTCGTCGGTTATGATATTAATGCTACTCGAATAGAGGAGTTAAAACGCGGAATTGATAAAACATTAGAGGTAACGAGTACTGAGCTCGAAGAATCCAGCCATTTGCTCTACACAACAAATCCAGATCACCTCAAAAAACCTAACTGCTACATCATCACAGTTCCGACCCCGATAGACAAAAATAAGAGCCCTGACCTAACGCCTTTGCTCAATGCAAGCAAAACCATAGGTAAAGTTCTGAGTAGCGGCGATATTGTAATCTATGAATCAACAGTCTACCCTGGCGCAACAGAAGAAGATTGCGTTCCCATACTTGAGAAATATTCTGGTCTTAAATTCAATCAAGACTTTTTCTGCGGCTACAGCCCCGAACGCATTAATCCTGGCGACAAAAAACACCGCATCACTAATATTAAAAAAGTCACATCTGGTTCAACGCCAGAAATCGCTGACTTAATCGATGCTCTTTATAACGAAATAATTACTGCCGGCACCCATAAGGCAGCAAATATCAAGACTGCTGAAGCTGCCAAAGTTATTGAAAATACCCAACGAGACCTTAATATAGCTCTTATTAATGAACTTGCTATCATTTTTAACAAAATGGATATTGACACTCAAGCAGTGCTTGAAGCAGCTGGCAGCAAATGGAACTTTCTTCCATTCCGTCCGGGCTTAGTGGGAGGGCACTGCATAGGTGTTGATCCGTACTATTTAACACACAAAGCCCAGTCGATCGGCTACAAACCCGAGCTGATTCTTGCGGGGAGACGATTGAACGACAGCATGGGAGCATATGTTGCCTCACAACTTATTATAGCAATGAGCAAAAAATCAATACAAATAAGAGGAGCAAGAATCCTAATTATGGGGCTAACCTTTAAGGAAAACTGTCCAGACCTGCGTAACACTAAGGTTACAGATATAATTGATGAGCTGGCAGAACATGGCGTCAAAATAGACATTTATGATCCTTGGGTAGACGAAAATGTGGCCCAGATGGAATATCGCCTCACAATGACTACAGATCCCCAACAGAATACATATGATGCTATTGTCATTGCTGTTGCACATGATAAATTTAAAGCATTAGGTGCAAATAAAATTAGCAGCTTCGCCTCAAACGTCCATGTTATTTACGACTTGAAATATTTGTTAGATAAAGATTCGTCCAACCTAAGGCTATGAACAGCAGAGACACTTGGCCTATCAAAGAGTAATAGCTAATTCAGACCTATAGTTAGCGGGCAGATCAGTCGCTATAGGAGGCAAGTTGAATCTAGTGTTTTGCTTCAAACTCCTGAATTTTTTTATTCTCTATTAATTTCTCCTGTTCGACATAAACCCAGTCAGTAATTTTTTCGCTAGGTTGAAAGCCGACTACAAGCTTTTGAAGTAAATAGACTATCTCTTTAGCATCATTCTTACTAAGTGCTGTTTTGAGGACATCAAGGCCCACCTTTAAATCACCCCAAGGGACAAATGGATCTTGTGCGCGCTGAATTTTTGGGTGAGCTGTGGGCAGCGGATCATCTCCCAGCTGGAGCTCTTCATGAAGTTTTTCACCGTATCGCAATCCTGTCACCTTGATTTTTATATCGCCATAGGGATTTTTTTCGTCGCATACAGTGAGGCCGGAGAGCTCAACCATCCTATGAGCTAGATCCAGAATTTTTACCGGTTTACCCATATTTAGCAAATATACATCCCCACCTTTAGCCATAGCCCCTGCCTGGATAACAAGCTGGGCTGCTTCTGCAATTGTCATAAAGTAACGAGTAACCTCAAGATGAGTAAGCGTAATAGGACCGCCATCTATAATTTGTCGTCTAAATCTTGGAATGACAGACCCCGATGAGCCCAATACATTTCCAAATCGCACCATTGTAAATCTTGTTGCGCTACCTTTGGCGTCAAGTGCAAATAACCCCTGCAAGCAAAGTTCAGCTAAACGCTTACTTGCACCCATTACACTGGTGGGGCGGACAGCCTTATCTGTTGAGATCAGAACAAAATCAGATACATTGTTTTTCAACGCAGCCTGAGCAGTAACTAACGTACCAATCACATTATTTTTAATACCCTCAATTATATTCTCTTCTACCAATGACACATGCTTATAGGCGGCGGCATGATAAACTGTATCAGGCCTCCAGGTATCCATAATTTCTAATATTCTATTTTCATCTTGCACTGATGCAATCAGGGGTACAATTTCATTGTTATTCGAGCCACCGACTTCCTTCATCCTTTCTAGCTTAGCAAGGATCGAATAGAGGGCATACTCACTATTATCTAATAACAGAATCACTTTGGGATTAAGGTTGACAATCTGTCGGCAAAGCTCACTTCCGATTGTCCCGCCGGCGCCTGTAACCAAGACCACCTTAGAATCAATATTTTTTGTAAGCAGGTTATTGCTAGGTGTTATAGTTTCACGCCCGAGGAGATCATCGATATCTAGCTCCCGTAGATCTGAGGTCGTCACTCTGCCTTCGGCTAGATCGATGAGACTAGGAAGTGTGCGTACAGAAATATTACTGTGCCCCCCTATTCTTTTCAACATTTGATTGCGCAGATAGCGGCTAGCTGAGGGGACAGCTAAAAGCACATGAGTAACACCCCTAGATAAAATCAGATTCTCTAGATTGCTGGGAGAGAAAATTGGCTGATCAATTAAAATACGCCCATGCAAGCTATCATCATCATCCAGAAAACCAACCACACGCATCTCATGACTATTTCTTAATCCAGAGACAAGTTGACTGCCAGCAGAGCCTGCTCCATAAACTAGAGCTCTTGGTATGGTGTTGGTTTTAATTTCATTGCGATAAGCTCCGCTGAGAAAATAACCAGCTATCACTCTTGAGCTGCTAATAAAAAATAACAACAGCAATGGTTGAATTAGACCAATCATCCTTGGAATGCCTGGAATACCGACAACTGTAACAATAGAGGCAAACATCAAACCATACATCGCTACAGAGTAAGATACAGAAAAAATTGCGAGAAAACCGTAGTAACGAAATATTGCACGATACAATCCTGATAAATAGAACAATGGTATAGCCAAAGCCACCGAAATAGCTGCTGCCCATAATACAGAGCCATCAAATGCAACTAGTTCGCTCGTGGCAAGATAATATGCCAGCCATGTAGCCAGGCAGCACAAACTGGTATCCACTAACAATATGATGCCTATTTTAGCGTAACGTGGGAACTTCAGCATAGGTCTAAATAGCTCTCGCAGCCTATATACCACGGTATTCTTAATGTTCATTTTTTACGCTCGCACTGTCCCCTGATCCCTTACCAAAAATTGTTAAAAAGATATACCAAAAGTATCTACTAAGATTTAGAGTCGCCAGCATTTTCTCATCGGTCTCTGCTAGCAATTTTGGGGTCGACATATCGATACCTTCGATTTGAGCTAATCCAGTAATACCTGGCCGGGAAGCATATACGCCACGAGTTTTTCTCTCACTAATCAATATTTCTTGACTAAACAAGCATGGCCGAGGACCAACTAGGCTCATTTCCCCCCTTAAAACATTCCAAAGCTGTGGTAATTCATCCAACTTAGTTTTACGTAAATATCTACCAAATGATGTTATTGCTGACGAATCAACAAGGTGAGACGGAAGCATCGCCGTATCTGATTGCATGGTACGAAGCTTAATTAGCACAAATGGCTGTTGCAATCGCCCCACTCGAACTTGACGAAACAGTATTGATTCTTTGCTTTTATACGCCAAGACCATCAGCAGAGGGAGTAGCGGGGACAGCGCAACAAGACCGGCTATTGAAAATAAAATATCTAGCAAACGAGTCATTTAGTGGGCGCCGCCTAGCCGCTTTATTAAAGACTACATTACCACAGATAATTTGTAATTTCGCAAGGTTTTTATTTCACCTTATACTAATAAAAACATGTATATCATATGTTTAGCATATGTTTATTTATAATACTTTTACATGTCTTCCATTAGTAAGCTAACTGTTTTCGCTACTGCTGTCGCGCTCTCATCATATTGAATATACTGAGAAAACAATACATCCCTACTATCGTCAAGAGCAGAGTTATAATCTTTTAAACATGTTAACGTAACTAACAATTGCTCTAAATAATTACTTGACCAAACTTTATCTCCTGGTAGTTTTTTAAGCATGTTGATATATTTAGAATCTCTCAAACCATGTCCCAAAAGTATACAAACCCTTCCAAGTGCTACACAGGTTAAATATACAGATGAAAAATTCGTAATACATAACCAAGAGTTTTCAATAATTTTTTCGACATTTTCATTATATTTTAAGTAAATTCCAGGTATCAAAGATAACTTTATATAATCTTCCGAATCATCAGCAGGGTGAAGACTTACGATCAAGTTAACTTCAATTGGCAACAATTTTCTAATATTTTTTATATTACTAATCTGAGCTTCATGCTCTATGAAATCACGATATCCACTAATGAAATTAGTGGTAAAAAAGGTAACATGGCCGACGATCATATGATCACAATTGAATGGCTCGGCATAAGCTGTCTCCAGAAAAAATTCCATCGATGGGCTACCAACGATTGCAATTTTTTTAGTATCAGCAACTTGACGCTTTTCAAATTCCAGTTTCCAATACTCACTAGTAACCGCAACAACGTCGCAGCCTCCACTACCATAAGAGATAAGGCCAAAATACTGACCAAAAGTCTGAGCATAAGCAAGCTTGAGTTTGTCACATAGTGACGAGAATTTAGAGTTGGAATTTTCCGTAGGTACAATAAAGCCATCTTGGATTAAAAGTGTTTTTATCGAAAGACTCCTAGCTAAGCGAATAGCCATTCGCTCTGGCGCTCCAGTATCATTGGCTAAGACCAATACGCGCGGTTCCTCAAACGTAAGCATATTTAAAAAGGCTTTTCGTGCAGCATAAAACATATGAAGCTGATTGAGCAGCCTGCCTGAAAAATACCCATACAATTCGAGCGTCTTATAACTAAACCCATCATCTGGCTTTATTAAATCATCGCATCCATCGGCGTATAATTTAGGGAGTGAATATATCACTGAAATATTCTTAATGCCCTCAACAAATAAATGACCATACAACCTCAAATGTAGCTCATTGCTACAAAAGAAAACGATTTTATTACTTCGATCCATTCCACAGTTCCCGTGCAATGTACGATATTTCCTTGTAAAATTTTGACGCCACAGTGTATTCCTTATCTTTTATAGCCTGCTTCGCACTCTCACACATTGCGGCTATATCATTGTTCATATCATCTATAATTCCCGGTGAGTTCCAAAAAGCATGCGTCACTTTAGGCCTCTTCAAACCCTCATTAAGAGTTCGAATTGCATTATCTACCATAATCAAATCTAAAATATTTTTAATGCTCACCTCGCGACCTTCGTCACTTAGCCTAGAGTAAACCTGCGTAACGAATTCAACGTCTTCTGGGAAGTCAAGCGACCAATGTAACTCTGATAAATCCGGGCTCATTACATAATTTTTTATATTAAAATCTTCTTTATGAACCGTAATATAACTAAAAGGATGGATTCTTTGGGATGGTGCAACAGCTCTTTCATAAGCAAGGCGAAGAGCTTCCATAGAACATATATTAATATCAAGACCTTCTGGAAATGTCGGTGGATCATAATTACACATGTAATCACATGGGCTTAATAAATATTCGCTCAAAGCTTGCTCTATAACTGCTGGATCTAAAAGAGGACAGTCACCACCGACATCTACAACAATATCTGCATTGTACGTTTTAGCACATTCATATATACGATCCAAGACATTATCAGGGCTGCCTCTAAACACTGGGACACCAATAGAAACTGCGGCCTCTTCTAAAACATTGTCTATAGTTAGGTTTGATGTGGCTAAACAAATTTGGTCGATCCCACCAATTTTCTTGACTAGATTAAGCACATGAATAATTAGCGGCACATTATTTATTGGCAACATTGATTTTCCTGGCACCCGAGTTGAGCCCATTCTCGCCGTAACAACTCCTATAACGCGCATATGTTAACCTTTGGTCTGTTCATAAATAAACACGCCCCCGCAACTGGTCTTAGCCATCTGTTCAGCCACATGTTGTGTTTTCAAAGAGCCTACCGCTTCATACGGAAACGCCCTATTACTATTGAGAAAATCAAATACTTGAGAATAAAGCAGGCTCATCGCATTTTTGAGACCCGTATCCTTTATACCTGAGCTAATAAGTTCGGAGTACCCCTCAAAAACAGGATCAGGCTCGACTTTGAAAATTTCATATTTTAATCCTGAATGCCGAAACCTAAAGCGGCCTTTTTCAAAGAGAAGGTCAATTTCAAATAAACTAAAAAGTCTTTCGTCTCCAGGAATAAGTTCGATAGCAATATCTCTAAATTTAATCGTACCACCCACTGTTGGATCTGACGGATGATAATCAAAAACTCTGTCTCGCACCGAATACTCATATACATCGCCAAATAAAAATGAAAATAAATCTATCGCATGAGAACCATTGTGAATTATCCCTTTTGAATACCATAGTGCGCCACCTAAAGGTCGACCTAAATCATTATCTTCGAGCCGTTTTTTCAAACTCAATACTGCACTATCAAACCTTCGTTGGAAATTTACCACCAGAGGAATACCTGAATCATTGTATCGCTGAACAATTACTCTTGAAGATTCATAATTTAGAGTTAGCGGCTTTTCGCAAATCACTATCTTTGGCTTGTAGGGTAAAACTAAGTTTAAATATTTTTCATGTAACTCATCAGGTACGGCAATAACAACAAGATCAGGGGCTACAGACATGAGACTGTCGAAGGTGTCGTACGTTTTTACTCCCCACTTCTTAACCACGTCTTGAAGGGCAAGTTTATTAACATCAAACACCCCAGCGCAGTGTATGTGATCTTGCAGCATCAAGGCGTGGACATGAGTTAAAACCTTAGAGCTATGCTTGTTGTCATAACCAACAGCTATTTTTCCCGCGCCAATAATTACAGCTCTATATTTTTGTGTCATGGCAGCCCTTTCATCAATACCAAACTTAACCAATCCTATTTTTTTAAACCCATCTAGACGGATCAATAATGTCCAGATCAGATACGGATAAAGCTTCAAAATCAATCTCAACCCCTTTGATATCACTTGCGTAACAATTGAGTAATTCTTGAAACTCTTGAAAACTAGAAACTCCACAAACGATCTTATCTATTTCTACACTATTTTTTAAAAAATCTACACATAATTTTACTGGTGTAGTTTCAAGCTCCATCGCTAATTGATGCAGCTTAGCGTGCTTCGATTTGATCGTATCAAAATAAACTGGAAGAGATTTTGTATCCATCAGAAGCAGGCCTTGTAAAAAAATTGATCGGGCATGGACCTCAACCCCAAGTGTCTTAAGTTTTGTGAGTTGACCTCCTTGAATAAGCCGCTGATCAAAGATATTAAGTGGAACCTGAATTAGGTCTATATCAAACTTTGATAGCACTTGGTCTACATCTAACGGGCTGTAAATCGAAACACCAATTTTCTTTGTTTTATTTTGGCTACGTAAGTAGCACAAACGCTCAAACAGCCACTCTCCACCTTGAGCTAAAAGATCTGAAGGCAAGTGAATCATAAGCCCATATACTGAATCTAGCTTCAGCCTTGACAAGGATTTATTAAACTCCAGCTCCAATTCATCAGCATCAGTCTTGGTAAGAATTTTTTTCTTGAATTGAATGGACTTTGTAACAATATCGAATTGACTTAAATCACCACATAGCCCAAGGGTTTCTTCGCTATTTCCATATGACACGGCTGTGTCTATTGAGCTAATTCCAGACACATTAGCCAACTCCAAAATTCGTTGGATTTCAGAATTTGTTACCACACCATTACTGTTCGAAATACCATAGTTAGTACCAAACTGCGCACTTCCTAAAGACAGCTTCATCGTTCACCACACATATAGCTTAATTCGCTTCTATCTATTTATTTTTAATTCAATGACACGATGATTTTAAACGCACCTGATCAAAGCATCAACACCCATATTAAGTACAAAAATTATGATGACCTTTAACAACTATTCTTAGAGAAACCATAATGCATATAATCTTGAGGGATTTTAACTATGCTCCTGGTAAGAAAGATTGCCGTTGAAGCATTTGCATAGCCGCACTATCTTGATGGACATCTGATAGTTTTTGCATCGGATTTTTCATGTGTAACTCATTAAAAAACTTTGAAATGACTATATCAGGACTACCATAAGAAACCTGCCTGCCATGAGAAATAAGTAAGGCTTTATTGCACTTTTCAGCCACGAACGGGATGCTATGTGTTACCACTACTACAACTTTTGACCGACTAATCAGCTCATCCATTCTAAGCGTCGCTTTTTGTTGAAACTTAATGTCACCAGCGTTTAGTAGCTCATCGAGCATTAGAATATCGGGCGCGACTGCCGTAGCAATTGAGAATATCAATCGACTTTTCATGCCGTCAGAATAGAACTTGAAAGGTCGATCAATAGCAGAGTGTAATTCTGAAAAGTCAACTATTTCATCATATATGTTATTTGTCTCTTTAAGATTCAGTCCCATAAAACAACAGGCTAAATATATATTATCTTTTCCAGACAACTCGTTACGTATTCCCATACCAGGACTTAACAAGAGATGTTGGCCTTGTATTGTAATATTTCCACTTTTTACAGGAAGAAGCCCAGCGACCGCTCTAAGCAGCGTACTTTTACCCGCTCCATTGGCACCAATAATCCCAAGAACGTCACCAGGATAAGCTTTGAAGTTTATCTCTCTTAGCACATCAAACGTTTTGGATTTCTGACGCTTAATTATTCTTGCTAACTGTAGCCGTTCGTTTGGCTTTTCAAAAAAAACAATTCTTAAGTCATTTACACTTAATGTTGGCTCTGGGATGACTTTTAACCAATGCTCTTTCCATTTTTTTGCTTTATCCCCTTCAAACTTGGCTATTATCTCATCAAAAATCCACTCATTTATGCCATTTGTCTTAGCAATACTCTCATCTAATAATGAAAAAATTCTATCTTCAAACTTAATAAAGTTGAAGTTATCAAATCGAGTAACCAGGTAATGAGCATCCTTAATATTTTCATCTAGCAACAACTGGTTTAATCGATAATTTATATATACTTCTGCGTCTCCTCCAAATTCCTTAACTTCTTGATTTAACGACCAAAGTTCGAGCCCCAAAATACTCGCGCTCAAGTCCGCGCTGTCATGACCGACAATATCAATACAAAAGGTAGAGGGTGCAGCATCAAGGCTAATTTCTTTAGAAAACTGTATAACTCCATTTATATAAAGGCTAGCAAACCGTTGGCTGATTGAGAACGTATATAATGCTAGATTGCTGTTGTCATGTTGCATCACAAGAGGGTTTTCTACTAAAGAGATCTCCGAATTACTGAATCTAAAAGATACTTTATCATCACCTCCAAATGTTACATAAAAGTTGTCTTCAACATTAGATGGAAATTCTGCCAGCATGTGAACAACAAGTTCTTTAGAAACATTAGGGTATGTATACTCAATTGAGGAACTTTGCCCTGACATAGCAACAATATCGACACCACCACTATCTCTTGCAGCCGTTAGACCATCGCCTTTAATAGAAAAATAATCTTCAAATTTTTCAAAATTATCCCCATTATTGAGATCAAAAGTTGTCATTAGCAACTTTCCTTCGACACCACCCAGATAACCATCAACTAAGGGTCTCCAGTCTTTAGCGCCTAGCGATCGCCTTAAAACTAAAGATTCAATTGCTTGCATTAACTTATCTGGGAGAAGATCTGTTGAAAATCTGAAGTTAGTATCTTTAGAGTAGTC
>Ga0308007_10000582_pt1 | contig 16715 bp, 15 predicted proteins | sample Neamet71_FD_203152 | JGI IMG/M metagenome (GOLD analysis project Ga0308007, IMG submission 203152) | Marine microbial communities from water near the shore, Antarctic Ocean - #71 | ecosystem: Environmental > Aquatic > Marine > Unclassified | place: Southern Ocean | collected 2014-06-07
GTTCAAGAACGTTTTTTCCGTAATTTAAAAACGGAATACTTGAACGGTTTAACCTTTATCAATCACCAATCGGTGGTGGCCGCCGTCGAGCGGTATATTAGGTTCTATAACTATAAGCGACTGAACTCCGTGATTAATTATTTAACGCCTGTTCAGAAGCAACAAGAACTACTAAAAGTGGCTTAGAAGCCTTACAGGATTACTTGACCATTACACGTTGGCGGCCCAGCTTAAATTGCTTGTCAGTATTAATGGTATTGGAGATAAAACAGCGTGGGCATGACTCGCGTACATTGGTGATATCACGCTATTTGAAAACGCAAAACAAATAAGCCGTTATGCGGGTCTCAATCCAAGCATTACTCAACCTGAAACCAGCATTAACCATTCGAGTTTATCAAAAACGGGCCGTGCTCGATTACGAAAGTCATTGTATATGCCCACGATGGTTGCCATCAGATTCAACCCGTTAATGATGGCTTTTTATCATAACTTTTTGTCTAAAGGGAAACCTAAAAAAGTAGCCTTGGCAGCGGTAATGCGAAAACTACTGGTACTGGCTTATGGTGTTTTGAAATCGGGAAAACCGTTTGATGTTAATTATCAACATTAGTCAGATATTGGCTTGATTCTCAAGACAGTATCTGACTCTAAAGGAATAGCAAATACAAGTTCTAAGCACAAAGCCATTTCAGGTGTATTTCGAGTGTGGTAGTACTTTCATCATTAAGCGTTTTGATGAGGATTTTTGGCAAACGCACAAATATTGTGCAATATCAGTGACAGTCAGTTCCATTGCACCACTAATAAGCTCTTTGAGTCTTTCACTGAGATGAGTTATGCATAGTCATTAGTGATAACCCTCATAGTTGACAATTTCAATATTTCATTCGATAAAACGACAAATACTCTCCAACGACAAGTTCTCTTAAATTAGCGCTGACTCGAACAGACTAAATATCATCACGATTGCCTTTAAATTTACGTATTAAAAAAGCCTAGAAGATCCATATCCTCTCGCATCGGTGCATGGTCGAGACCAGTCAAAATTATGCAAAGTCTTTTGCATGCTTTTTTTTCGAACCTTCGACGTCGTTCCTGTCGCGTAGAACTTTTGCAATCCTTTGTGCATAAAGCTCTTAATCATAGGCAAATAGCAACTCAAAAGGTTACCGAAAACAAAGGTTTTCTATATGAAAATCACTCCGGAAAACTATTTTCTTTTTCTTATTAACTGGAACAAATATTGCTTTTACATTAGTGGCTATATTTTCTATGCTTGCTTAAAGAAGCATTGTTGGACTGACACTAACTATTTACTCAATGCACACTTTACTCAATTTGTTGTACGTACCTTGCAAAGCGAATTGAGCAGAATAAAGAACTCTTATGAATGATTGTTATGAATAACGCTAATGCTGTGGCTGTTTTGCCTAATGCCGTTCTGCCTAGTGAAATAGAAAGCAACACACCTTCATCAAACAACGACACTTCGTCCTGTTCTTCTAGCTGGCACGCCTATTTAATCTTGACTCTGGCGTTAACCGCCCGAGGCGTGGTGTTAAAAAACAGTGAACACAAAGGCCCTCTTTATGTGCAAAAGCCGTTTTATCCTGAAGGCCGTGAACTCGCACACATTTACATTTTACATCCACCGGGAGGCATGGTTTCTGGTGACCGTTTACAGATTACCAGTAATCAAAACGAACACAGTAAAGTGCTTATTACCACACCCGGCGCAGGTCGAGTGTATCGAGCTCGGCCTGATCGAGCATTACAGCATCAAATTATTACACTTAATGTGGCTGATCATGCCAGCATGGAATGGCTGCCCCAAGAAACCATTCTCTATCCAGACGCCCAAACCCACTTAGACACAAAAGTAGAACTTGGCAAAAACGCTCATTTTATTGGCTGGGAGGTCACATCATTTGGCTTGCCTGCTAGCAATCAAGCTTTTGAATCAGGCAGTGTTAATCAATGTTTTCAGTTACGCCAGCAAGGTCGATTGAAGCTACAAGAGCGTTTAGTGATTAACAATGATAACCGCGAGGTAATGACTCAACTTGCCGGCATGAACCAACAAATGATTAATGGTTTTATGGTGGCAGGGCCTTTTAGTGCATTAGACGATGTTGAGCAGGCGAGCGATAGAAGCACCGATCACATGCGCTACGATAATGTCATGCAACAGGCCAAACATCATTGTGACGTCATTAACAAAAACAGTAAGCATAAAGTAGAAAAAACTATGGCAGGCGCCACTATGGTGGGTGAGTTTATTGTAATTCGCTATTTAGGTGCTTGTTCTGAGCAAGCAAAAAATTTGTTTATCACCTGCTGGCAAGACATCCGCCCTGCTTTATTAAATCGTGACGCGTGTAAGCCGAGAATTTGGGCGACCTAGGACATAGTTAACCGCACCTTAAAGCCGCCAATACACTATAGAAAACACCGTACAAGATGCATTTATAGAGGATAACCAATGGAATTACTACCTAGAGAAAAAGACAAACTATTAGTCTTTACAGCGGCTTTACTAGCAGAACGTCGCTTAAATCGTGGTCTTAAGCTTAACTACCCCGAAGCCATGGCCTATATAACCATGGAAATTATCGAAGGTGCTCGTGATGGCAAAACCGTAGCCGAGTTAATGAGTTTTGGGAAAACACTACTAACCGCTGATCAAGTCATGGACGGTGTCATAGAGCTGATTCATGAGGTGCAAGTCGAAGCTACTTTCCCCGATGGCACCAAACTCGTGACCGTACATAACCCGATTAGTTAAGCTGTTGAAAGAGTTTTCTACCTTAACGCAGTAAACAGAATATCCAGAGGAGCAAACGATGATTCCCGGTGAAATTAAAGTGGCCACAGGCAACATTGAGCTGAATAAAGGTCGTAAGCGTTTAAAAATTCGTATTGAGAACACAGGTGATCGTCCTGTACAGATTGGTTCTCACTATCATTTTTACGAAGTAAATCCTGCTCTCGCCTTCGATCGAGAATTGACTAAAGGCTATCGACTTAATATTGCCTCAGGCACCGCCGTACGCTTTGAACCCGGTCAAGGTCGAGAAGTAGAGCTGGTTGAATACGCAGGTAAAAAGGCTATTTATGGTTTCCGTGGTGCTGTCATGGGAAAACTGTCTGACAATAACAGTGAAATACCAGCTCAAAACCAAACCACATTTACGCCCACTATGGATCGTGAAAGTTACGCTCAAATGTTTGGTCCAACCACAGGCGATAAAGTTCGCCTTGGTAATACTGACCTGTGGATTCAGGTAGAAAAAGATTTCACCACCTATGGGGACGAAGTAAAGTTTGGTGGCGGTAAAGTTATTCGAGATGGCATGGGACAAAGCCAAGTGGTGAGCGCCGAGTCTGTTGATTTGGTTATTACCAATGCGTTAGTTCTTGATCATTGGGGGATTGTAAAAGGCGATGTCGGCATCAAAGAAGGCCGTATTTTTAAAGTCGGTAAAGCGGGCAATCCCGATGTTCAAGACAATGTAGATATCATCATTGGCCCCGGTACCGAAGTGATCGCTGGCGAAGGTTCTATTTTAACCGCCGGTGGTATTGATGCGCATATTCATTTTATCTGCCCTCAACAAATTGAAGAGGCATTGACCTCAGGCATTACCACCATGATCGGTGGTGGCACTGGCCCGGCTACCGGTACGAATGCAACCACGGTTACTCCAGGGCCTTGGTACATTCATAAGATGTTGCAGGCAACGGATAATATGCCGATGAATTTAGGCTTTTTGGGGAAAGGTAACGCCAGTTTACCCGATTCTTTAGAGGAACAATTACAAGCCGGTGCCTGTGGTTTAAAACTGCATGAAGATTGGGGAACCACGCCTGCATCCATTGATAATTGCTTAAACGTCGCCGATAAATACGATGTACAAGTCGCCATCCATACGGACACACTAAACGAGTCTGGCTTTGTAGATTCTACCTTAGCGGCCTTTAAGAACCGCGTTATTCATACGTATCACACCGAAGGCGCTGGCGGTGGTCACGCGCCTGACATTATTCAAGCCTGTGCTCATGCCAATGTATTGCCTTCGTCCACCAACCCAACTCGACCTTATACCAACAATACCGTCGATGAACACCTCGACATGCTCATGGTTTGTCACCACTTAGACAGCAATATCCCTGAAGATGTGGCCTTTGCGGATTCTCGTATTCGTAAAGAAACTATTGCGGCGGAAGATATTCTGCATGATCGTGGTGCGTTCAGCATGATTTCTTCCGACTCCCAAGCCATGGGACGCGTGGGGGAAGTGGTTACTCGCACATGGCAAACCGCCCATAAAATGAAGCAACAGTTTGGTTACCTTGTAGAAGATAAAGGCACAGAGTCAGATAACTTTCGTGCGCGTCGTTATATCGCTAAATACACCATCAACCCAGCGATTACACATGGTATCTCCCATGAAGTAGGTTCGATTGAAAGCGGTAAATTAGCCGACCTAGTACTTTGGAAACCGGCTTTCTTTGGTATAAAACCATCGATGATCATTAAAGGTGGCATGATAGCGAATGCGCCTATGGGCGATCCGAATGCCTCTATTCCTACTCCGCAACCGGTACATTATCGTCCTATGTTTGGCTCATTTGGTAAGGCTACCGCTAAAACATCCATTACGTTTGTCTCACAAGCCGCACTCGACAATAAAGTAGGGGAAAAGCTCGGTTTAGATCGGACTTTAGTCGCTTGTAAAAATACGCGAGCAATCAGTAAAACCGACATGGTATTGAATGATTGGTTACCCAACATCACGGTTGACCCTCAAACTTATGAGGTAAAAGCCGATGGAGAGTTATTAACTTGTGAACCAGCCGATGAACTACCTTTAGCGCAGTTGTATTGTTTGTTCTAGTTCATAAGTAAATAGCTTCAAAAAAGAGAAAAGAGAACGATTATGTTAGAAATTTATGAACGTTTAGGTACTCTGCCTTCAAAAGAGGCAGCAACAGAAATAGAAGCCACACTTTATACGCATGTCATTTTAAGCCATGAACAACGAGAGCGAGGCCGCCTTAAGTTAAAAGGCACCAATGGAGAAGAAATCCATGTCTTTCTAGATCGAGGTAAGCCCCTGTTGATTGGTGAATACCTTAAATCTGAGTGTGGTAAATACATAAAGATTGAAGGTGTTCCTGAACAAGTCTCTCACGCCACATGTGATGATTGGGAAACGCTTTCCAAAGCCTGTTATCACCTTGGTAATCGTCATGTAAAACTTCAAGTCGGTGAACGCTGGTTACGCATTAAGCCTGACCATGTATTAGAAGAGATGCTTAAGCTCTTAGGGTTATCCGTCACTAAAGACGAAGCGGTTTTTGTGCCTGAGTCTGGGGCGTATTCCTCTCATACAAAAGGTCGCCATACAAAAGGTCGCCATACAAAAGACAATAAAGAAGAGCACAAGCATGAAGATCACGGTCACAGTCATTTCAATGAAGACGATACTGTAGAAAATAGTGTCCATAATAATGAACATCAGCATGATCACTGAGCAGGTGACAATGAACGCCAGCCTGTTACGCCTATTGCAGTTAAGCAGTGTGAGTTTGCCTGTGGGTGGTTATGCGTTTTCACAAGGTATGGAGTTTGCCATTGATGAAGGTTGGATTAGTAATCAAGAGCAAGTTGCAGCGTGGGTTAAGTTACAACTCAGCGAATCGATAGCCCGTGTGGATTTGCCTATTTTGCAGCGTGCGATGCAGGCCGTAGCGAATAATAATATGGGTACATTCGTGGAATTGAATGAGCTTATTTTAGCCTGTCGTGAAACGAAAGAACTACGTCTCACCGATACCGCCATGGGAGAAGCCTTGGGCAGACTGTTAAACAGTTTAGAAATCGAGCAACCTTTTGCCCGTACGGATGAAGCCAGCTTCGTTTGCCTTTTTGCCTTGGCGGCTCAAAAATGGGAGATCCAATATGAATTGGCTGCTTTGGGTTTTGTTTGGTCATGGTTAGAGAATCAAATTGGCGCCGCGACGAAACTCGTACCATTAGGACAAACGCAAGCGCAACAGTTACTAGGAACATTACAGGCTGATATTCCAGCAGCTATCGCCTTTGCGAATACAATAACAGAAGACAATATTGGCGCCAGCTTACCCACCATTGCGATTGCCAGTACTAGACATGAAGAGCAATACTCCAGACTCTTTCGCTCATAGAAAGCGCCCTTAATAAATAATGTTGAATTCAAGAGAGAAAAAACAATGACTCAAACAAGCAAGAAAAAGCAAACTCTACGTGTTGGTGTTGGCGGCCCTGTAGGCTCAGGCAAAACCGCTTTATTACGCTCACTCTGTTTGGCATTACGTGACCATTACGACATAGCCGTGGTCACCAATGATATTTACACTCAAGAAGACGCAAAATTCTTAACGCAACATGAAGCCTTAGACGCAAACCGTATTCTGGGTGTCGAAACAGGCGGTTGCCCACATACCGCTATTCGTGAAGATGCTTCTATGAACTTGGCCGCCATCGATACATTATTAGATCGTCATGGTGAGTTAGATGTGGTGTTTGTTGAAAGTGGTGGCGACAATTTAAGTGCAACCTTTAGCCCAGAATTATCCGATTTTACTATCTACGTTATCGACGTTTCTGCAGGCGATAAAATCCCTCGCAAAGGTGGGCCGGGTATTACCAAATCGGATTTGTTAATTATCAACAAAATAGATCTTGCACCTTTAGTAGGAGCCTCTCTTGATGTGATGGATAGAGACGCGAAAATGATGCGTGGCGACCGCCCTTTTGTTTTCTCTAACTTGAAAAATGCACAAGGTCTAGATGAAATCATTCAACTTATCATTAGTGAAGGCATGTTAGAATCCAAACAAATCCCAAGCGCTAAAGCCGTTGTTTAACTTGGCTATTCTTATTAAAAGTTTTACTGATACATTTTTGTTTATGTGGAGAAAAAAATGAACATCTCAACCGTCCTTCGCACGCTACTTACAACCAGCTTAGTCGTTGCAACACCTGCTGTATTCGCTCATGCGGGTCATACTGAAAGCGGTCTACTAGCGGGCTTTGCTCATCCCTTTATGGGACTTGATCATATTATTGTGATGTTTGCGATTGGCTTGTGGGCAGCACGTCTTGGTGGTAAAGCTGTTGTTGCTGTGCCAATGGCATTTGTTACTACTATGATTTTAGCCTGCGCATTAACAGTAATAGGCGTGAATGTTCCTTTTATAGAGCAAGGTATCATCACATCCGTTATCTTTTTAGGGTTATTGCTGGCTGTATCTTCTCGCTTTTCAACGTCAATTGGCAGTGCGTTAGTCGCTGTCTTTGCCTTTTTTCACGGCGCCGCCCATGGAATAGAAATGCCAGCTGATGTGTCTGGTTCACTGTATGTTATCGGTTTTGCTAGCGCCTCTGCGTTATTGCACGCCACAGGTGTTCTTTTTAACACGTTATTACCAGCAAACAGCAGTGTCATTATCCATCGCATCAGCGGTGCACTTATTGCTCTCATTGGCCTAAGCATGGCATTCGGTTAACCGCCTCTCTCTCCATTTGTTTGAGACCACTTTATTGTGAAATGATCTCAAGCAAATGGTACCGTTTTACTGTCTGCTTTATCTCTGCTTTCCCTCGTCCGACTCTCTTCGTAAGCTCATCAACTGTGGCATAAAAGAAAGCAATTCTTGCGTGTAACTATGCTGAGGTTGAGTAAAGAGTGCTTCTGTTTCTTGCTGCTCTACCATTATGCCGGTTTGCATCACGCCAACACGATCACACATTTGACGAATGACAGGTAGATCATGACTAATAAAGAGCATGGTTAAATTTAGATGTTCTTGTAAATCTTTGAGAATATTGAGTATTTGCGCTTGTATGGATACATCCAATGCGGATGTGGGTTCATCACAAATTAAAAAACGCGGTTGGGTGGCGAGAGCACGAGCAATAGAAATACGTTGGCGCTGCCCTCCAGAGAATTCATGGGGATATTTTTTACCTGCGGCAGCACTTAGACCAACTTGGTCTAGCAGTTCATCGACACGTTGTCGCAAAGCGCTACCGCTAAGCAATTTATGCTGACGTGCGGGTTCGCCAATAATAGCGTCAATACGCATTCGTGGATTGAGTGAGGAATATGGATCTTGAAAAATCATTTGAATTTGACGACGGTAATGGCTTAAATCTTTGGCACCGGTTATTTCTTGGCCATCAAACAGAATACGACCACCGTCAACTGAATAAAGTCCCGCTATCATTCGAGCCAGTGTCGATTTACCTGAACCACTTTCACCGACAATACCAAACACTTCCCCTTGTTGGATAGTAAAACTTATTTCGTCTACCGCCTTTGAATATTCTTGTCTTGATGGAAAAAATGACGATTTTTTTAAGAAGCGCTTACTCAGTTTGGTGATTTCAAACAGAGGCTTGTCTCTATCAATATCTACTTTATTCCAGTTACGAGCTAGGGCATCAATATGAAATTCATGCGTGCGGTCACCATAGGAAACCAGTGGAAAACGATACATTTTTTCATTGGGACGTGGCACGGCTGCGATTAAACTTTCGGTATAGGCATGGCTTGGTTGACTTAACACTTGAGCAGTAGGTCCTGTTTCAACCACTTTTCCTTGATACATCACACTCACCACGTCTGTCGTATCGGCAATGACCCCCATGTCATGGGTAATCAAAATAACGCCTACCTGTTTTTCACGAACAAGTTCTTTAATCAGGGCTAAAATTTGTGCTTGTATAGAAACATCCAGTGCGGTGGTAGGCTCATCGGCGATAATGACATCGGGTTCTGAACACAATGCTAAAGCAATAACAATACGCTGGCGCATACCACCAGAAAATTGATGTGGGTATTGATCAATGCGTATTTCCGGTTCTGGAATGCGTACCAGTTCTAGCAGTTCAATGGCTCGCTGCTTGGCTTGCTTTGCCGTGACCTTTAAATGGAACTGAATCGTTTCGATTAATTGATCACCAACGGTTAACAACGGATTCAATGAAGTGAGCGGGTCTTGAAAGATCATGCTAATTTTTTTACCGCGTAAGGCCTGCATGGATTTTCTATCTAGACCGTTAATGCGCTTACCATTAAGAGAGATAGTGCCGCCAGTGATGTGACCTGGTTTTTCTAATAACCCCATTACAGCCGCACCAATGGTGGATTTACCCGCACCGGACTCCCCTACTAAACCATGAATTTGTCCCGCTGCTACGGATAAGTTCGCATGATCTACTGCTGTAAAAACACCACGTCGAGTTGGAAATGCCACCGTTAATGCTTCAATTTCAAGTAGTGCCATGCTTACCTCAATTTTGGATTTAGTGTATCACGCAGCCAATCCCCCAGTAGATTGACTGAGAGCGCTAGCGCCAATAAGGTACAAGCAGGAAAAAGCAAAATCCACCATTCTCCGGAGAACATAAAGCCTTGGCCGATACGAATTAACGTGCCTAAACTTGGCTGAGTCGGCGGCGCGCCAACGCCTAAAAAGCTCAAGGTGGCTTCGGCAATAATAGCAAGCGCTAAAGAAATAGTAGCAATCACCAGCACAGAGCTTAATACATTTGGCAAGATGTGGCGTAACATAATGATAGGGGTAGGCTGTCCGATTAACTGAGCCGCCAATACGTATTCACGATTTTTTTCCACCAAGGTTGCACCACGAACTACGCGAGCAAACTGCACCCAGTCCGATAGACCAATGGCGATAATCAGTACCCAAATAGCCATTTGGTCTCGGTATTCAACAGGTGTTATTCCTTTAGCAATACCAAAAATCAGCATGGCCACAAGGATTGACGGAAAAGTAAGCTGCACATCAGCAATACGCATAATGAGTGTATCTACCCATCCACCAAGGTAGCCCGCAATCAGCCCTAGAGAAACCCCCAAAACCATCGCAAACAAAACCGCCACAAAACCTACGAATAGGGATATACGCATACCGTATAAAATGGTGGATAGCACATCACGACCTTGGTCGTCACTCCCTAATAAAAAGGTTTGGCTGGTAAAATCGTTGGCGGTTATAGGTGGCGTAAAACCATTCATCAAATCAAGACTAGCTGGGTCATATGGGTTAAAGGGAGCAATCCACGGAGCAAAAACGGCGCTGAACACCAACAATAACACCACCAACAAAGAAATAATTGCAATGGGTGAGCGAGAAAGATGCCAGATAAAATCACTCTGTAACATGGTGCTTAAACGATTGGAAAGACGTATTTTTAACATGTCATAGCCCTCCTTTGCGCAGACGTGGATCGATAAAAACATACAGTAAATCAACCATTAGATTAATTGTCACAAACATCACGGATATAAGCATTAAATAGGCCGCCATCACGGGAATATCAACAAATTGAATGGCATTAATAAACAGCAGACCAAGACCCGGCCATTGAAAAACGGACTCTGTAATAATCGCAAAGGCAATAATTGATCCCAGCTGTAAACCCGTAACGGTAATCACTGGTACTAGCGTGTTTTTAAGCGCGTGTCTAAAATTTACTACTCGCTCACTTAAGCCCCGTGCTCGAGCAAAACGCACATAATCTTGTCGCAATACTTCCAACATTTCAGAACGTACTAGGCGCATAATAAGTGTCATTTGATAAAGACCAAGGGTAATGGAGGGTAAAATCAATGCAAGTAAACCACTTTTCGTTAAAAAGCCAGTAGTCCAAAAACCAAGCTGCACGACGTCACCACGCCCAAAACTGGGAAACCAACCGAGATGAACGCTGAACACATAAATCAATACAATACCGATGAGAAAAGTCGGCAAGCTCACGCCAATCAACGAGGTAGTCATAATGAGACTGGCGATCCATCCATCTCGACGAATAGCGGTAAAGACGCCTAAAACAATGCCAATAGATATGGCTAAGGTGGCGCTAACGGCCGCTAATTCCAGAGTGGCCGGTGCTCGTTCAGCCATAATGTCTGCAACAGGACGACCTTGGCGATAACTCACGCCAAAATCACCTTGTATGGCATCCATTAAAAATCGCCCGTATTGAACAGGAAAAGACAGATCTAAACCTAGCTCCCCACGTAGACGCTCCACGTCTTCTTGTGTGCGTTCTTGCCCTAACATATTGTCTATGGGATCACCCACAAAACGAAACATGGAAAAAGCAACGAAACCAACGACAAGTAACACTAGCCCCGATTGTGCTATTCGTTTGAGTATGTAATTAAACACCGTTATTCCTCATAGACTAACTGCAAACTGCATCTTTTAATTGATAGACGTAAGTTAATTAATAGACACCAGTTAATTAATAGACGCCCAACGCAGTATAAAGAAGTTATCTGGACGTTGAGTTAAGGTCACATTACTGCGTGTTCCCCACACTAAAGGATGAATGTACAGTGGCACATAAGCATATTCATCTTGGTAAATATCGGTGACTTCATCAAGCATCTCCTGGCGTTTATTGTCATCAATCTCGGCTTGAATCATGGGTAGTAATTCATCGATACGTGCATTTGAATAATCACCAAAGTTCCACGAGCCTAATTTTTTCTCAGGGTTTGGCGTGGAGGCTAAAAAGCGAATTGGGTGCTCGTGATCAAACGTACCTGGCGACCAACCTAAAAGGTACATATCGAAATTATCTTGACGTAACTCGGGCCAATAGCTACGTACTGGCATGGCATCAAGCTCTGCTTTTATGCCCACTTTTGCCAGCATGGCGGTCACCGCTTGGCAAACAGCTTCATCATTCAAATAGCGATCATTGGGGCATTTTAGACCAAACGAAAAACCGTTTGGATAGCCCGCTTCAGCTAATAATTCCTTGGCTCCTTTTACATCAAAATCGGGTCGGTCAGAGTTCACTGATGAAAAACCACGCATGGCAGGGCTTACCAATTGACTGGCTGGCTGCGCATTACCACGCATAATGGTACGTAAAATAGCCGGAACACTAATGGATTTAGCGACGGCTTCTCGTACTTTAACATTTAAGAAAGGATTCGGTTTACCTTGGTCAAGGCCGTATTTTAGTACATCGGCCTGTTGAGCAAAGCCCAGCATAATCACGCGTGCTTCAATGCCTTTGAAGACTTTTATTTGAGTGTTTTTCTCTAGCCGTGCGGCGTCTTGAATGGGCACAGGGTTGATCATATCTACATTGCCAGCAAGCAATGCCGCCACCGCTGTGGCTGGATTTTTGATTGGAGTAAAGGTCGCTTCGGTAATATTGCCAATATCCTCGCCCCACCAGTCATTATGTTTTGCAAGCGTGGTTTCCAGACCCGGTTGGCGTTTTTTTAACTGGTAGGCACCCGTGCCATTAGCGTTAAGAGTAGCGGCATTGCCTTCGTCTTTATTAGGTGTGACCGCACCTACCGATTTCGCCCAATCGGCATCCATAATCATCCAATTGGCAATACTGTCCGGGAAAAGAGGATTAGGGGCTTTGGTCAAAAAATCCACCGTGTAGGCGTCTACTTTTTTCACCTCTGAGATGGGAGCAAACCAACCTTTTGTGTCAGCAGATTCCGCGGAAGCACGCTGATAGGAAAAAACAACATCGTCAGCATCAAACGTAGCGCCATTATGAAAGATGACGCCTTCACGTAAATGAAAGCGCCACCCTTTGCCTTCACCAATTGGTTCCCATGATGTAGCGAGTGCTGACTCAATAGCCATGTCTTTACCACGTCGTACCAATCCTTCATAAATATTATTTAAAAAACCCAGCACAGGGGTAGAAATAACGGCATGCGGATCCATAGTTTGTGGGTCTGTCGTACCAGCCCATTTTAAGGTAGCGGCATGTGCTGATGTCGTTACCGCAAGTATTAATGCGGGGTAGATAATGCGTTTCAAAATACTTTCTCCAAAGGGATTATTTGCTTTAAAGGTTGCACTCAAATGAGTGCTATTGCAACATCGTATTTTTACTATTAGACCATTCAAAGACCTCAGTGCTTTATACAAGGAGCCAATATGAATATCAGACCGTATCAAATAATCGACCAAGAAAGCGTTATACAACTTTGGCACAGATGTGGTTTAGTTAAACCACAAAATGATCCCATTAAAGATATTGAACGCAAACTTAAGGTTGGTCCTGATTTGTTTATTGTTGGTATAGAAAATGGGCAAGTTGTCGCCAGTGTAATGGGGGGCTATGAAGGTCATCGTGGTTGGATCAATTACCTAGCTGTTGCACCAACAAGCCAACGCCAAGGTTATGGTCAGAAAATAATGAAAGCGGTAGAAGCGCTAATAAAAGCAAAAGGCTGTCCCAAAATAAATCTACAAGTACGTGAAACCAATAAAGATGTACTCGCCTTTTATAAGGCTATTGGCTATGGCGATGACAAGGTTGTAGGCTTAGGAAAACGATTGGAATTTGATAACTAGAGGCCTTTGATGACGATTACGTGTGGACGTTCAAGCGGCAGTTGCGTGTGATATCATCAGCAAAGGGCCATGGCGCAGTGCTAAAACGCCGGGGGTTAACCAAGCGTTATAGCTTGATTACTTAAAACCCGAAGGACTTTATTCATTGCCAGATGGTTGGATTGCGCTTCACTATCCTAAGTAAAACGCCCTCGGTTCTGACACCCTGCTTCGCTCTACCCCCTTCATCCTTGAAGTCGTATGCAAAGTCGCATGCAGGGTGTTGTGGGGGGCTAGAGGTTAGAGACCTCTGGCTACCCGATTAGGCATTAAAGAAGTGAATGATGTAGACGATAAAACAAATACCGATGACTAACCAATCGAGTGTCATTACTGACATAGGCTTTCTTATAGGGGAAAGGCTTTTGCCAAGTCCAACCCAAAGCAAGTCGTTTCTCATATTATAAGCACACTGAGCTATGGGCAAAATAAGAGTCCAACGTGGCACACTCGTTTGCGACGCCATTAGTAACAGCATAACACCGCCCAAAAAGAATAACTCTGCACTTAAATTAGTCATCATCCAGTATAGATTATCGGGTTTCTTTGGTACGGTACCGAAGCGGTACTTCTTAGGACTTCCTGGAAATGGAAGTTTTTCAATCATCAGTTCAAAACTAAAGGGAAGCATAAGAAAGTAGAGCCCGTGAACAATGAGGGCAATAAATTGGACATCCCCTATCTCGACAGAAGCGTCTAATGCATAATTTCCATTCGTGTTTAAACAAAATAAAATAAAGAAGGCGACTGTTCCAAAAGGGATGAGTAGAGAAGCAGCAATAATCGCTGTACTTTTCGCATTGCGGTAAGCGGGTAGCTTAGATGTACTGTTTTCAGTATCCGTAGATGAGTTGAAATCATTGGTGGACATAAGTTGTTTTTCCTCAGTTGATATTGATTTTCTTATAATAAGAAGGATATTTAATTATTAAAGATGGCTACTCATTTAGTGCTATTCGTTCATATGCCTCCACGCCCGTTAAGGGGTAAAATAGAGTTGGCTAAAATGTTGAAGCGTAAGTCTCATTTTATAACAAGAGTAACACATAGGAAAAGACTTCCGTAAATACTGGGTTCATCTGCTTTGGGATATTTCAAATCCAGATCTAGCTCAAGTTGAGTTTCCCAGTTTTGTTGTGATTTTCCTAGGCTGGTAAGAAATTCAACTTCACCTTTATATAATCTTTAAATCTCTTTAATTACTCGGTGCATTTTAGACTCAGATTTTTTGTAATCAATACCTGCACATTGATTCATATCTCGCTGGCTCATTGCCGTTTCAATACATGGCGCCGTTTCTTCAGAATAAACATTGAGACTAAATAATAAAGTAATTAAGAAACTAATTCTGACAATGAACACTGGACTTCCTTGGTAAATAATCGTGATAGAACGACCCATTACTAGGCGGCCCCCACACAGATCCGGACATGCGAAATTACCGCATCCGGATCTTCAGTTATATATTCGCTAGTGTAACAACACCAACTCTAATACCAATTCACCAGTACATTTCGTTTACTGACGCGGGCCTCTCTATTTTAAAATACTCTAATACCATTCCACGTTAATAAGCTTCGACTGTTGTCCGGTAAGCCGAAGTAATTTCGAAACCCTATCAGTTTTCGTGTTAACTGCGGTAACCAATCTCTCAGTTTTAATGAGCGTTTGGCTTTGTAATATTCACTTAACGTCGCCTTCTGTTTCTTCACAGCCGTTCGTCGCCTAAGCCTAGCCTTACACTGGGGTGAACTGACTATAATAAAACTTAAATTGTATAAGGCTTTCCAAAAGTAGGAATAATTATTTTTAGAGGATCCATGTTTAATTTCTTAATTTCTTCTTGAAGAGTCTCAATTGGATCATTATATCCCTCATCAGTTAACTTAAAAGTCCCAAAGTGAATCCCGATCATCTTTTTACTCTCTAGGTCTTTAAATGCTTGTAGAGAATCCTTTGGATTAAGATGGGCATCTTTCATGAACCATCTAGGCTCATAAGCACCAATTGGAATCAAAGAAAGATCCGGTGCACCGAGCTTCTCTTTAATTCTTTTAAAGAACTTTCCGTATCCTGTATCTCCAGCAAAGTAGATCTTATAAGAATTTTCAATATAGAACCCACCCCAAAGCATTTCTCTTTTATCGAATATGCCTCTGGCCGACCAATGCTGTGAGGGAACAAAAGTAATCTTAGTGTTATTAGTTGTTATGCTTTGCCACCAATCCAGATCGACAGCGGCTTTAATTCCGTTATCTTCTAAAAATGACTTCGTTTTCAACCCTGCAACGAATTTAGGAGCATCTCTGTCGTTTAAGCGTTTGAGCGTGTCAAGATCTAGGTGGTCATAATGATTATGAGATATAAGAACGATATCAATTGAAGGCAGATCATCAAAGGCAATACCAGGTTTAACGACCCTCTTGGGCCCAAGAAATTGAACAGGTGAAGCTCTGAATGAATAATGAGGATCTGTTAATATGTTTAAATTATCGACCTGAATAAGAACTGATGCATGGTTGATTACAGTAATAATTGGCTTTACTGACCTTTGGCTAGAAGGTTTAAACTGCTTGGAGTCAATTTCATCTGGCCAAGGAGTAGATTCACTTATCCCCTCAATTTGCCACTTGAGCAGATCAAATATACTTTTATCTTCAAAGGGCTCGATGTTATCAAATTTAACCCCATCAAAAGGGGCATTAGTCTTTACATGAGGTTGAGATGTGCAGGAAGAGAGTAAAACGGTACATATTAACGCTGATAATTTTTTCATTTAGCCTGCTCATTTTTTATTAGTATTTATTTAAAACCAAAACACATTACGTAATGTATAAACTTATAGAAAAACGATTGGAATTTGAGAACTAGAGATTTTTTACGACTATTACGCGTGGCAGTCAGTAGCCGTAAAAAATGGACTCGAAGTACTCATTTATGATCTATACGATATGTGCGTTTAAATGCTACTCGATCAATTATAGACTTTACTAAAGCGCTCTGTAAGCTTCTGTGAAATGGCTTCTTTAACATTCATATAATCTTTCACAATATTAATTTGCTTCGACGCTAATACAACTTCTTTAATTGAACTATCAACCGCTTTAATCTGTTTGAGGTTATTCCATTCTAAGATATTAGACAAATGCCAAATCGATGTTTTTCCTGAGTGAATTGGCACAGGAAAAGTATCGGGATTAGCTAACATGAGTCTACGCATATATTGGCGAGAAAAGCCTAAATAATTCGCCATA
>Ga0308007_10000589_pt1 | contig 16566 bp, 17 predicted proteins | sample Neamet71_FD_203152 | JGI IMG/M metagenome (GOLD analysis project Ga0308007, IMG submission 203152) | Marine microbial communities from water near the shore, Antarctic Ocean - #71 | ecosystem: Environmental > Aquatic > Marine > Unclassified | place: Southern Ocean | collected 2014-06-07
GAGACTTCGGTGTAAAGAATATTGTAGCGATAATGGTGGTTGGATTCGCGGGGTATTCTTTAATGGGTGAAATGAAACCTATATCCGGTAAAAGAAAGATGAGGGGGGGAGGGGGGGAGGAGTCGTCCGTTTCGAGCCTCGGGTCACGGAAGGGTCCGAGTATGCGTAATGTATTTATTTTATCAGCAATAGCGATCGTCCTCTCCCTCACAGGTGTGGGGGTTTTAGCGGATTATTGGGGAAAAAGTATGAAAAATAAATAATCTTTCTAAAATTTTTTTCTAATAAAGAATATAAATGGACAGTATGCTTGATTTATTTATGGGTGATCCGGTTTACGACGAACAAAAAAATGTTATTCGAAGAGACTTCGGCGTAAAGAATATTGTAGCGATAATGGTGGTTGGATTCATTGGGTATTCTTTAATGGGTGAAATGAAACCTAAATCGGGTAAGGTGATGAAAGGGGGCGATAAACGTGGTATGGGGATTTTCCTGGTGATACTAATAGTCTATGTGGTTGCGTCTTACTTTTTGGGTGAGTTATTGTGGTTAAAGGTTTTAAAGGAGCCGAAAACACCTGGTTACCAAGCTACCGCGTCGTTTGTTGGAGGAGTTGCTATTATCGCTGTCTTGGCCGTGATCACAGTCTTTGAGGGGATGATCAGACCGCCAAGGAAAGCTTGACCGGTTCAACGACTTAAGTTGTAATCAGTTGATTCATATTGATTTCTTCGTAGAGAACATTTTTAGTCTTATTTTTTCCATTTAGAGTCAAAGAAATATCTAAATTAGTTGCTATTTCTTTTAATTCGGTAATTTTATATTTACTAATCGAGCCGAGATAAGTTTTATAAATATTTTTAACATCAATCTCGAAACAGGAATCGTTTATATCTTTCCTACTCATATTTCCGATTAACTTTTCTTCGATAGAGAATTTATTTTTATTCATATAGAGATAAACTTTTGGATAATTCTTTACAGTTGTTTCATAATATTCATTCCTAAAAAGGTCAACTAAAACAAAATGTGTTTTGTAAAGGTCATTCAAATAATAAATTGATGATATGTTTTTTTTATCCAGGGAAGAATGAAGCCCCCACTGTATTTGTTTTTTTTTCATATTTTTAATATTGTAACCCAGAGTATCATAAAATTTTTCGGGATTTTCGTCAATACTGGTTGAAATATCTAAAACTTTCTGCTTGAAATAATGTTTTTTATCTTCCTCATCGACACAGGACAAAGATAAATCGTAATTATCAAGAATACAAAATAGAAAATTAGAATATTTCCTGGGGGCTATTCTAATTTTCTCAATATAGGAAGATTCATTTATAGAAGAAGTGAAATCACAATCTTGATTGATCGACTGGATTAACGCTTGTACCATTGGATTTAATTAATATAATACCAATGCTTTAAATTAATTTGAATATTTTAGTAAACTTTCCTGCAACGTATTTAATTTTAACGGGGAATATTCTTTTGACGAAGTTTTTTTATCACTTATATCGGGAATTGAAATAATGTCCATTTCATATTTTTCATTACTCGATATAGTTTTTATTATTTTATATATTTCGTCTATAAATTTATCTTCTAGTAGAGATAAATTTAAAAAAAAACCATTCGTATTCCTAGAATGATTGATATTATGGGAACAAATATAATTAATTATTTCACTTGTATTCTCTATTGCATTAATATTTTGAGTTATGTAGTTAATTTTATCAACCATTTACTATATTTCATAATTTATTATCTGAATTCTAACTAATCCGTAATTTCACCCACCACCTGTATTTGTTTCCCCATATGCTTAATGCGTTTATCCAATGTTTCAACCCTTATCCGACTTCCTTCTTTTACTTTGTCTACATCGCATTTTTCGTTCGGAATTATCAGAATTAACGGTGAACTCTTAATATCACTCGTATCACCGAATTCTATGTAACAAATTAAACCCATCTTGGTTATATTTCCCACAATACAATCATACACATCGCCAATGGAAGGTAATATGGTTTCTATTTTATAATTAATTTTATATTCAATTAAACTTTTATTATCAATATTACGGATTTTACCAACTGATCTATGAATTAATTCGGTGCTATCTGGAATTATATAACCATTACTACAACACCTACCCTCATATTTTTTAAGATTGTGAAGAAGTAAACCGTCAATGTTCCTTGTTTTAAAAATATCGGGAGATTTTATCTGAATCGTCTTTGTTAGGATTAGTTTCTTCGTGATATCCATTTAATATTTAACTATATTAAAATTTTATTTTTAAATCAAATTTAATAATAATATAACCACAATAAGTCACCGGGAATAAAATCTTCGCTTTTCCTTAGTATAAGTTCCAATGCAAATGTTATTATTTTTTTGTCCGTGCCTATCTTCACTAATAATTCACATTCCCCTTCGACGGTTTCGGGGCAACCTATTTCGTTTTTATGTTCTCTAATTATATATTTTCTAAGGGGTAACGCTTTTAATTCGGCCCACCCCCCCTGCAATACAATCTTACCTTTTCCATTTTTATCTTCTTTTCTCTTATGTTTTAAAACGATATTACTAAATGGCAATTCTTCCCCTATATTTTTATTATAAATAAGAGTTCCGAACATTTCTTTGGAGAATATTTTTTCAGGTGAAATCTTCTTATAATCCATCATAATGTTATCCTTGATGACATTATTACAAAGGATTAATTGTTTTGAATTATATCTAAATAGAACACATTCATTTCTTTCATGATAATAAATAAATCCACCATATAATTTATTTTTATTCTTTTTTTCATATTTTGGATACCATTCATAATTAGCAGTATCATCGTCACTATAAATAAATAAAGGACACATTATTTCTACTAAAATTTCAATAAATTCTTTATATTTTTTATCTCCCACATTGGTTCCCTCTAATATATATTCCAATAATGAATATAATAATTTACATTTATCACGAAAAGATAGTCTTTCAATAACAAATGAATAGATTACTTTTTTATTAAATAAATTTTTTCCCTTATCTTTCAAATTAGTAATGGTAATATATCCTTTGAGATTAGATCGACTTTCGGATTTTTCATCATCCGCGAAATAATTTATAATAAAATCATATGTCTTTTTTATCCCAGACCATTCATATCCCTGGCTTTCGGGTATATCTAATAAAGAAAAATTATCTAATTCCAGGCGATAATCACTTTTATCAGATTTTCCTTTATTTATCCTATAATAACTCGGTAAAAATATATCTTCATTATCGATCGGCTGAAATATATAATAATTATCAGTGAATTTTATATATCCCTTATTTCTATTACTAACTATTGTATACTTGTCCGTTATCATTTGATCTAATGAATGATTCAATATATCATCGATAAAATTTTCAAATTTTTCCTTCATCTTATCAACAATATTATTATAACTTAAACAAACATAATCTGCAATAATTGCAGATATATATTTTTTGTAGGTATCGATTACGGGCTGAGAATAATTGATCGAAAATGTAGACTCATCGGTTTTATTATCTTTTACTATATCATCTATTGTAAAAGTTTGATCTATATAATCACATTTCTCCAAAAAAGAACATGTCCGTGAAAATGATTTATCAAAAGGTTTTTCTTTGAAACGATTATCTCCTCTCAGACAAGGATTTATGACCATTTCATCCACGTCCGATTCTTTGATAATATTTGAATACTGAAATAGATATTTATCTATTGATATTTCTTTTAATATATTTTCGATATTACCTATCTGGGTGGCCTTATCTTCGCAACTATGATATAAATAAGTTTCAATACTTTCATTATTTTTTAATTCCGAAGAGTGCAAATAAATCGTAACATTTCTTAATCCGGGATCCAACACCGCATGCGAACAATTACGGATGCCCCGCCCAATAACCTGCTCTAATTTATTGATATTATGCCATGGTTCCATTAAATGAATACTTCTTATATTCTTAAAATCCAAACCCTCGGCGGCAACAGTAGAACCAATTACAACCTTTATTTTTTGTCCATTCTTATTATCCGGAGAATTTAATACACGTAATTCATTTTCAAAATCATTCGTTAATTTCAGACTACTGCCCGCAATAACACTATATGTCGCTCGATTGTCTCCATCGGTTACATCCTTTCCAAGATATGAAATCGGTTTTCTTTTTTTATCACTAATAAGGATTTCTTCTTTATCATATTTTGTATACCCATTCTGCTCTAATGCCAGAACAAGTGGCATTATTCCGCCATCTAAATAATTTGAATAAATAAACACAATACCATCGCTATTATTTATTTTTTTAATAATTGTCTCTATTTTACTAGAATATCCACCCAACTGATCCAGATCTAAGAAATTGGGAATCCCCTTTTTAAGAGTATATTTTACTGGTTTTTTATTCATTATATTAAAACAATTCTGTAATCCTCTTGTACCATAACAATCTTCAATGTCATCCGAATCAACCGGATAAATACAATTTGTTATCTGTAACATTTTTCCATAATAAGTAACATCGTGAATTGTCTCTTTCCCCCTAATATCTCGGATAGCTTCAACATATTGTTTGAATTGTTTTCCTTTCAAAGGTGAAGCATATAATTCCATAAATTTCATATTTTTATTTTTATTATCGGTTCCAAAGATAGTTCTTCCCTTCGATTTCATAACTTTATTTTTCTCTTGTTTGATCTGTGAAATATCAATTCTATAAGGAAATGTTACGGGATTTTCTCCCCGTAAATAGGAAATATAACCCTTTGAATTATCTTTTATTAATTTAATACTTTCATCTGTTAAATTATTTTTGTCATCGAAATTAATATTTTCTCTTATTAATTCCTTTTTATCATTTAATCTGAGCATATTCAAAATCCATATAATTTCCTCAGGTTGATTAAACATGGGATTTGCCGTCAGGAGAATTAATTTTAAATTATCGGAATATTTGATTACTTTTTCTATATACAAAATAGTATCTCTTTCCTTGATTAAAGAATCTTCGCTTCTTATCTTATGAACTTCATCAATAATTAAAACACGATTTGAATATTTTTCTTTTATTAATTCTATTTCTTTCCTTTTCCTCATTATTAAATCCTTTGATGGAATTACTCTGGTATTCTCTTGCAAATATTTCTTTACCGAATTAGCAAATGATAAATAACCATACATTTCATAATTTTCTTTTATTCTTTTTTTTGCCGCCTTTTCCTTATTTTCATAAATATCTTCTTCATTTATATATTCTCCCTGAGTACATTGATTATCTTCTTTAAATGGATCATAAATATTCTTTTTCCACCCACTCTGAATCTTTTCTGGGGCCAAAATAATTGTTTTACTTAGAAGATCTTTGAAGTTTTCTGCCATCGAAACACCCGAGCATGTTTTTCCAACACCTACGCCATGAAAAATAAGTATACTACTATAAGGGGTATTCGGGGATAAATAATTTTTAAGAAATAACTGATGCGGTGCTAATTCAAAAATACTATCACATGAATTTTTATTTTTTTTTGGAATATAATGAATCGCAAATTCTTTCTTCATTGATAAATCTTTTAAGAATTTATCATAATCCTTATATTCCGACGCAATCGGATAATATTTTAAATTATTCTTTTTATATTTATTGATCTTTTCGGAAATTTTTTTATTTTCTGTTTCAGAATTTTTCAGGACCCTTTTCAAAGATTCTATTTTAATCGATTTTAAAAAATAGGTATTTTCCAATTCTTCGTTACTAGGATTATCATTTAATATTTCTAATTCCCTTAGTGATGAAATATTTTCTTCTTTTTTAATTTTATTATATTCATTATACAATTCATTTATATCCTTATTTACATAGATATCATTATAAATTTTGATATATTTATTCAGATATTCTTCTATACCTATATCTATTTCTTTTTCTATCAATAATTCTTCGTAGATAGACAACATTATATATTATATGATAATATAATCTTCTATATTTTCAACGAATCCGAAGATATTATTGATAACTGTTACCCTGCTTTTATGATAATTTCTTAATTTATTTAAAGCTTCTTCTTGTGTAAACCACTGAATATTTCCGATTTCTAATGATTGATTATCACTCTGATTCAATTCTAATTGTTTACTATAATTACTTAATAATGCGATATAATAAATATGACGATATTTTACTTTATTCTCCCCTGTATATAACTCGCTCATTGGTGCGATATTTATTAATAAATCATAATCATTACTACTAAAATTTGTTTCTTCGTCGCATTCTCTTTGTGCGCATTCAATATTTTTTTCATTATTATTTTTTCGCCCCTTTGGAAATTCCCATTCGGGATCTAAATAACTTGTTTTTGTATTTTTCAAAAATGTTTCTATATTATAAAAATATTCATCAACTATCATTCCACTCTTGATATTATTAAATTTACTTTTTGATTTTTCATAATCGGATTTATGTTTTATATTTTCCAAGGAATCTATTAACCAGAGTTCTTTCCATAATTCGTCGAATGATTTTGTTTTTATTTTTTCTTTTTCTGAAATAGTAAATTTATCAACTAATATCTGAATATAATTCGGATTTTTTATATTATACTTCCCCCTTATAAATTCTATATAACATAACGAATCTTTACGATTAATCATCAGTATATATGATTTCTTATCAATAATCTTCAATAGAAGAATACCATAACTTGTCACCGGTGCCGTACAATTATTAAATGTGTGTCCTATTTTATTGCAATTATTACAAACAATATTATTCATTAGTATTAGTATCTTTTTTATAAATTATAACAAACTAAGAATATAATGAATATAATTATCTAACTAGTAATAAATGAAATCTTCAATCAATCAAAAACTTTGGGGACCGTCTGCCTGGAATTTTATTCATTATACCGCCCTAGCTTACCCGGATAATCCATCAGAAGAAGATAAAAAAAATTATAAAAATTTTTTTTATAGTCTTCGGAATACTTTACCATGTCCAAAGTGTTCGAAAAATTATACAAAAAATATACAAGAACTACCCATTGATAATTCTTTAAATTCGAAAGAAGATCTTTTTAGATGGACGGTTGATATTCATAATATGATTAATAATGAATTGGGTAAAGAAAATATGAATTATGAACAGGCATTTCAACATTACATAAAAAAAGATGAATCAAATACGAAAGATGAATCAAATACGAAAAATATCTGTATTATCGCCGCGATTATATTATTAATCCTTTTAATTTTATATTTTATTAAAAAATAATTCGTTTATCATATTTTTTTTCTTTCCTAATATTATAAATGGTCCGAAAACTTATCGTCAAGAAAATCATGAGTAACGAGGATATATCTAAACTTGAAGGAACATGGATCGAAGAATCCCACATCAAATACCCCCTTATTAAAACCGATACGGATGTTTACTATATGGACGATAATAATGAAGAAAAATTATTACTTAAATTTAGAAAAAGGGTTATCTCCGACAAATTAATCGACATTGGCTGGAAATCATATAAAGATTTAGCAAAAGCAAGTAGAGGAAGAGGAGCTTCGGCGGGACAGATAAATCCCGACAGTGATTACTGGAAAAAAAGAAAACTGGTCAAAACTAAGAAATGGTCGACCGGATATTTAAATCCGAGAGGTAATGAAATGTATGAAAAGTTTAATGAAATGAGTCTTAAAGAACTCTTCAATCTGTGTTTATCCGAAGAATTATTAAAAGAGACAAATGATTCATCAAAAGAAGATCTTATTATGTTCATTATTTCAAAACACGGGGGGGTATCAAAAATGAAAGTCAATAATCAAGTAGCATCTAACCCAATCGGATTCTATGAAGCCGGGAAGAATTTTGCCGATTTACCTTGTCGTTTAACTCACTTTACCCGAACAAATTTTGAAAAATACAATCAAGGTCTTAAATTTATTCAAAGAATTGACACAATATTTCGGAAATTAATACCCGAAGCCCACGAAAGACAATTACAAAGGGCCGATACAAAATCACATTTAAAAATTCCTAAAACGGCATTTTCAACTATAACTATTAATAGGAATTTCAGGACAGCATTGCACAGAGATGCGGGTGATTTCAAAGGTGGATTCGGCAATTTAACAGTAATAGAAAGGGGGAAATATCACGGAGGATATACCGTTTTTCCCCAATTCGGCATCGGGGTTAACATAAGAAATAATGATTTCGTTGCTATGGATGTCCACCAATGGCACTCGAATACTCCTATTTATGAAACGGAAGAAGATAAGACTTACAATGAAACGATAGAAATAGACTATCACGATAATCCCGACGTTGGTACGGAAGGCTTATACAAAAAATATACAAGATTATCATTTGTATGTTACCTAAGAGAAAAAATAGAGAAATGTCCTGCTCTAAGTGAAATTGATCCTCGGTTCCTAACTAAATCAGGACATTCGAAAATTATAGTTGATTAATTTAAATATTAATCTTGTTATATGAAAAAACAAAAGAGTAAGAAATCACGTAAAAGGACTAGAACAAATAAACAGAATGGTGGGGTTTCCAAATGGATGCTACCAGGTTATAGACCCTCGGATGTGAGAAGTATGGACCGAAGTGTATTAGATAAATATGCTAAATTATATGAAATTAAAGATATCAAAAAATATAGTGACAAAGAATTATCTCGCGAATTAATTAAATTTATACCGTCTGATAAAATAAAACGTGATTATTGGACATGTATTAAATCAAAAAAAGTAGGTAAATATCCTTTCAAAGCCCGCAATGATACCGGTAAAGCATATCAAAAAATGTCATTACACGAAAGAGTTAAACATAATAATAAAAAAATTAGATCACTAAGGAAAAAACATAAAAAAGAGATAGATACCTATCATAAACGAACCAGAAAAGCCAATGAAGAATGTGAAAAACAAAGGCAAAAAAAAATGGAAAAACAAATCAGAGGTAAATAATTATTAATAATATCGATGTAGAGACCATTTAATTGTATTATGTGTATTCATTATCTTATGAGTGCCAATTAAATCATTAATTGTATATTTTTTGAATGGTTCTATATCCTGTAGTGTTGTTTCAGAATGTTTATTTTTACGAAATTCTTTTAAATTTTTATTACTCAATAACATAAAATCACATATTTTACCACAATGTCCGTGATAATCTGTACTTGTTCTGGGCAACCATTTAATTAAATACATTTCGGATTTTAATGAAGGTAATCTGTACTTAATGTATTGATTATTTACATTTATTGGTTGAATAAATTTGATAAATTTATACGATTTAAAAAAAGATAGATACATATTATTAATGAACAATAATATTATATATCAATCGGTTTTTAAATCAATTGATCCATTTTATTCCAAAAATATATATAAAGATTTCTCCGAAAATATCTTACTAACTAAATTTAGTTTATTAATCGAGGGCAAAGATAAAAAATATCTCAAAGAAATTAATAATCTTTTAGAAAGAAAATTAAATGAATTGACCAATAGAAACAATTTTACATTAAATAATAACTTATTATAAAACTACCATAAACTATACCATTGATAAGAAATTCTCTACTATCCGGAGAAATGTGAATATTATATTCTTTTAATTTTTTATCAGTGAACGAATCATATTCTATTTCTTCTTTGTTTTCTTTATCTTCTTTTTCGTTTTTTTTGTTATCTTCCTCTTTTTCTTGAATTAAGAATTTTCGTTCAAGCTGAGTTAAAATACACAGATTCTTATTGACCAAGAATTGAAATTGAATTGTTGGTAAAAAAAAGACTAAATATTTACGCTGACTTTCAAATACCCAGCCAACCAATAAATATAAAATAATTGAACCATGAATTTTACTAACTATTTCTGAGTTATTCATTATTTAAAAATATATTTAAATATCACTTTAAATGAGTGTCGAAGAATTCAAAGAGGAAAACGGAACCAAAGAAAGTATTTCTGTTGTAACAATTCTTCACGGGGAAAAGGAGTTTATACCCCTTATAAAAGATAATTATAGCCGTTTCTGCGATAAAAATAATCACTCTAATTATTTACAGGGACTTGAACTTGTTGTAGTTGATGATGGAAAAGAAAACTTATCCGAAATGTTTGCCGAGTTAAATAATTGTATTTATTTACATCTAACCAATGAGGAAATTAATAAATTTATGGATAAGATCGAGGAAGGATACAAACAGCCGAATAAATCCGGCCTACAATATCAGAGAAAATGTAAAACTTTACCCAATGGATTTAAAAGAGATTATGGCTCCGGATTGTCTACCCACAATTTTATTTTTCATATGAATGCCGATTGTATCTATAATAAAAAAAGTATTGAGAGAAAACTTAATTTTATGAAAAAAGTAGGCGCCGAGTGTATTTATTGCGATACAACTCTCTGCTATGATATGCACGGTAAAGAATTATATAAAACAGTTTCCCCAATAAAGATTTATGAATCAACATTATTTCATACAAGAGAATTTTGGAAACGCAGGGGATTTAAATGGTCGGATACAGAATATGAAGGAAAACAATTTCACTACAATAATGGAATTGATCGTAAAATGGATAATTATTACGATACAATTCAGATCCTAAGTATTCATAATATGAATCAATTCAATCCTGTCAAAGTTACGTTAGAAAATATGAAAATAGATATCCCCGAATTAGTTTCCGAAATTAAAATCGAAACCCATCCTTTTCAAAAATATATAGAGGATCTATTTGATAACAATGTTACTATTCTGGGCATGGAATCCGATTTCTTGATTAATGTTACCAATGAATCGTGGTCAAAATATAATATTACCGAAAAATGGAAACAACCCAAACTCGCCAAGCTAGTTTCGGGGATCAGGGGTCACTTTAACGTTCTACTTTATAATTCAAAATATCCAGCATGGGACCTCTTTAATCATGTTCCATTTGATATTATATTCCTAGAAACACAGAAGAATTATGATCAGATGAGTTCAATTATTTTAAGTTCAAAAACTCACGAATACATCAATGTTAGGGGGATCTTTATTAGGAAAGAATTTCTAGAAGAATAAATCAACGGAATCTCATAAATGAAAACCATAATACGATTAAGATAAGTAATGTTATCACCTAAGTAACTTATGAAAAAAAAGATGAAGTTATGAAGTAATCAACAATTAGATAATTTACGGATATTAATATTCAAGATAAAAATTTTAAAATAATACAAAATAAATATATATATAGAAGTATAACTAATGCCAAGAGCTGACTCGGGATATTCCGGACGCGATTCCGATTACGGTTCGAGTAGAGGCCGTATAAGTAACATGTGGACGAAATTTCGGCGCTCACCGCGAAGGACTGCTCAGCGCACCACCAAACATCGAGGTGATGATAGTGTGTTGGAGTACATAAGGGGTCGCCACCCCCCCCCGGGAAAAGGTATAATGCCGGCGAAACCTTCCACTGATGGGGTGAGCAAAGCGGAGATGACCCCAGAGGAAGGTATCGTCCGAGTGGGGGGAGCCGACGCGCAGGAGATGACCCCAGAGGAAGTACGCCTGTTTGAGGAGGACCTAGAAGATACTCTCCGGGGGGAGAGGATCCCGTTTTTACCCCCCGCGCAAGCGGAGAGTAAATTGTCTGCGGCCGATTTACTCACCGCGTTCTTAAATTCGGCACAATCTGACACAAAAATGAGGCTACACGGTCTAGATTATTTATTTGGAAATGGGGATAGAATTAATAGTGTGGTTATCCCCGGTATAAAAGATTTGCTTGATCTCCAACTCGCTAAGATCCCGCTTAAAGACCTGTTGTCAGACGAAATGTGCCAAGCTATCTCAGACCGTGTGGCAGTAGCATCCAAGTCGTTGGCGGCGAAGTCTCGGTCATTGGTTACAGCTTTATTACAACAGTCTTTAAACGCATTTGATATTAGAGATAATTTGAATGAGTTAGCCAAGAAACAGGATGCGGTTGAATCGAAACGTTTATGGAACACTAATTCAAAAATAAAAACAATCGAAGACTTGGGGGAATATTTGGAAGAATGTTTTATCAGTAAAATTAAAACCATCCTCGTTGCGGGCGTGCAATCGGCGGGGGGGAAGTTTGCGATGAAGGCGACTATCTTGGCCGTCGAAACGGCCGCTGCTGCTGCCGCTGCTGCTGCCAATGCGCTGAACAAAAGTGGCGAAACCGAACAGAAAACACCTCTTAGTGAAGGTGCCGGGGGTGCAGCCAAAGAGTTTCAGTCATTAGTTGCATTAGACGACGAGGTCGCCCGCGAGGCAAAACTAAAAGTAATTTTCAAAGAAGAACATGTGCAAAATATACAAACATATATTGCTTCTATTAAAAGAAATATTAACAACTATCTCCAGCGTGCCGCGATCACCGAGACTCAGGGAGGAGGCCACCGAAGAACTAAAAAGAAAACGATGAAGAAGAAAACGATGAAGAAGAAAACGATGAAGAAGAAAACGATGAAGAAGAAAACGATGAAGAAGAAAACGATGAAGAAGAAAACGATGAAGAGGAAAACGATGAAGAGGAAAACGATGAAGAGGAAAAGGAGACAATACTTAAAAATATAATAAATTATATTGTATAATAATGAATAAGTTAGATAGAACCGCAATTAAAAATTTAGAACTCTTAAATGATTTAAGTGATAATATTGATGAGTATCAATTTTTCGTTAACGGACACGTTATTTCTCGTTCCGACGACGAAAACTATGAAGGTATTTTTAATTTAAAAGAATTAGAATATCCAATTTATTTTTCTTTTCAGCAATTATTTACTTCTATTCGTTATTCGAATTTGTATAGAATTGAAGGATACAAAACACACGATATAATTCAGTTAATGGATAATGCGATTGATAAAATAGTTACAATCCTTGAAAAGACAGAGGAAGATCCTCATAATCAATCACTATGCGAAATCGTTGATGAAATTGACGAAAAATATATCATTTTGAATGAAAGGGATAAGACTTGTTCTTTTGGCAAGATTATTGAAACCTTTAATGATTATTTGGATACATTTTCAGAAACACTGATAGAGTGTAAGCGTTATTTATACATTTCTCCCAATTATTCCTCTATTGTTTTGGAAGAAGTAAATAATGAAACGGGGGAGGTAACTCCTAATTTAATTTACTCTGAATCAGAAGAGGAAGAGGAAGAGGAAGAATCCGACGAAGAATCCGACGAAGAAACGCGCAAAGAAACGCGCAAAGAATGGCGGCGGCACGCCGGTCACGATGACAGCGATGAAGAATTAGAAAAAGAAGATAATTATAAGAAAGTAAATTAATAAGGTAAATATCTGGGGCCAGCGTTACCGTAGATTGAAGTATTGTAAGTCGGACCACCCTGACCCATAGATACGGATCCACCTCTATGTAGCTCATGACACCCCCCTTCATCCGTACAATCTTGATTTTCTATATAAACTGGTATTTTGGTAGCTAGATGGGAATCTAAACTTGTAAAATAATTCCATTGATTTGATCCCCTATATGTTTGACGACCATATAGAGGTTTTATTGTTTCTTCTTCCCCGGATTCCCCCGTTAATATCCCAACCTGTTGATATTCAGGTGGTTCACCCCTTGTGGGAACGTTGATAGCCATTCTTCTTCTTGGATAGAATCTAGAGTCATAATATTTTCTAGGTTCTTTAATTTCATTTTCTTTTTCTTCGATAATATTATTAATTTTAATTACTCCTTTTTGGTTATATCTTGTTCTAGTATTAGAATAAACTAGATAAACAATTAGTATCCCCAAAAGTATTAAATAATTTTGTTTTTTCATTATAATATATCTATTATATTCTTTCTCGATTAAATTTGATATTTAAAATTAATTGTAACAATTAATTCATATAATGGTTAAATTAAATATAGTGACTTCAATCAATCAAAACAACATAATTGGTATCAACAATGATCTCCTAATTACCTCAAAGGAAGATCTAACTAATTTTTATAAAATTACAACAAGACCTTACCCCGAGGGGTCTAATAATATTGTAATTATGGGATACAATACATGGATAAGTATTCCCGAAACTAATAGACCTCTTAAAAAAAGAATAAATATAATTTTAACTCAAAACCACAAGGATAAGATAGAAGAAAGTGAAAATGTAAAGGTTTTTGATTCATTATTTAACGTCTTGGATTGGTGTAATACAAATGAAACTGGGAGAGTTTTTGTTATCGGGGGAGAAAGTCTTTATAGGCAATGTTATCTTCAACATTTGAATAAAATTAATACAATCTATCTCACTAAATTTATGGACAAATATCAATGCGATTCGGAGGAAGATTCTAAATCGTTCCCCCATGAAATGTTATTTGAAACAGAATTACTCCAACAAAAAATAACAAAAGCAGAATGTCAAGTTTATTTAAACAAAAAATATATTCCCAAAGTTTTAGAAACTCATTATTTAATTTATCAAAGAGTAAATAAAATAAATAAAGGTGAATTACAATATCTAAATTCTTTAAAAGATATTCTTAAAGAAGGTAACGTTGAAACTACACGAAACGGCAAAACAATTAGTCAATTTGGCGGTAAAATGGTCTTCTCAATGAAAGACGGGTTTCCCCTATTAACAAGCAAAAAAATGGGATATAAAACAATTCTAAGAGAACTCTTATGGTTCATTAAAGGATCAACCTCAAATCAAGAACTCCTCGATAAAAATGTTCATATCTGGTCTCAAAATTCTTCAAGGGAGTTCCTAGATTCAAGAGGATTAAAATATGAAGAAGGAGACCTTGGCCCCGTATATGGGTTTCAGTGGCGTCATTCGGGCGCAGAATATAAAGATTGTCGCACAGATTATAACGGTAAAGGTATAGACCAATTACAAAATGTAATTGATTTAATTAAAAATGATCCACAATCGAGGAGAATTATTATGAATTCTTGGAATCCTTCGGATTTGGATAAAATGGCTTTGCCTCCTTGTCACGTAATGTGTCAATTCAATGTTAATACAGAAAAACAGACCCTCGACTGTCAACTCTACCAAAGATCCGCTGATATGTTTTTGGGTGTTCCATTTAATATTGCTTCGTATGCGTTTCTCCTTCATATTATTGCCAATATTACAGGATATATCCCGGGCAAATTAATTCACATTCTAGGGGATACTCATATTTATGAACAACATTATGAAGCCGTGACCGAACAACTGGGAAGGGTTCCCGTAGATTTCCCCCAATTGATAATCAAAGATCCTATTTCAAATATAGATTCATTGGAAGAAAGTATGTTTGAAATTAGAAACTACAAAAGTTATGAAAAGGTAAGTGCACCCATGATTACTTAGGATAGAGTAATCGATCCAGTGTTATATTATATACAAAGCTGAAATTTACTTTCCCTGACTCACCTTCCCCCCATTCGATAGGAAGGAAACATAATATTAAGTGTTTATCATCATTTACATAACAAAATATTTGATATTCTTTATCATGGAATACCCCGGCGGGGTTCCCCGTTTTAATTGTAGCTAAATCAACTGAGTTATAATATGTATTTAGAGTAGACGGATCCGTTGGATCAATCTCCGGGCCCTGGGACGCAGTTAAGTATAATTGTTTTATAGTACCATTTAGTATTAAAGAAAATTTTTTATTTACAAATTTTTTACATTTAAGACATACTCGCTTTTCCATGCCAGTTTTACTTTTTTCTCTTCTATGGTGTCCATCAGCCGAGACAGTCTTCTTGATAAATTCAAACACTTTCATCTCCGTGGAGCACTTATCACAAATACATCTTCCACATATACGACAATGATGCCGTGGCCGCATTTTGACCACACTGAATGGTTTGGCGCAGTTTGTACAATTCTTCGTGTTGTCGGGATCCCAGAGGGCGGGGGTTTGCGTAATGCGCTCTTTATGATCTTCTTCCAGACCATCGAACCCCCTAGTATTCACCATAACCTCGTGTAAACCGTCTGGGATCGGCTTACTTTCTAATCTTTCAAATGCGACGACCCCCCCCTGCCACGGTAGCTGATACGCAAGAGTATAACTCTTTTGGTTTACGTAAAGTGATAATATACACCCAATAGCTGATAACTTCTCTTTAATAGTGGTCGGTAATGCCGCGGCCTCAGCTTGCATAGCACGCCGCACCATCCCAGCAGGTTCGGCCGCAGCAGCTGTCATCGCCTCCTCCTTCGTTTGCATTAGCCTCATCCCAGCCTCAGCGACCGTCTCCATCAGTTTCCGCACGCTGGGACTCATCGTCGTTCCCGTGAATTTTTCATATAGTGAGTATAAATTAAATTCTTTATCTAAAAAAACAGTAGACATCAATGACCTCTTCTCAAACCATTCTTTGATGTCATCTTTGGTCAACCTGGATTCCCCCGGAGATCCGTCCGCCAGACCAACAGCTTGAAGATCACTTAGGTTTCGCAAAATAAAATCCAGTTCTGGACTATGATCGTATAACAACTCCA
>Ga0308007_10000591_pt1 | contig 16495 bp, 12 predicted proteins | sample Neamet71_FD_203152 | JGI IMG/M metagenome (GOLD analysis project Ga0308007, IMG submission 203152) | Marine microbial communities from water near the shore, Antarctic Ocean - #71 | ecosystem: Environmental > Aquatic > Marine > Unclassified | place: Southern Ocean | collected 2014-06-07
GAAATAATGATCGTATTCAGGTTTTCGGCCCTAATGGAAAACATCTAGCAACTTGGCCAGAATTGAACTTCCCTAATTATATTTTGATTACTGAAAATCAAGACGTGTGGGTGTCTGATAATCAGCCCGTTAGGATTATCAAATTTGATACCGAAGGAAATAGATTGTTCTCCTGGGATGCACATGGAAATAAACCAGGAGAATTTGGCGAACTACATGAATTCGGTGTTGATATAAACGGCAATTGGTACGGTGCGGACAATGTCCTGGGACGCTCACAGAAATTTAGCCCAAAACCCGGAGCAGACACTTCCGAGCTGATGCAATTGCCAGTTCCAATGGCTCTTAGATAAAAGGGTTCAGTGTTGTTCGTTACCTCGCGGGCTTATTCTTACCGATTTGCAACTAAGGTAATCGGCGCACCCTAAATTTCCTGCCTTTGATCTTGCCATCAGCAAGAATCGTCAATGCCAGCTTCGCTACCTGCTGCTCGACGGCGACGTAGGAAATTTTATCGAACAGCTTGATCTTCCCAATCTGAGCGCCAGTAATTTCACCGCTTGCTGTTAGTGCTCCGAGCAGGTCCCCCGCCCTAACCTTTTCCTTGCGTCCTCCGTTTACGAATAGCGTGACCATTGGCGGATAGAGTTTGAAATTTACAGGTGTCGTCAGCATCGTTGCACTTACTATTATCGCGGCCGACCCTTGGTACCCTTCGATAGCTTGCAATTGGCGCTTGTCCGAGGCATTGAAGAGGCTCACCGCAAGCCCCTTGCTGCCTGCCCGAGCCGTGCGCCCAATACGATGAATATGTACCTCAGGGTCGCGACTAAGTTCGAAATTAATGACAGCAGCCAACTCTTTTACATCCAGGCCGCGAGCTGCTACATCAGTTGCAATAAGTATCGAGGCACTCTTACCAGAAAATTGAGTAAGAACCTGATCGCGCTCGAACTGCTCCAGATCACCGTGCAGCGCCAACGCATGCAGATCCAGCTGGCGTAATTCTCTCTCAAGGTCATGGCATTGCTGCTTAGTATTGCAGAATATGAGAGTCGACTCAGGCTGATAGTGAGCAAGAACCTTGAAAAGCATCTGTACCTGCTCGTTTTTCTCGACCTTGAAGAAGACCTGCTCGATGTCTGGACTGTGATGACTGTCCTCTACCCGAATTTCAATTGGATCACGTTGCACGCTACTGCTGATTTCCTTGATAGCCTCGGGGTAGGTCGCAGAAAATAGCAGCGATTGTCTAGAGGCTGGTGTCACATCGATGATCCGCGTAATGTCCTCAAGAAAACCCATGTCCAGCATGCGGTCAGCCTCATCCAACACGAGTGTCTCAACTGCTCCGAGATTTAAAGTCTGCTTCTCGAGGTGCTTCAAGATTCGCCCTGGCGTTCCTACGACTATGTGCGGGTTACGCCGCAAGGAGCCCAATTGCGGGCCCATCGGTTTGCCACCACAGAGGGTGAGCAGCTTAATATTTGGAATAGCACTCGCTAGCCTGCGGATTTCTGCCGCCACCTGTTCCGCCAGCTCCCGAGTAGGACATAGTACTAGCGCCTGGGTACTGTATAACTGCGCATCGAGTTTATTAAGCAAACCAATTGCAAATGCCGCCGTTTTACCACTCCCAGTCTTTGCCTGCGCGATCAGGTCTTTGCCACTAAGCAAATGAGGTAGAGCCTGCGCCTGAACTGGCGTCATTGATTCATAGGCCAGCGTCGCGATGCTCGCTAGAAGTTCGGACCGAAGAGGTAGGGTTGCAAATGGAACGGAGTTCATTGAAATTGCCTGATGATCTAGGCACCGCAGCATAGCAGATATTTAGTGCTGAGATTAGCGAGATCCCGAGGAGGGGAACACCTGCTTCTTTCGTCGAAGCAGAAATACGCTAATTTTGTGCTTCGACCCCTTTTACTATTCTATTCGCCAGCCCAATATAGTAAAGTGCGCGCCTTTGTCGTACTTCCGTATTCGAACGGCTGCAGTCTACCCTAAAGATGTAAGTACTAAATCCACTCGAAGCTCTCCGCTTCCGGTGGCTCAAGCTATTGGATTAAGAAAACCTAGATGAATTACTTGTTTAATCTGTACGACCGCTCGAAAAAAATTAATATCCTCATCGAAGTGCTATCAGGAATCACTGTATCAATTGCGCTAGTCCCCGAAGCCATCGCATTTGCATTAATTGCTGGCCTCTCTCCGCTCACTGGACTCTATGCCGCATTTAGTATCGGATTGATTACCTCTATTTTTGGAGGCAGGCCCGGAATGATATCAGGTGCAACCGGCGCCATTGCCGTGGTAATTGTTAGCCTCGCTCAGAGCCACGGTGTGGAATACATTTTCGCTACTGTGATTCTCGCTGGCATTATTCAAATGACTGCCGGTCTCCTCAAATTAGGGAAGTTTATTCGACTAGTACCACACTCCGTTATGTTTGGCTTCGTTAACGGGCTCGCAATCGTTATCTTTCTGGCGCAAGTGGCTTCCTTCAAAGTCATGAATGCCGATGGCCAGCTTGATTGGATGACCGGATCTCAGTTAAACATCATGCTCGGCTTAGTCTTACTAACTATGATAATTATTTGGGGACTTCCTAGACTTACTAAAGCGGTTCCCGCTTCGTTGGTAGCAATTTTAGTAGTAACAGCAATCGTACTCGGCTTCGATGTAGACACTCGCAACGTTGGCGATATCAGTTCTATCCAGGGTGGCTTCCCGCCTTTTCATATACCCGATCTACCGTTTAGCTTTGAAACATTAGGCGTTATTTTTCCCTACGCATTCATCGTGGCAGGCGTTGGCTTGATTGAGAGCTTACTCACATTAAATCTTATAGACGAAATTACTGAGACTCGCGGCAAAAGTAACAAGGAAGCCTTTACCCAAGGCTTAGCCAACTTTGTAACAGGGTTTTTCTCTGGCATGGGCGGCTGCGCGATGATAGGCCAGAGCTTGATCAACATATCATCTGGCGCTCGAGCTCGCCTGTCGGGAATAGTGGCCTCCGTCATGCTATTAGTATTCATAATGTTTGGTGCTGACTACATAGAAAGAATGCCCATAGCCGCATTGACCGGCTTAATGATCATGGTTGCTATCGGTACATTTGAGTGGGCCAGTGTAAGAGCGATCGGCAAGATGCCGAATCGTGACAACCTAGTAGGTTTCATAGTAGCGGCAATCACCGTACTACTGCACAACCTAGCCTTGGCTGTATTGATAGGAGTAATCATTTCCGCATTGGTGTTTGCTTGGGAGAATGCCAAGCGCATTCGTGCCAGAAAATACATTGATGCTAATGGCGTCAAACACTATGAAATTTATGGCCCGCTATTTTTTGGCTCAGCACAGGCGTTTGCTGAAAAATTCGACGTCAAAAACGACCCAGATAGCGTGATCATCGATTTTAAAGAGAGTCGTGTGAATGACATGTCGGGAATAGAGGCTTTGAATAAAATCACAGAACGCTATTTCAAGGCTGGCAAAGAGATACATCTGCGCCATCTTAGCCCTGACTGTTTGCAGCTATTGAAAAATGCCAAGAAGATCATCGATGTAAATATCATCGAAGACCCTACCTACAAAGTGGCAGTTGAGATCTAAGAAAAAAGCACAGCCTTGAGGGCTACTTTAGAAGCACTGCGCCTATACTCTGATCCTTCTAACCAGCCTTGGGCTCGCGGGCATTAGTTACCTAAGCCACTCTTCCCTTGCTTGGCAGCAGCCTTTGCAGCTTTCTTCTCTTTCGGAGTCAGTGCCGCTTTCTTTTTTGTTTCCTTTTTACTATTTTGACCTTTGCTCATGATAGCTGTTCCTTATAATGCTGCCGTGGATGATTGTTGTTCGCTAAATTGGAAATGGCAATACAACAATAGCGCTTACAGGGCTGGAGGGGATTAAATTTTAATCCTCTCCAGCACTTTTACTTTAGTTGTAGAGCAGCTCGCGCATAGCCGCGTGAGTTTGAATAGAGTAGAAAATATTGTCATTCTGGATCATGCCGACGAACACAATGTTCTGCACTGGATCAACCCAGAACCAAGAACCGGCAATACCCCACCACCAATGCGTGCCCTCAGGGGCTCCGTTGAATGCAGCTGAATCAGTCACGACCGCAAAATCGACACCGAAGACATTACCCGGATAGATGTTAGCAATATTGTCGATACCTTCAGGCAAGAGGTTACTGCGCATAATCGTAATCGCGTCTTCAGACAAGATTCGCACGTCATCCAACTCACCCATATTCAAATGCATTTGCGCGAACTTCATATAGTCGCTGGCGGTTGAAGTTAGCCCGCCGCCACCGGAGAAGAATTTCGGCTTGCTGAGAAACTGTCCCGTATCCGTTCGCGTAAGACCACCAGTGGCCGCTTGGTTGTACTGTCTTGCGAAACGATGAGCTTTATCAGCGGGCACAAAAAACCCTGTGTCTACCATGCCCAATGGACTGAAGATTCGCTCCTCTAGGAATGCATCGAAACTCTGACCTGACAAAACCTCAACGAGATAGCCCTGCACATCAACCGAATAGCTGTATTCCCACTGCGTACCCGGTTGATATCCAAGAGGCAGCTCACCAAGACTAGCTATCTGGACGGCCAGTGAAATATCAGGTCTCATAATGCCTGCAGCAACCATAGCTTGAGCCACAGGCCCGCGCGATAATGGCGGAACATACATGAGGCCGCCCGTATGGGTCATCAACTCCTGAATGGTCATCTCACGGTTGATCGCTTCGGTCAACATGTTGCCGTCAACATCAGATTCAGTGAAAACCTTTAGATTCGCAAGCTCAGGAATGTACTCGGATACAGGATCGCTGAGTTGAAACTTGCCTTCATCATGAAGAATCATCAACGCAGTGCCGGTGATCGGCTTAGTCATGGAGAAGATGCGGAAGATTGTATCCATCGCCATAGGAACTTGGTCTTCCACATTCTGATGACCGAAGGTCTTGTTCATCTGCAACTCACCGTCTTGAGCTATCATTAAGACTGCACCGGACAGTCGCTCTTCATCTATTCGGAATTGCATGTCCGCCGCGATCGCGTCCAAGCGCGATTGGTCTATATCTGCATTGCTTAACGAAGCACATAATAAAAAAATAAATCCACTGAGTATTGTCACCCATTCTTTTTTTAGTAACCGTCTCATAACCTTTAAATCCCTAAAAAATAAAAATATTGAACCTGAATTTTGAATTTTGATAAATAATCTACTGCTTAGATTATTTCCGCCACACTATGAGGCTTTACCCCTCAATCAGGCAAGCTATAGGCAATCACATAGCCGCCTAGCACGTCCCCGGCTTCAACATTATTGTCAATTGCCGCCTCGAGTTGCAGCGCACCCCCACCATCAGCCACAGTAACAATGACATACTGCTTGCCCGTTGCCGGGCTCACATAACTCATTGGTGTCGCCGTCGACGAACCGGGAAGGCTGTCGGCCCAGACCTCTTCTCCAGTAAATACATCAAGAGCACGAGCTGTACTATCAACAACACCGGCATTAAAGATTAAACCACCGCCGGTGACGATTGAACCCGCGTTATAGAACATACCCATAGGCAGAGGCAACCTGCTGGGAACACCCAGCGGACCCTGTTCCTTACCGGTGCCAAGTGGTCGTCGCCATAGTAGCTCCTGCGATGCGAGATCAACTACGGCCATCTCGCCATAGGGCGGCTCGATGCAAGGTGCAAATAAAGGCGAGAGAAAGAAAAAAGAATAGACCGCGTAGGGAGTGCCAGCCTGAGCTCCCCCAATACCGAATCTTTCATCTTTCCTAACATCTTCTCTAGGAATAAGACGTACTACCGAGGGGTTGTTCATGGTGTTGACTACCATTAGATGATTCATCTCATCCACAGCCACGCTGCCCCAATTCATTCCACCCGCAACGCCTGGATAGTAAAGTGAACCATGGCCTGTAGTCGGCGGAGTGAGAGGACCCTCATAGCGCATGCGCTTGAATTGCAGTCTACAAGCGGCCTGATCGAATGGTGTGATGCCCCACATGTCCGCCTCGGTTAAGCGCTCGGCCGCAAATGAAGGCATGCCCACTGAAAATGGCTGTGTAGGGGCAGTGAAATCTTCAGGAATATCTGTCTGTGGTGTTGGCAGTTCTGCTACCTCAGCAATTGGTTCTCCAGTCTCTCTATCGAGCAAAAATATTTCCGCACGCTTAGTAGGAACGACAACTGCCTTGCGAATAACTCCATCAACAGGAATATCTACCAGCGTAGGCTGTGAAGGAACATCATAGTCCCAGATATCGTGATGTGTGGTTTGAAAACTCCACCTTACACGGCCCGTACGTGCATCAAGTGCAATTATCGAGCTAGAATATTTCTCCATGGCTTCACTTCGGTGCCCGCCGAAATAATCTGGAGTGGCATTACCTGTTGGCACATAGATAAGACCGAGTTCTTCGTCGGCACTGGTTAGACTCCACACATTCGGCGTACCGCGCGTATAGTTTTCTCCCGAGGCCGGTAAACCAGTTCTATCTTCACGGCCCATGTCCCAAGCCCAAACCAATTCCCCTGTCATGGGGTTGAATCCACGTACTACACCGGATGGCTCTTCCGTCATTTGATTGTCGAGCACCCAACCACCTAACACCAATACGTCATTGGCTATAGTTGGCGGCGAAGTCACAAAATAGAATCCCGGCATGACTTCGCCCATGCCGCTAAGCAAACTGATCTCACCATTAACGCCGAAGCCGCTGCAGGGAATTCCTGACTTCTTATCAACAGCAATCAAACGCGCATCGGTAGTCGCCGTAAAAATCCGTTCAGCACACTCCGCGGCAGGGTCAGAATCTGGGCTATCGTAGTAAGTCACACCACGGCAAGTATCCCAGAAGCCAATCTTCGGCGACTGCAGTTCGGGATCGAATCGCCAGTGTTCTTCGCCAGTGTCTGGATTCAAGGCGAGGATTATGTTCTGCCCCGTGCACAGATAGAGACCGTCATCGATCTGAATCGGCGTGCCTTTGAATGCGCCGGGCACCCCGGTACGAATTTCCCATGCTCTTTCCAATTGACCTATGTTCTCAAGACTTATCTGGTCGGTTGCGGCATAGCGAGTACCTGTTTTAGAGGAACCATAATTAGACCAATCTCCTGTCGCATTATTTACCTGTCCAGTGCCTGCCGCACTCGGCATGCCAACCTCAAAATCCGAAGCGAAAAACAAGGCGATTACTAGCAGCGTCAAACCCCCTGCCGTGGCCTGAGTTGACCGTTGCTGAAGCAAGGGAGCGGGCGTCGATTGCAATAATCCTCTTCGAACTCGAGGTAGAACAAACCAAAGACCCAGCACGCTGAACATAGCGACACGCGGCATTAGTGCCCAGGCATCCAAACCGGATTCGTACAGCGCCCAAAGATAGGTAAAAAGCAGGAATGCTCCGTAGAGCTGCGCACCTCGCGCATCTCCTCGGAATAGAAAAACGGCGCTGCCTAGCAGCACAACACCCGCAAAGGCATAGTAGAGCGAACCACCGGCTGCCAATAGTAAGACTCCCATCCACAACAGCAGAGCGCCTATGAGGCCTATGACTACTGAAAGAAAACGAGGTTTGGGATATCGAGTGGAATTATTCAAGACGTCTCCTACGGACATTATAAATAGCACAAAGTCTAATATTACGGATCTGGGCTACCTTATTTTATGCGTAGTTCTAACGCGCACTAGATAACATCCGTTGATTCTACCTCATTAACAGTGTGATTCAATTACTGTGGCGGTAAGCCTACTTGGCATCTCTGACTCTATTGATTGTTACTCAACGGCTCTTACGGCTCTTCCTTCACGTTGCTGGCTCTGCCAATTCTTGGGCACATTGATAGAGACCGCTGCCGCTTGCAGCGGGTCAACGCCTAGAATCACATCAGCAATCTTCTCTGCCACCATGATTACCGGAGCGTTGATATTGCCATTGGGTAGGCTGGGAAAGACTGAGGCATCCACAACTCTTAGATTACTCAGCCCATGAACGCGACAGTCCTTGTCCACTACCGCTAAGGGATCACTGGCCTCACCCATCTTACAGGTGCCCGCAGGGTGATAAGCACTCTCAATGTTTTGCCTAACCCAAGCATCTATCTGGGCATCACTATCTACTTTGAGTCCTGGCTGAATTTCTTCCCCTCGATAATCATCCATGGCAGGTTGCTGCATGATTTCACGAGTTAAACGAATACACTGTCGCCAGGCTTTGATGTCCTCATCAGCCTCACAGTAGTTGAAGAGAATACTCGGGGCTTCTGCCGCATTAGCCGATTTTATTCTCACTCGGCCTCGGCTCTTAGGCTTGTTTGGCCCTACGTGTACTTGGAAGCCGTGGCCAGCGATGGAGGGTGTGCCGTCATAGCGCATCGCCGCAGGCAAGAAGTGAAACTGAATATCTGGTGACTTCAATCCACTCTTCGAGCGAATGAATGCACAAGACTCAAAATGATTGCTAGCACCTAAACCATCTTTAAATAATAGCCACCTGGCCCCTATTAAAGCTTTACTAATTAAGCCTAATTTCTTATTTAAACTCACAGGCTGTTTACAATGAAACTGAAAATACACTTCAAGGTGGTCTTGTAAGTTTTCCCCGACGCCGGGAAGCCGATGAGTTATTTCTACGCCAGCCTCCCCTACAGTCTCTTCACTGCCAACACCAGAAAGTTGTAGCAACATGGGTGAAGCGATAGCGCCAGCGGTCAGAATTACCTCTTTCCTTGCATGAATAGATTTTGTCCCACTCTTCGTTTTCAAAAAAATACCAGTAGCGCTCTTACCGTCAAACACAACACGTTCCACCAAAGCATTAGTGATGACTTCGAGATTGGGTCGATGCATAACCGGTTTTAAGTAAGCACGCGCGGTGGATTCGCGCACGCCATTTCGTACCGTCATGTGCATCGGCCCAAAGCCTTCTTGATACTCTCCATTATAATCTTTAGTCTCAGGATAGCCGGCGTCTACGCCGGCATCGATAAAGGCACGATATAAAGGGTTCATGCGCATGTCGTTGCCAGCGCACACGCCTAAGGGACCATCTCCTCCGCGATAGGTATCGCCTCCTCCTATCCACGACTCAGCACGCTTGAAGTATGGCAGGCAATTTTGATAACCCCAGCCTTTCGCTCCTCGTTCTTCCCACTCCTCAAAGTCATGAGCGTTGCCGCGCACATAGACCATCCCGTTTATTGTTGAGGTGCCTCCTAAGCCTTTCCCTCTGGGGCAAGAAATTTTCCTGCCGCCCAAGCCCGGCTCCGGATCAGAGTGATAACCCCAATTAAACCTATCCATCGCCATGGGATAGGACAAGGCCGTAGGCATTTGCACCAAAATATTTCGATCGCTGCCACCTGCTTCCACTAGCAGAACTTTATTATCAGGATTCGTTGAAATCCTATTTGCCAACACGCAGCCTGCAGAGCCCGCGCCCACTATTATGTAATCAAATTCATCCATACTTTGCGTTACCCGTTCGTTAGACCGACCAGCATTTTCCGTCGACTAATGGTCAACACCGTGATGATCATATATAGCCCTATGACTACCAGACCGATCCACTCAATTTGCAGCGGTGTAAACTGGTAAAAAAGAATTAGGCTATACAGCAAGAGCCAATGTGCACCGATGTATTTCAACTTACCGAGACGTTCAGCTGTTAGTTGAAGATTTTCTGAATACAGCCTCGTTAGTGAGTCTAGGGAATTCACAACAAAAACGATCCCAACCAGCACCATAAAGTTATTCATGAAGCCAGAAATGTCTAAGCCCTGCTCATACACATCAAACAATACCGAAAACCAAAGAGAGATTGGTATGGATGGTATCAATAAGAGCGCGAGAAGGAGTTGCCATGTTCGAAGTCCATCGACGAAGCGGGCAACAAACTGTCCAATCATAATGCTCCAAGCAAACCACCAGAAAAGATAAAACGCGTGGTAATCGGAGAAAGGCAGAACAAACCTATGGATATTCGCAAAGTAATCTCCGATCTGAAAAAGATTAGTAGCCAAACCGCTTAAACCCAACCCCCCGAAGGTCCACATCGCTGCAATTAGCGCAAAGAACAACCAGGTAGAAGACAAGCTTAGGACCTTCACATAACGGATATCGGTGCTGGAGATAACAGCTGCTAGTACCACGAGCGCAACTAGCGAGAACTGGAAAAATGGTGTGATACCCTCCACATAGTTCGGCAAATACTGTAAGAACAAGAAGCCAGAAAACGCACAGGTGGCTATAATAATAATGTTATTCAGCAGCTTCACCCACCAAATCTCAAAAATTTTCAACCGCGGCTCAATGATGCAAAAATAGCATGTAGTTAAGAAATAGAAGGCCCAGATAAGAAATCCCCAGAAACCGAATTCGATAGCGAGAGGATTGGTAAAACCATATGCCTCCTCAGCCTCGTAGATCGGGAATTCAGTCAGCGGGAACATGATCAAGCCAACGTCCAGGCCGGAAGTAAATAGTATTGAAAAGAACGCGAAAAACCTCGTAGGCATCTGCCCTATGAGGATTAGATTTCCCCAACGCCATACCAAAATAAGGGAAGACGCCAGTACAGCAATGACAGCACAGGAGAGAACGGCTTGCATCATTGGTCAGGCCTTAGAAATAGTATAATTAGGAACATCGTCTTTGGGTCTAACAGACGCTTACGAGTTATTGGGTTCAGAGTTGAGATGTAGTGGTTTTCAGAAAGGTAGGAAAAAAAGCATTGTAAAACCGGCATAGGCTTCTCAATACCTCCTTTCCTAACAACAGCTAAGGCTATAAGTATTTTCGCTAACTGTCTAAATTATTCAGGCAATGCGAAAACAACCAACTCCGCAGGATTTCCTGCCCCGCCCATGAACATCGCAATATATTGCTTCCCTTCGTGCTCGTAGGTAAAAGGCAAGCCTGTCTGATTAAACGGCAAGTCAATTTCGGCAACTATCTCACCGGTTTCTTTATTGATGGCTCGAAAGATTGGGCTGGCGCCTGCTGCTCCGGTACCTTCAGCCTGAAACAACAGACTCTTAGTCACGAAGATGCCTGATCGCGTCGGCACGCCTGTCCGCGGTAGATCGACGCCTTCCAACAGCGCATGGTTCTTAATGCGATCTGGCGTATCTGCGTTCGCAATCATCCAGAGATGATCGCCCGAATTCATATCAATTGCCGTTATACGTCCGTAAGGCGGCTTGACGACCTCTAGCCCCTGTATACGTGGCACGCGAACACCAAAACCCTGACTGAGATCAATGTCAGATTCCTCGTTCTTCGCCAATGCCAATACCTGTAGCTGTGTCCTAGATGGCACGTATAGAATCCCAGTCTCCGGATCGAGAGCAGAGCCCTCCCAGTTTGAACCACCTGTGGAAGAGGGCAGGCTAAGCAGGCCGCGCGTGCCGTCCGGCGCATCGGCTAGGGATGGCGGAGTATAAATAGTTGGGCTGAGGCGGAAATCTTTGACAGCTTCCAGCGCCATAGCACGAAGCTCCGGCGTAAAATCAATCAAGTCATCTTCGCTAAACCCTTGTCGATCGAAGGGAGCCGGATGTGTCGGGAAAGGCTGCGTCGGAGAATACCATTCCCCAGGTACGTCTCCTGCAGGAACTTCTCTCTCTACAATCGGCCAGATAGGCTCGCCAGTAACTCTGTCGAAAGCGTATACCCAGGATTGCTTGGTGACAGACATAACAACTTTGCGCCCATTTGGCAGATCGGTAATCAGCGGCGCAGAAGGAACATCCCAATCCCAGATGTCATGATGGATAAACTGATAATGCCACATACGCTCACCGGTTTTAACATCAAGCGCCACTAAGCCACTGGAAAAAAGGTTAGCTCCCGGGCGGTCACCACCGTAGTAGTCACCAGTGGGGTCCTCTACTGGCAAGTAAACAATGCCTAATTCCGAATCACCGGATATGGGAGCCCACACACCGGAATTGCCGGTAAATTCGACACCTTCGTCAAGCCAGGTTTCAAAGCCAACCTCACCTCGCTCAGGAATGGTATGAAAGGTCCACAGCAGCTCACCGGTATGAACATCAAAGCCGCGTATGTCGCCTTTAGTGTTGAACTTGGAGCGCGGTCGACCGCCTGTCCTGTGCGCGGCCCCGACCACAATTACATCATTCATGACGAGAGGTGGTGCGGAAAGACCTATATCTGGGTAGGGATAGCGCGGATCGTCAGCATTCCGCAGACCCAAATACAAATCCACGATGCCATTATCACCAAAAGCCGGATCAGGAATACCGGTCTCGGCATTCAGCGACACCAGCTGATAGCCAGGTGTGACATCTATTACGCGCGTCTCGTCTCCATCACTCCAGAACGCGACTCCGCGCCCGGCACCCTTGCGAGGAGCGTTGTCGAACCGATCTCCTTCCTGCGACCTCCACAGCCAGAGCACTTGACCGCTCTTGGCATCCAGTGCCACAACGTTGCGGGTGCTAGCGATGTTTGCGTACAAAACGCCATCAACTTCTAGCGGCGTTGATGGATTGACGAAATCTGCAGAAGGGCCAAAGTTCTCGGTGGAGAACCGCCAAGCTATCTCTAGGTCGGCGACGTTCTCCGCATTTATTTGGTCCAAAGGCGAATAACGCAGTGAGGTCTCACTGCCGTGATAGTACGGCCAGTCACCTTGGTCAACGCTCGTGCCGGTTTGGCCCAGAGCCAAAGGAGCGCAGATGAGCGCACCCAGTGCTGCAAGCGGTGAAATTAGTCGTTTTATTATTATCATTTAGGACTCTCCAGATACTATGTTTACCGTACGTAAACTAAACGGGGTCGAGACAAAAATACAGTAGTTTTAACCTACAGTGTGATAAAAACCCGTATTGATCATCGAATACTCAAATTTTACGGCAATTTTGCTGTTTTTTAGCAATTTATTCCGAACATCGAACGACTACTTCTCTCTGCTCTGAAACTACTGTATTTTGACTTTGATCTGAATAATCCCACCCCTCTTGATTTATGGAGACATCATGCCACTCACCCCTTTCCACCTTGCAATTCAGGTACGCGACATCGATGAAGCTAGAGACTTTTATGCCGGAAAAATGGGCCTCCCCGAAGGTCGCAGTGCGCAGGAATGGATCGATTTCAATTTGTTCGGGCATCAGCTAGTCACACATCTCAACCCTGCCATCGGTAAATCCGGCAAGGTTCCTAGTATCGCCAATGGCGTAGACGGGCATGGCGTGCCAGTACCGCATTTTGGTGTGGTACTGGCTTTTGAGGAATGGGAGGCGCTGGCTACTGCGGTAACTCAATTTATTGACGGCTTTATCATTGAGCCCTGTGTTCGCTTTAAAGGCGAGCCCGGCGAACAGGGCACTATGTTTTTTACCGACCCTTCTGGGAATGCTCTTGAGTTCAAAACCTTTAAAGATATCGAAGCAGCGTTATTTGCTAAATGAATAAGCTCCTGCTGAAGTCTTAACCTGACCCCAATTAGTTATACTTGACACACTTTAATAAGAAAACAGATTACCCCGTTTAATATTCCTGACGGTTATTTAATAATAGCAACCATGATGAACACCATTAAAATAAGCCGCTTTCGAGTAGATGTAAAATTTAGCTCCAAGATCGACAGTAATTAAATGATGGAAGTGCTGAATGATATTTTTCAGCATTTCAAGATATGAAATACGGTCTCTTCTTGCACAGAATCGGCGAATTAGAAATGCCTAGTATGGGAGCTATCGCCGTGGAGCTAAAAAATCTACCAAAAATATTTCGTATGGTTAAAAAGTTTGATCAAATTGCTGTAATTTGTGATCAAGCCTGAATAAGAAAAGGGGCCGAGGTCGAACGAAAACTCATTTCCGGCTTGGAAATGAAATCATCTGGCCTCAATCAAGAGGACAAAGCAGGAAAGTGGCTGGGAGCTTGAATTAAAAACAACGCTGCGGACAAAATCCAAAACAATCTCGATCTCATCCCCAGTGCTGATTCCTAGAATCTTCAGAATTTCGATTTACCGATCCGACCAATATAGCCGGCCAATCAATCGGCTAAAGATACTACTATCGATACTTTGACTGGCCTAAGTTCTGGGAGTCCAGAAGAACACCTTCCAATCACGAAGTGGTTCTGAGCCTGGGTAGGCAGGCTCATCAAGCGTTCTGCCCGACTTACTAGCCCACTGCCTCATCATAGCTATGCGATCATCGCCATGAATCTCTGTGGCCGTCATCTCGAAAGTCTCATCACCGATACGCAGCATTCCATCACCGCCATTTGAGCGAACGCGTCGAGCCCAGTATCCGTTGTCCGGCCGAGTAGCGGTGATCACTCCATCCGGGGTGCCTACCCAAGAAAGGTAGTTAACGAATGGTGGAAAGCCAGCAAGCTTAAACTTCAAAGGACCGCGAACGCTGTCGTTAAGTGGCGAGAAGTCATCCATGACCGGAGTAATAGTCCCTCCAATCAGCACGCCAGGCGTGCGGCCGAGTCCTGAATTACTTAGATAGGGGGCTGTGGATACCCAACCTACCACCACGGCCAGTAATACGAGGCCGGTCACTATCCCAGCGGTTTTAGGCTTGCTCATTTCAAATTCTCCTTATTATATGCAGAAAGAATGCACAATATATCCAATCTGGAGCTTTGTCCAATGGCTGCTTTGACGCCAGAAATTTGCTTCAGAACCAACCCTGTGGCGACCGACTTTCATGCCATAGCGGAATTTAAGGCTGCTACTCAACACCCCAAAGAATTACACCCAGTAGTTGCCGTTAGCCTGTTTCAGGGGGAGGGTCAAATCACCTTCTGATAGATCAATTCGTAACAATCAAAACTACGTGATTAGGGTAAAGAATTCTGCGAAGTATTAATCGAAGTCGATGACCTGAGGCTGCGCCCAGTCCTGCTGACAGCCTTGCCTAGACTGACAGTGCGCAATGCCGCTAACTCGGTTAATAGAGCCAGCTCTAAAAGTCGAATATTGCTAGGTACGGTAATTTCCTCCAGAGCATTAATTGCAACCATTATGATATTGTTTGTGGTATCTATTGCCTGCAATTTAATCGCTAGAAGAGGTGGCTCGAGTATTGGAGAAGAGACGGCAAAGCGAAGACGCCGAGTAGGAACCGAACACAATAAGTATTTGAATTAACTAACCCTCATCAAATAGAATGACTGATACTTGCCCGACATCCTCACTAGGAATTTGGGCAACCTTGTAGCTAGCCTGTAGAAATGCAGGCGAGAGCCTCCGCAAATTCTTTTTTGCCAAAACCCACTCTAAAGTAATCCCCCTTTATACCAAATAATTCTCCAGGCAAAGCCAGAACACCCTTCTCAAACCAGGAATCGAGCAGCGGTTTTAGAGGTTCACTTGAATGCACCAAGCCCAGCATGCCCGCATCAGGTTTATGCCAACTCAAAGAATCGTTGCTAGCGACGAAACTATCAAACAATTCAATATTCTCACGCACGATTTCATTATTACGTTTAATAAGAGCATCAGCTTTCTGCATCAGAAAACAGGCTACCCGCTCATCAAGCTGCGACTGACAAATACTGTTATATGTTTTCAGGTTACGAATCGACTCGGTTAGCTCCTCGTTTCCAGTCATAACCCAGCCGATGCGCACACCTGGCAGCCCGAAGGTCTTAGAGAGCACGTTTGTTAGTATGGCTTTTTCGTATTTCAGCACATTGAACTGACTGCCGATTCCGGAAAAATCTGAGAAAGCGAAGACATCGTCGGAAATTAGATACAGCCCATAGTGCTCACAAAGAGCGATTAGACTGTCTACGAAGTCCTGGTCTAGCAACATGCCTGTTGGATTATGCGGAGAATTTATTACGATCGCCTTCGATCGCTCGCTGATCTGTGCAGAAAAATCTTCAATGGATGGCTGCCAGCAGTTTTCAGCCTTAAGCTCTACTGATTTAAAAGAACTGCCAAAGCACACAGGAAGATCAGAAAGTGACGGATAGCATGGCAGCATCCCAATAACTTCATCGCCGGGCTCTAGGATACAAGCCATGATCGAGAACAAACTTTCAGCTGTGCCACTCAACACGGTGATGTGATCAACACCTAGCTGTGGGTAGAGTCGCTCATATAAATTATAGATACCGGCGCGAAGATCAATCCCGCCCTCTACACTCCCGTAAAGCAAGGGTATCGATGCTAGAGCCGTTATTTCATCTTTGCTCAAGATGTCCTGCAGAGTAGCTGTCGCACCAGAGGCATCACTTAGATTATAGCGGGCATGCCGGGGCAGCTTTTCATAAAATTCATGATGCTTCATCGCACGAAATTGCATGCTAGTTGTCCTAGCGCTTACGCCATATGGTCATCTGCGCCACGGTGTGTTGATATTTTCTAGCAGTCTCACGTATTACAAATGGTACGTCCAGCGCTTCTTCAAAATCAAACCTGTCTGCAAGCTTTTGTTTAAGCGCATCCAGAGTGTTGAAGTTTTCACCAT